>Ga0315280_10002025_pt1 | contig 33585 bp, 42 predicted proteins | sample YL17G06_40_MG_FD_203697 | JGI IMG/M metagenome (GOLD analysis project Ga0315280, IMG submission 203697) | Sediment microbial communities from Yellowstone Lake, YNP, Wyoming, USA - YL17G06_40 | ecosystem: Environmental > Aquatic > Freshwater > Lake > Sediment | place: USA: Wyoming | collected...
AAGTCCACATGCCCATCGCTGACCCGCTTACATATGTCTCCAAGATTGCTGAAAGAACTGGAATTTCAGGCAGGACTCAGGGAATCGCCATTCAGATACTCCGAGAAGCCAGAAAAAGAAGGGCCGCTGCAGGCAAGGACCCAATGGGGTTGGCTGCTGCCGCTCTCTACATCGCTTGTTTACAGAATAATGAGAAGAAGACGCAGAAAGACATTGCTGAGGCAGCTGGAGTAACAGAAGTCACAGTGAGAAACCGGTACAAGTCGTTGAAGAAGCAGCTGAAGCTGGAGCTTCCAGACTAGAAGATACTAGAGCGTTAGCCTTCTTCTTTTTCAATCTCCATGACTATGGGACCATCATATCCACATTTTTCGCACGCATATTTCTTAGAGGCAAGACCATAGTTCGGCGCATAGTCGAGGTTACGGGATGGATGAATTTCTGCGCTTCCGCATCGTGGGCAGTAGATTTTTGATGTTGCCCGATGGTTCAGCGTTTTAAACACTTCTCTTATGTCCCGCAACAGTTTCATCTCGGCTTGCACCTTTTGTGTGGCAACTATTGGAGCTCAATGTTTTCTTCAGGATACCCAAGCTTGACCAAGAATTGGCGGACTCTTTCACGATGGTCTCCTTGAAGAAGTATCTGACCGTTTTTCGCTGTTCCGCCACATGCGCAGAAGCCCTTCAGTTTTTTAGCCATTCCTCCAAGGTCAGTGTTTTTGTCGTCTATGCCATCAACTATCGTCGCTGGTCTACCAAACCTGCGTGTTTCAAGCCGTATGCGAATCCTTTGCTGCTCCTTCTCTATCTCGCCACAAGCGCACAAGTCTTTGGGAAGCCCGCATGTCGGACAAATTTCAGCCATGATGCTCAACGGTATAATCGCCACAGCGGTATATAAAACTTTCAAATTCAAACCCTACACACCAGCCGCACGTATTCCCAGAGCTGCAAAGAACGAAAAACACGACACTGAAGACGAGGAAAGTTTTTAATAAAAACAGTCAACCAATATGCGTTTATGAAAGTACTCATCATCGGCTGCGGAAACATAGGTTCAGTCTCAGCACAAGATCTCGCTAGAAGCGTGCCCTCGACCGAAATTGTTGTTGCCGACAAGAACGAGAAAAGAGCCAAAAACGTGGCTGAAAGAATTGAAAAGGACAATGTTTCATGGACGGGTCTTGACACTTCAAACCATGGAAAGCTAGTCAACACTTTGAAAGGTTTCGATTTGGTCATGGGATTTCTGCCTGGAAAGCTTGGCTACGGCCTGTGCAAAGCGTGCATTGACGCCAGGAAGGACTTGGTTGACGTTTCATACATGGCTGAGAACCCCATGACGCTAAGCGCTTCGGCTGCAAAGGCGGGGGTGACAATCGTGCCAGACTGTGGATTGGCGCCAGGCATCAGTAATGTTCTCGTCGGACACGCCGTTGGAAACCTTGACGAGGTCAAGGCGGTTCACGTCATGGTCGGCGGACTTCCTGAAAAACCCGTACCTCCACTAGACTACACAATCACATGGTCTCCTGAAAGCCTCATCGACGAATACACAAGAAAAGCGGTAATAGTCAAGAAAGGCAAGAAAGTGGAAACAGAAGCACTGAGTGGAGTCGAAACAATCACATTTCCAAAAGTCGGAAAACTGGAAGCATTCTACACTGACGGACTCAGAACGTTGCTGTACACTATGGAAAACGTGGAAGAAATGTGGGAAAAAACCCTCAGATACCTTGGACACGCTGAAAAGATAAAAGCGTTTCAGACACTCGGATTCTTTGACGAGAAGAAAATCAACGTTGAAGGCATAAACATATCGCCGCGAAAGCTTACTGTGAAACTTGTTGCGGAGAAACTCTGGAAACCAGAAGTCAAGGACATCGTGGTTTTGAAGGTTGAGGTTGTTGGAGTGGAGAATGGTAAGAAAACAAGCTACTTGTATCATTTGTTAGATAACTACGACAAGAAGCAGGGCATAACAGCCATGGCGAGGACAACAGCCTATCCAGCCTCAATCGTTGCGCAGTTGATGCTGAAAAAGGCTGTGAAAGAAAAGGGTGTTGTGCCTCCTGAAAAAATAGGCATGAATAAGAAGCTTTTCAGCCAATTCTCAGATGGTTTGAAGAAACGTGGAATAAAGGTTTCTGAAACTAGAGTAGCTGGCTAGGTTGTTACACCCATTCGCTGCAGTTCCTCGTGCAGGCTGTCTTTCATCTGCTTGAGTTTCTGCCTCCTCTCCACGCATTCGTCTCCACTTATTTTCCCAGCTTTCATGTCCGCGTCCAACTTGTGCAGTTGCGTGTCTATCTCCTTGACTCGTGCTCTAAGCTGATCCATGTAGGACACGGCCTTCTCTTCAGCTATGACTGCGGTTGGCGCTAACGCGACTTTTATCACTCGTCTTCGATGCGGAGTATTTGGTCAGTTGCCCGCCCGACGCTCGGGTCATGAGTGACCATTATAATCGTTTTGCCAAGCTCCTTGTTCACCTTCACAAGATACTCCACAACAATCTTGGCGTTCACACTGTCCAACTCGCCCGTAGGCTCGTCAGCCAAAAGCACCGGAGCATCGTTTGCCAAAGCAGTTGCAATAGTGACACGTTGTTGTTCGCCGCCGATCGATCGATCGCTGAGGCTTTCCAACATTAAGGTTTCAAGCAAACTGACTGGGATCATTCAGACCACTGAGTGCTAAGTCTATCATGACAGGCATGATTAAGAATCTTGGGAGCTCAGCATCGAATTCCACTGCTAACATTTCTAGACGAAAATCAGGTTGAAATCTACCCTTGCGTAGTCAAGGGCTTGCGGAAACGCCAAGATGGCAAACACTTAAAAGTTATTATGGAATGGTTAGTTTCTAGTTGATGAATAGGTGCACGGAAAAATGAAGGTGCGTCCGGCCATAATTGCTGTCGGCAGAACAAGGTTTGGAGAGCATTATGAGAAGGAGCCGGAAAAGCTGATTGAAGAGGCTTGGCTCAGAGCTTCAGCAGAAGCAGACATTGAGCGAAAAAGCCTGGAAGCCTGCTACCTCTCAGACTATTTTCTTCCAATAACTAACAAGCTTGGGCTCGAAGAGGGCTTTCTTTCAGAACTCACGGAACTTCATGCCCCAATGGAGGTGACACGTTCCTTCGGCTCAGCACTGTCAAACGCCTGCAACGCCATCCAAGCTGGAAGGTACAATTTGGTTCTGGTCGGCGGAATAGAGAAAATGACAGACAGGTGGGACAAGATCCGCGACGACCTGATGCTTCTAGAAGACCCGTGGAGCTTCTACGCAGGATGCACACCCGAGGCAAATCATGAGCTGATGCTGAGAGCCTACGTCAAGAAATATGGGATAGCAGGCGAAAAACTCGAAAAGCTAAACGTCGCTCTTGCACAGGTCTCAGTGAAGAATCACTTGCATGCCACGAAAAACCAGTGTGCCCAGTATCAGAGAAAGATAACGGTTGACCAAGTCTTGAGCGCCCGAAAAGAGGCTGGAAAACCTCTGGGACTCTACGACTATGCGCCAATTTCTGACGGCGCAGCAGCACTCATTCTTACCAGCGAAGAAATGGCCAAGAAGTACACGGATAAACCAGTATACGTTCTGGGCTCGTCTTCTGCAACTGATTACCTGACTTACCCAGCTAGAGATGACATGACGCATTTCGTCGTAAGTAGGATAGCGATGAAGAATGCTTTGAGCATGGCTGGGAAAAGCCTGACTGACATGCAAGTTGTTGAGCTTTATGATCAGTCAACAGTCATGGAAATGGTGTCCCTTGAGGATTTAGGTTTCTGTGAGCCTGGAAAGGCCTGGGAAAGTATCTACAAGAGTTGTCAGGATTACAAGGGCTATTACGAGATAGGCCGAAAGAAACTTTTTGTGAACATGAACGGTGGACTCAAGGCCGATGGAAACCCGTTAGGAGCCACTGGGGGGGCTCAGATATTTGAGGTTGTCAAGCAGTTGAAGGGTGAGGCTGGCGAAAGGCAGGTTGAGAATGGCGAGGGACTGAAGTGTGGGTGCGTGCTTGAGCTCGAGGGGTTTGGAACGAAAGGCTACGTTTACGTTTTGGGGAGGGATTAGCAGATGAGCAGTGAGCCGATAGAGAGAAGAGTTTCGTATCTTGGTGACAGGCTCAGAGGGACTCGCTGCGAGATTTGTGGGAAGGAGTATTTTGAGATAAGAGACTACTGTGGAAACTGCGGAAGAAAAAGCTTCGGAAGGATGACTTACACCGACCTGTTCTACGAGAAAGGCAAGCTGGAAGTATGCACGCTCATCAACGAACCCACAAACAAGTTCACCAAGCTTGGAAGCTACATTTACGGCATAATCTCTTTCCACGACGGAAAGATCCGAGTTCCAGGAAGAATCACCGATCGGATGGCAACGTGCAACGAAGCCGTTGATTTTTCAACTCTTGAAGGAAGGGACGTTGTTCCGCGGTTTCGAAGACGTTACTCAGTAGACAAGAGCGACGTTATCCCAACAATCTCTCTTGCCTTCACGTTCGCTGACGAGTATTACCCACACCAAGAATATGTGATTGCCAAGCCGAAGAAGGAGTACGACTCTCCGGGAATAGTCGGCTACGGAGTTTACACTTCGAGGTTCAGAATAAAAGAAGGAAACATTGAGCGTTCGGTTCCATTCATTGACGAAGATTCGATAACCGCGGCGGTCGAAGCTGGAAAACTTGCGCTCATACATTCCGGAGTTGACAGCGCATTGGTCGGCAAAATCTACGTGGGGTCAGAATCAAACCCGTACGCTGTCAAACCGATAGCCTCGAAAGTTGCGCAAGTCCTGAAACTAGGCGAAGAAGAAGAAGACATGCAGAGCGTAGACGCAGTTGACACGGAATTCGCCTGCAAAGCTGCCACCAGCATGTTCAAGGATGCAACCGCGCTGGTCGAGTATTCAAAGTCAAACATCAAGTACGCGATGGTCATAGGCTCAGACAACTCGCAAGCAGCGCCAAGAGACTGTCCTGGCGGAGAACTAGACCTGTTCGTCGGCTACGGCGCTGCAGCTTTCCTTTTTGGGAAACAGGATGTAATTGCTGAAGTCGAAGGATGGTACTCCTGCACTTCTGACACGCCTGACTTCTGGCGCAGAGACGGCGAACCACACCCTATGCACGGCGGAAGATACACCGGAGACCCAGCGTACTTCAAGCACGTCAGAAAATCAGCTAAGAAACTGATGGAGCGACTCAAACTGCAAGTGGGAGACATAGACTATTTTGTCGCCCACCAGCCGAACGTCCAGTTTCCAGTGAGAATCGCGAAAGAGCTTGGATTCAAAGAGGAGCAGTACACGCCGATGCTTAAGGTGGTAAAGTTCGGCAACACCTACTCAGGCGCCTCGCCGGTCGGCCTCGCAGCTGTTCTCGATATTGCCAAGCCAGACGACCGCATTCTAGTGGCCAGTTACGGTTCAGGAGCCGGAAGCGATGCCTACTCGCTCATCACGACAAGCCAGATACTGGACAAGCGGAAGAACCAAAAACTGACGGTCAAGTATCAGGCTGAGAATCCTTTCTTGGAATATGTGGATTACACGACTTACAGGCGACTGAAGATTGGAATGTAGCAAATTATTAATAAACCATCAGAGCCATGTTATGAACGGAGTGTGAAGTATTGTTTGCAACTGACACACTGAAAGTCATATACGCACCGCATAAAGCGTTCAAAGACATTATTCAAAACCCGAAATACTTTGGACCCATTCTCATAGTAGTCCTATTCATAGCCGCAAGCATGGGATCTACTTATGCGGCTATATCGAAAACTTACATTGAAAGGACTTTGCCAGACGGGAAGTTGCTGGACGAGTGGACGGAAAACAGCACTTTTTGGACATCGAACGCTGGGATCACCGAAAGCAATGACAGCTTGAGCGGGAGCTACTACGGAAACAAAAGCATAGCCTTCTCAATTACCAATAACACAGAAGTCTGGGCACAGCTGAAGGATATTGGACCAGTTAATTGCTCAGGTCCAGAGGGTTACAGCAAGCTGTCTTTCAGAATGAAGTGGATGAACCCAGAGACGAAACCTGCGAATGCATCCATTCAGCTTCTTTCAACGAGCCCCTCGGAGTATTTCTCTTATAACCTAACAGAGACCCTCACCAACTTCACATACAACGTTTGGAACAATCTTACTCTGCCCATTGCTACTGACGGATGGCCTAACAGCAGCTCTGCTGCAAGTTGGGACAACATAACAGGTCTGAAGCTTGATTTTGCCTGGGTCGACAGTTGGAACGTAACCTTGCTTGTTGACGGAGTATTTTTCCGTGGCAACTTCAACTCACTATTGGAGAGTGCGGGCACGGCCTTCCTAGTCAACTATGCATTTATGGCGTTCACGCAGATTCTACTAGTGTGGGTGATTCTAACCGGTCTAATCTACTTGATGGGTCGTGGCCTTGGGGGAAGCGTTCTCTGGAAGCCTGTTTTGATCGTGATTGGTTTCGCGCTGGTAACCATGGTTGTACAGTCTTTGGTAAACACGGCTGCGTATCTTGGCTCGCCGACAGTCTATTATCCGCTTGAATTGATTGGCGGCGTAAAGGGAGAGAGCGAAATCGCATTTAACACTATTTTGGAGCAAACATGGCTTGTCTCCGAAATTATGAGGTTCACACAAATTGCAGTGTATGTCTGGACGATAGCCCTATGTTCGCTTGCAGTTCGCTTTCTGACCGCATTCGGTTGGGCTAAGAGCCTTCTCATCGGAACAGCAGCTTACCTGATAACCTTATTGGCTGGCAGTTTCTTGCTTGGATTTTGAATCGAGAACAAGCAAGCAAGTTTATAAGAAAAAGAAGCATGCAATAGCTTTGTTTCCGAAAGCTGGTAAGCCTCATCCTCACGCCTGAATGGACAATGGCGGCTTTCGTTTTCGCGATAGTCGTGTGCCTAGTCTTCGGCCTTCACCCTGCTAGAAAAGCCGCGAAGCTCGATCCTGTGAAGGCGTTGAGCTGCGAGTAGTAGGTAGGCAAAATTTATATGGTTGAAGGGCTTTTCTGCATGTAACTAGCCTTACCGAAGCTCAAGTGTCACAAGCTGGGCACATGGGGTCCTATGGTGAAAGGCTGGCTCCGCGATAAGGACGAAAACACGACATGCCCAGAAGGCTACCGGAAAAAACGAAAAATGCACCTAGAAAGCCAAGAAGGTTTGGAAGTAACAGAAGGTTCCGTCCGAGCAGACCTTTTATCCAATCAGCGCCCGTGAAAGAGAATCAGGAAATGGAAGTTGTCATTGACGACATCGGAAGCAGAGGCGACGGAATAGCGAGAATACAAGGCTACCTGATTTTTGTTTCAGGGAGCAAGATAGGTGAACGTGTCAAAGTAAGGATTCGGTCGGTGAGCGGGAAGTTCGCCGTCGCGGAAAGGATGGCGTAGACGAGAGGGTAAAATTGAAAATTAAAGAACTGCGAGACAAAATGAGAAATGTCACTGTTGAAGGCAAGGTGATGGAAAAATCCGATGCACGCGAAGTTCTGTCGAGGTTCAAGGATGAAACGTACAAGGTTGCATCTGCAATAATCGGTGACGAAACAGGCACCATAAAGATGACATTGTGGAATGAGCAGATAGATAAGGTCAACGTCGACAACATGGTGAAAGTGGAAAACGGCTACGTCTCAAGCTTCAGGGGAGAGATACAGTTAAACGTGGGGAAATTCGGAAAACTGACAGTCGAGTAGAGCACGCCACAGAATTGTCGATCGGAAGTTTTTTGTTAACGAAATGTGAGAGGTGAAACAAATGGAAGAAAGAAGAGACTTCGGCGAAAGACGAGGATTCAGAGGAAGAGGCGGATTCACTCCGAAACCAGTTGAAGTTGGCTCGGAATACGACGTGGACATTCAAGAAACAAGCCGCAGAGGAGAAGGCATAGCCCGAATACAGGGATTAGTGATCTTTGTACCGAACACGAAAGCAGGCGACCATGTAAAGATAAAGATAACGAGGATAAGCACAAGATTCGCAGAAGCCGAAGTTGTCAGCCAAGGCGAAGCCGAAGGCGGAGAAAAAGCGGAAGAATAAGCAAAACCTGATGTTAGTTTTCAAGACGAAAGAACAAAGTAGTACTTTCTATTTTGAAGAATACATCATTTTCTTCAGATGAATAAAAAAGAAGAGGAACGTATTGAAGGAGCTTGACGTCTTCCTTCGCTCTCCTCAAGAACCTGCCAATGCCTATTCAAATGTCAATTTCGCAGATGCAGTTTAACAGCGTCAGCTTTTGACTATATTTCCTCAAACAACGTTGTGAAAGTGTCGTGATGATCTTCTTCTTGCTCTAGGATTTGCTTGAAAATAAAAGCTGTTGTGACATCTCCCTCTTTCTGCGCCATCCCGATTATCTGCTTGTACATTTTAATGGCGATTTCTTCGTCTTTTATGTCCTGTTTGACCATTTCTTTCAGGGTTTTCCCAACGTTGATCGGGTCTGGCTTTGTTGTGGGTGTGCCGCCCAAGTAGAAGAGTCTTTCAGCAATTTTCTCTGCATGCTTCATTTCTTCCACCGCAATGCTCTGGAGTTCGTCGCGAACTGCGAAGCCTTTGACGCCTATCCATTGTACGTGCTGCCACATGTATTGCACAGCAACTTGCATTTCTCTGGCTATGGCCTTGTTCAGCATTTCAAGCAATTTCTGTGATGCCATTTTTCTTTCACCTCTCTATTCATGACTGTGTCTTGGGAGTTTGTTTCTCTCCTTATATTAAACTTTCTTGCAAACCCAGAACAAGGTCTAGGCAACTGAAGCTCACGTGTTTTGCCCTTGTCCGATGATGATTGCGAGCTTGAAAGGTTGCATAGGGCTTATATTGGGCTGCCCTCGATACTCACGGTCAATGGTGACAGGATGAGTAAGTCAATTGAGAATTTGAAGAATGCCTTCGCAGGCGAGTCACAAGCAAACAGACGTTACTTGGCTTATGGTCGAAAGGCTGAAGAGGAAGGCCTGCTGCAGGTCGCGAAGCTGTTCAGGGCAGCGGCAGAAGCAGAGACGATCCACGCTTTGAATCATTTGAGAATTGTGGGAGAAATAGGAAGCACAAGAGACAATCTGAACACGGCTGTTTCAGGAGAGAATTTCGAATACAGAGAAATGTATCCTGAATATCTGAGTGTAGCCAAACAAGAGGTAAATCAGCAGGCAAAATGGAGCTTTGACGTGGCAGGCAAGGTTGAGCAAGTGCACGCAGGACTCTTCTCGAAAGCGCTTGACGTGCTTAAAGAAGACAAGCAACTGCCACCAGTGGACTATTATGTCTGTAGCGTCTGCGGAAACACTGTCGAAGGGTCTGCGCCTGAAAAATGCCCAATCTGCGGAGCACCGAAAGCAAGTTTCTTCAAGGTACTGTAGCCAGCCTTAATCCATCATTCGACCAAGCTTTTTCTGTTAGGATAGACATGCCCTTTTTTGATGAAGAGGTCACGGAACTGCATGTGACTATGGCCAGCGTTGCAGAACAGAATGAGTATGAGCAACAAGGGGAGTCTATTTCCTGAGAACGGAGTCCAACCGCAGATGAGAAGGCTGTGGCGAAACAAGTGGTTCATTCTTTCACTCACGATAATCATTCTGGTTCCTCTTATCTTGCTCGTAACGTTGAGGATTGACTACGGGGGAAGAGAGGATCAGGTTCTCAGGTACTTCTCCCAGCAAGCAGGCATGCCTGAAGTGTTCGCTGAACTTGAGACGCGTACGCCTAACGATTCCATCGTGCTGTGCTGGTGGGACTATGGCAGAGCAGTCAGACAGTGGAGTCATCGAGAGGTGATAGAAGCATATCCTTCAAAGGACATATGGCAGTCTATTGGATCCAGCAGAGACCAATTTACGGTCTGGAAACACAGATTTTCGGAACCTGGGGGTTTTCTGAGAAGATCCATGACATCGCAAGGATATTCATGCTGTCCGAAGACCAGTCTCTGCCGATTATGAGAAGTTACAACGTGTCTTTCGTGCTGGTTGTTGTGCCTGACGAGCTGCAGAAGTTCAGTTGGATCGCCAAAATAGCAGGCTACAATGAGTCGGATTACCTGACAGCCAGCGGCACGGATTATCAGCCTACGGCAGCCGGTTCGCAGGTCACTTTGCTCCGCCTCTTGTTCGATGACACGCTACATCCAACTCTCTTCACGAAACTGTACGACAATGGCAAGGGCAAGATATACCGCGTTGACTACCCGTGAAGAATGAGGATTTCCTGCTTGGAGAGACACTTCATATGGTTATTTCTTTGGATTTCTTGCCGCCCATGTAGTCTAAGTCGATTCTGCCAATAACGGTCTTTTTCAGCCGCTCTGAGTCAAGCTTCACCAGCTTCGCTATTAGAGATTCAGGGTTTTTGTCAAGTTGCCTTATCATGCACTCCAGTGCCAAGCGTTTTTCTTCGGGCTGTTCGATAATGGTTACTTTGCCGCGGAAGTGAACGGAAGCGAAGAGGTGGTTGCATTGACCTTCGGAGTAGCCGCAGTCCAGCATTGCTTGACCCCAGACGGTGTTGTTTGATTTGAGGTAGTCGAGCTTCTTGCCTTCCTTGGCGCAGTGGAAGTAGATGCAGTTGCTGTTCTCATCGTAGCCGTGGCTTAGCGTCACAAGGTATGGTTGGTTGCCCTTGCAGAGGGCGATGGTCACATATTTTGTCGATTTGAGTATCTTCTTGAGAACGTTTACGTCGGTTATCTCCTTGTCTTTACGTTTCATATGGTACGTCATGACATCTGCTCCGTTATGGTAGGTTTCTGAATTTTTGTTGGCTTTTGAATGAACGTTAGTGATGTACCCTTCAATGTGATTGCGGCCGTTTTCGAGTTCTTGTGAGGATTCTCGGTTCTTGCCATTCCTCTCGGATGACGCCGTAAAGATAAGCGTTGGTCCATTCTCCCCTGAGAAACCCAGCTTTTCGTATGGTTCCCTCTCTTTTGAAACCTGCTTTTTCCAGAGCTTTTTGAGAAGCCTTGTTTCTTACGTCAGTCATCGCCTGTATTCGTGCAATGTCTCTGGAAAGAAACAGATAATCCACAATCAATTGGACAGCCTCGGTTCCGTATCCTTTTCCTCTTTCGCTGGGAATCAAGCTGTAGCCGATTTCCATCATTCTGCTCGGTTGAGCAAGCCAGAGTGCCATGAAACCTATTTTTGTTTTGTCTTTCTTTTCTATTATGAAACGTTCTCTCTCGCACAGGATTGCCACCTGTGGCGGATTATCGAAGGCTTTCAGTCGTTCGGTTTTGGATTTTTGCGCACCGAGAGGCTCGTATTCGCCCCAGTAATTGATGTTGTTGAAACATTCGGTGGCTAAATCTAAGTCGCCTCTTTCCATCACTCTCAAATTCACTTTCTTGCCTTCAAGCAATCCGCGTCACCTTTCGCTATGTCTTTCGACCCAGTTTTTATGACTTGTGCCGAGAATGGTACAGTGCATTATGGAGCCGTGATCTGATTTGTGGCAGGGTCACTGAGACTTGAATCTGCATCCAAGTGGAGACGTCTTCCGCAATCACTATTTCTCTGTCATCTGGAAACCGCGTGACGCGACAAACAATAATAACTTACACGTTCAATATCATGTAGAGGCGTCGCAGAATGAAATACGAAATAAAATACAAACCTGCCTATTCCATGCTCGTAGTCTCTCTTGAAAAGGGCGAGACAATCACGGGAGAAGCCGGGGCAATGACATATATGGATACTGCTATAGAACCGCACACGCGAAAAAGGGAAAAGAGTCTTCTGGGCAGTTTGGGCATGTCAATCATCGGCAGGCAATCTTTTTGGGTGAACGACTATACCGCAGTAGCAGGTCCCGGAGAAGTGGGGCTTGTTTCTGCACCTGTCGGAGACATAGAAACGCTGGAGGTCAAGCCGAACCAAGGCTACATAATACAGAAGTCTGCCTACATAGCTTCTACGCAAAACGTGGATCTCGACATAAAATGGGAGGGCTTCACTAAGGGACTGTTCGGGCAAGGACTGTTCATGATAAAAGTGACTGGCAATGGGATGCTCTTCATAAACACTTTCGGAGCTGTGGATAAACACACATTGAAGCCTGGACAGACCATGATTGTCGACAATTTCCATCTGGTAGCCTTCAGCGACACATGCAACTACAAAGTGACCAAATTCGGCGGCCTGAAGGAAACTCTGTTAGGCGGAGAGGGTCTGGTAACTCAGATTACAGGTCCAGGTGATATTTACATACAGACAAAGAATCTGAAAGAATTCGTCGATTGGTTATGGACGTTGATAGAACCACGAGTTCAGTCAAGAGCACGCTAGCTCAACATTTGTCAGCGATAGAGATGTCTCCCGCAAATCCCCTGTTTTTTCAGTCATAGAAGTTTTGCGATTTCAACGATGTCAATCTCTTCAGAAAACGTAAGTAACCGATGGGGCTTCTGGTGTTTGTGGTGGGGTCATATAGGTTAGAGCCCACGTTTGAACCCTGGGACAAATGGAGATGTCTCCCGCATATCCTCCTTTTCTTAGGGTGGCGCGTGAGTGTTGTTCTATCTTTGAAGGTAGCCTATCCATCCCATGTGAGGAGGTTCTATGTCCATTTGCCAGAGGAGAGCAATCAGTTCCCCAAAATGGTGTATGTTCTCAAGTGCTGCGTGAACTAGAACGTCCTCCACCCGGACCAGTATGCTTGGCATCCCTGCTCTCGGCAGTTCCACCTTCCTTTCAAGCTCAGTAGGCTCTATCCCCGTCACATAGGCTTTCGTCTTTGATTCAACCTCTCTTGCACGTTTTCTAATGGAATCTATGTCACGAAAGTCGTCTGGGTTTCGTGAGACCCAATCTTTTGTTCTTCCAGAAATGACGTAGTTGACGAGCCTATCTTCAGCGTCAATGGTATGTAGCAAGATGTTCCGCAAAGAATCGAAGCTTGCTCCACGGCTTTTTATAACTTCTTCCCAAGGAAGTGTGGCCATCTGTTCTAAGTATCGATTCCGAAGTGCTTGGCTATATTCAAAAAGATTTCTCGAATCCATGTAACTCACATCTAGTGTATTCTAATTGCCTGAAAAGTAAATAACAGTTGAGTGGCGCGCATGCTTGTTCCTAAATTGGTGTAAAATGGTTTTTATTCTTCTTTTGTCTATCTGCGTTTGATTTGGACTTGTTTGACAGGTAGATCCTGTGTTGAGGCGGATACTGCAAGAAGGTCAAAGATAGATGCGCGCCTCAAAACTGCCCCCAAAGTCCTAAAAGGAATAAATACCATTTTTGACCATCTTAGGAACACGCATGCGCGCTACATGATCGCTGTTGCCAATCATTTGATAAAAATCCTTTCTTTAATTAGCATGGGAACGATATGAAAATTAGTTACGTTCGTGGTTTGGAGGAAGACGGTGCCAAGTTTTGGTTGAGTAGAGTTGGTTGGGAGCCAAGTGAAGCATCTAGAAGGATCGCTCAAGAAAATGACCCAGAAAAAACAGGCTATGTTGCTGACATCGGCGGAGGCCATGGACGCGATGCCCTGTGGCTTGCCAAACAACGTTTTCAGTCGATCTTAATAGAGCCCAACAAATATTCCCTCAGATTGGCACGAGAAAGAACAAAAAACGAAAGGCTATACGTGTGCTTGATAAACTCTATGTTACCTTATTTGCCTCTGTGTCCTAAAACAATAGATGTAGTAGACCTCTACTGGACCCTGCACCAAATTCCGGATGAGCATAAGCTTGAATCCTTGAAAGAAATCCATAGAGTTTTGAAAAATGACGGAACTTTGTATTCTGCAAGCTTTGGATATTGGGAAAGTCAACAGATGCCAAGAAACATCTATCCAATTGTAGAAAAGCGAAGTTTCTTAAATCTTCACGGCTCTGCCGGTTTTAGGCCTCGCTCCAAGATTGAAAAGAGATCTGACAGTATCAGACCCTTCGAGAAATTTTGGCACGGGATATTTCAAAAGGTCTGATTGTCCCTATCTTCGCGAGCAGTCCTAGCTATTTTACCTAGACCACATACAATAGTACGCGCGAACCTTTTCTCCAGACTGTAAACGACAGTATAAACCTAACCCCCGCACTACGTGTTGAAGACCCTGGAGGTCGCCCTGTCGCCTCTATTCTAAGCGCTTTCTCTATTCAGTGCTTGAACCCGTTTGGGTATGGGGACGGGCAGTCCCATCTTATGCGAGAAGCGGGCAAAAACTATCTATTTCAGCATTATTTCTATAAATACTCAATCTTGTTAGCTTTATTTCGCAAAATAAGGCTTTGGTGGGGTCGCTGGGATTTGAACCCAGGATCGCCAACGCCCCAGGCTGGTATACTAAACCACTCCAGCCACTTGTCACTCAGGATAACCACCTCGTACAAGTGGAAGCTATACGACGACCCCAACCTGAAGCACGATACGCCGAGCAGATACAAAAGACTATCGCCAAAGCCACAATCGAAGGAAAAGCCAAAAACACGATACTAAATTTCAAACACCGACTCACACAACTAAGCCGATTCTGTGACCTAAACAACCCCGACGACGTAAAACAGGCAATCGGATACTCAAAACTAGCCAACTCAAGCAAATGCTCGTACGCACTCGCTTATGAATGGTACTGCAAAGCCAACGGTCTAACATGGCAGAAACCACGCTTCAAATGGAACTTGCCGACTCCTATAATCCCAACGACGAGCCAAGTTGACAAGATAATTAGCGCCACGACACGCAAATTCGCCACAATCTTCAGACTCATGGCAGAAATCGGAGTAGAAGGCGAAGAACTGCACCAAACACACCGAAACCAAATAGACACGCAACAAGCCATCATAAGCATCAAAGGACTCAAAGGACACGGTTCAGCCAACTACAAGCTCAAGAACGCCACCGTCGAAATGCTACGGGACTACCTCGCACGACACCCAAAAGACTATCCGTTTCCACAACCGAAAGTCGTAAGCGATATGTGGCGACGAGCAAGAGCCACAGCGTCACAAAACCACAACGACCCAAGTCTTCTAAAAATACCCATGAAGAACCTACGCAACTACTCAGGCGCACAATTCTACTACCAATTTCCCGACCCAATCGGAGTAATGCGCCACCTACGCCACAAACGAATGGAAACAACAATGCACTACCTCCGCGCCCTAGTCCTCGACGGAGAAGTAGAATACGTATGCAAAACCGCCAAAACACCCGACGAAGCACAACAACTAATCGAAAAAGGCTTCACCTACGTCCAAACCATAGACAACATACACCTATACCGAAAACGCAAATAACCCTCCTTTTTTCTTTAGCCATCAAAAACCACTTTCGCGCAAGCTATGGTTTTGCGGAAAAGTTATAGCTGAATCAAGTTGATTGACTGGAATATGTGTGACATTGTTTGTCTCATCATTGGGGCTACGTGAGTGCTGTTGCTTCGGCACTCTTGTTTGGGACAAGTTCGACTCTGAACAAAATTGCATTGGAGAATGTTCATCCAACTGTAATCGCTGGGATGATTTACTTCATTGGCGGGATTTTCTTGTTTGGAATTCACTTTTCTCCACTCTCCAAGAAGATTCTCGCTTTGTTTGAAAGCCCAGAAATCGAACCCAAGATAATAGCGAAAGACTTTAGGATTTTGGCTTTCGTCATTGTCTGTGGCTCAGTAGTTGCACCCTTATTACTCTTGAATGGTCTGAATCAGACTACGGCAGTTAACACATCTCTGCTCCTTAACGCAGAATCTCTGTTTACTGCTCTGATAGCGTTTGTGTTTCTCAGCGAACGGGGAAATAAGAAAGAGTATTTTGGCATCGCTATGTTGCTATTGGGAGTCGTGTTCGTGACCACAAACGGCGAATTCCAGACAACCCTGATGCCCCTTGAACTTCCCGCACGTGGAAGAAGTCACCCCACCATGCCCGACCCGCTTATGTTCTGGAAACACACCTGAAAAATCGGAAACAGCCTCGGGATACTCCTCTAAGAAAACGGTCTTACTCAACAGCCTCGCCTCCCTTCAAGTCCCGAAGCAACTTCAGACGCCTCAACCGCGCCAGCAAGTTTTCCCCGCGAACCTTACGCCCCTTCAAACAAATCTTTAGGCACACGAACCCGAAGGGTCGCCCCCCGACATCAACGTAGAAAAAGCAACTCCGAACATGGGTCTTGTCGAAAATAGGACTGTTGCACTCGACATCATCATAGTACGGACATGACCCATTGTTCCCGTAATTCTTGACCTTATACCGCACAGTCAAGTCCCAAAGAGAAAAATGCCGACCCGAAACATGTATCTCACCCGTATGCCGAGCGCAAGCAACGTCCCCGTCCGAGCCAACTATGTGGCAGTGAGGAAATGGGCAGTTTCTAGGTTTACCATCATGTGGACAGACATCACTTTTGTTTTGCCTCATAAAAAGCTCGTATTCAGCATCTTCCGCCTCATCAATCTCACGACAAGCATGTTCATAATCGTCGGACTCTTCGACAATGTTCAAGTCCAGATACCTCTACCTCTACTTTAGTGTGAAAGTTTTATATAAGGGTTAATTAATTTACCAGTAAAGGAAGTTTAACACTATGAAAGAACTAAAACTGGACGAGTACTGCAAAGGAATCTTTGCGCTCCTAGCCGTAAGCACCGACCCCTTAAGGTTCACTAAGCTTTACAAAGAACTCAATGCCAGAGGTTTCAAGATTTCAAGACCCACATTAGTAACCCACTTGAACCATTTACGGAAACACGAAATTGTTACACGAAAAATAGAAGGGAAACAAAACACTTCTTACTCCGTGAATTGGAGCAAATTGGACTACCTCAAACTCTATGCAAGATATAGAAAAGCATTAGAAAAATTTCGCACTGATAGAAAAGTTTTCGATTCATTCGCAATAGATGAAAAGGTGGCGTACGTCACGCTTATGTTATCATTACTGGAAGTAACCCGCTTAAAATTCGAGATACGTAGCTTTCTTGAACCAAAAAGAAGATTCGAAGCCAACATTACCTTCCTATTCGCAGAAAGCACCTTTGAGCCGTTCAGAATGTGGCTACTGCAAAGTTGCTTAAGGTCAAAAGAAGACGCCCAAAAGACACTGGCTAAGGTAGAGGAATTAGAGCAACACATTCAAGACGAACTGTTCGACAAGAAGTAGCGCGCGCCAAGGGGATATTGGGCTAATGTTAAAGTACGATCTATCGCTCTTTGTCCCAGACTGAAACAAACCCACCTGCAGCTATTAGCAGGAATGCCGCAATAAGAAGCGTCTCCCCAATCCAAGATGAAGGCTGCACAATCTTCGCAAGATAGAAGACATATACCATAAAGCCGAACAATGCTATTGCAGTTATGAATAGTGCCCTAGCTACTATCAGTCGTCTTGCCATTTATGTGACCTCACCTAACCAATTGCACGCTGGCTTACACTTAAAATGGTCGAAAGTGGTATTTATTCATTTTTAGGCACGCCAGCCTGTTGCTAAATCGATTTCTCCGCGCGCGCCACGTTATTCTAGGCGATATCTATGTTAAGCGGGAATACGGGAGAAATTCCCGCCAAATAGCGGGTTTTTGCAACATTGATGATATACCTAGTTGTATCAAATTAATCAGGTGATTAAAACTAAGGTGGCGGTGGAGTTTGAGGTATTTTCTTTTCTAGCCTAACTATGTAACCGATTGCTCCCAGCACCCCGACACCAAAACCCAAAAAGAAGAACCCCATAGTAAAAAAAGCTTGCGCGCTAAGAAATGGGTTATACGCAGAAGGAATATTGATGCTTCTTGACAAGCCAATCAAGACGATACCAATCAGGATAAGAACACCCGCTACGACAAGAGCCTGATGTGAATCCTTCATAGATTCAACCCATAGTTACTAAGGTTCAACCATTATATATTATTTCACCTCTCAAGAAGTCTTTAATCTGCAAAGCAACAGAAGACTAACTAGAGGTTCAAAAATGAGTGATACAAAACCGAACAAAAAAAGACAACACAAACCACGACCACAACTAACCCCCAACCCCTTTTGGCAAAGGGGCTGACCGCCTCAAAATTCAACGAAACCAAAGCCATAAAAGAATTTTGAGTCTAGGATTCCCGAATCGTCTCAAAAGAAAACAATGAAAAGCTCGCTCGCCACACCTCGGGGGGTTTCAACATAAATCCAAGCCCCCTTGGGTTTTGGAGACCGCCCCTCACCCTCTCCAAAAAATTTATTGTCTCACCCCCCGCTCCCCCCGCTCGCTCGCACGAACGACAAATCATGAATATGGTTGATGAAACATGACTACGCCAAACGAAAACGAGAAAAATATGTGCCCAAATACCCAATTAGTAGAAGTAGAAAGGAAGGAAGAAAAAATGACAGAAGCAACACAAGCAAACAATAAGAAATTACTAAGCCCTAAAGGCTGGTATACTAAACCAAGCTATACGACGACCCCAGTTTATACCGTCCAGACAGTGACGAATTCGAAGCTCGTCTCAATTGACTTTTTGCTCTATTCCAGCTTAGCCACTTTGTGAGCGTTCATCTTATCTTAATGTTTAGCCAGTTCTCGCTTCAAGATTAAGAAGTTTAAATGACCACTAACTTTCAGTAATGCTTCTGCCAATGACAGCAGAGTATGCCATCAACAATATCGTTATTAAAAACCCAAACGCGATAAAACTCTTGATGTCCATTGCATCTAAAAGAAGGATAATCAACGGGGTTATCGCGACATATGATATAGCTGGTGATGCTAAGACTAAGAGCCACATTTTTCTCTTAGGCGAGCCCTTAGGAACCTCCCCGAGAAACCATGAAATCAGAAGTATGATAGCTACGATTATTCCGGACAAGGTAAGTGTTTCTTGAATTAGTTCTGACATTTCTGCTCACTTACGATCTAATTGTTTACTAATATTCTTTGCTATAATCTAGCGAGCGTTTGGCTTGTTCTAGGGGTCGCGCGCTAAGCTCGATTGTAAGTATCTAGGGGTCTATGAAAGCCTCCTCAAACCAGCCCAACATAGTTGTCCCATTGCCCTAGAAGTAATGGGTTTCGTTTGCCGACAGATATGATTTCATAGGAGTAGCCGCGCACGCAGTTGCTCATGAACTGCTTGAGTGCTGTTAAATCAGATTTGCTAGACGGCGCCCATCAAGAAACCTGCTATAATCGCACCTACCATGCAAGGAATTAAACTGATGGGGAGCATTCTTACAAAATTGAGTAAGGCATAGAAAACCGTAAATTCAAAAGCAACGAGAAAGTTGACTTCAGCAAATTCTTTAAAACCTAATATAAACCAGATGTAAAACGAAGCATAGGTGACTCCGGTCAAAAGTGATAAGAGCGACGCTTTTGCCAGCCCAAAAAGTATCTTTTCAAAATCTCTTAAAGCCAAACCACCAATTAGACCGCTAAAAAAGAAAATAACGAGGTCTAAGTCTCTGAAAGAAGGACCTTCAAAGGAGCTATAAGGCCTCACTAGCTTTACATTATCTATGTAAATAAAATGACTTTCAGCTGCATAAAAAGAAACGTACCTGAATATGGACAAAAAAGAAAAGACGGCAACCCAAGCAAAAATAGCCGATAGGTCTATCTTATCTTCCCCAATCCTTTCCAAAATGACCTTCATCTTATTTAGAGACAATTTAAACCTCATCATATACTGGACCTTTGCTAAAGAGTCTTGCAAATCAACTTTTAAACCTAATTGTTTACTTGCAGGAAGTGTGAACCATGAATTAGGAATTTTCACGGTTGCTTACTGTTTGCGCATTCTTCTCAGTGATTTTGTCGATGTTTTTGATTTTGACTTCAACGTTCGGTTTCTTGCCTAGGCTCAAGAATTTTAATTAGTCTGTTCCTCGTAGCAATACAGTTGTATTGGTGGAAGCATGAGAAACAGAGTTGCTATACTGATGGGGTCTGAGAAGGATTTGGAGTTTTGCAGTGAAATAGCCAAGAATCTGAAGGCTTTGGGGCTGAATTACGTGTTTCGCGTTGCCTCTGCTCACAAGACTCCGGAAAAGGTTTTGGAGATTCTACGGGAGTTTGAGAACGAAAAGGTTGTTTATATAACGGTGGCTGGAAGGTCTAACGCCCTCAGTGCCTTTGTTGATGCGAACACTGTGAAACCTGTCATTGCTTGTCCGCCGTATTCGGAGAAGTTTGGTGGAGCAGACATATACTCTTCGCTGAGGGTCCCAAGTGGAATAGGGTCGCTTGTAACGATAGAACCTGAGGGAGCTGCTGTCGCCGTAGCAAAAATCTTCGCCGTTGAAGATCAAAAATTAGCAAAACGTGTTAGGGAATACCAGCTGGCGAAGAAGGGAGAAGTTGAGAAGGCCGATGAGTCTGTTAAGAAACTGAAGTAGTGCAAAGCCATGGGAAGCGTAAAAGACCTAGAAGTCATCAAAAAGCCAACGAAGGATGCGATGGGTATTGGAAGGTTCCATTTTTCAGACCGCTACTCGGTTTTTGACTGGGGGGAAATGCCTGACCTGATCGAGGGCAAAGGCCGAGCGTTGTGCATGATGGGAGCCTATTGTTTCGAACGGCTCGAAGAAAGAGGCGTTAGGACGCACTGTCGTGGACTGGTTGACAAGAACGGGAGAGCTGTAAGGTTTGACGAACTGAAAGAACCTTCAGGTGTCATGGAGATTGACCTGATGAACGTGTATAGACCGGAAGTAGCCGTGAAAGATGGAAAGCTAGTTTACGATTACGGCGCGTCCACGCCACAGCTGAAGAATTTCCTGATTCCACTTGAAATCATTTACAGGAACGGCTTGCCTGAAGGCTCCTCAGTTTTCAAGAGACTCGAGCAGGGAATGATTTCTGTCAAGGATTTGGGGTTAGATCATTATCCGAAGGCTGGTGAACGGTTGGAGAAGCCGATTTTTGACGTGAGCACGAAGCTGGAAGAAAAGGACAGATATGTGAACTGGGCTGAAGCGCAAAGGATCGCTGGCTTAACGGGTGTAGAAGTGGGTAGAGTTAAGGGTTTGCTGTCGAAGGTTGATGGGTTAATTACGATGCTGGCGGGGCGGGCGGGTTTGGCGAATGAGGACGGGAAGGTCGAGTTGGCTTTTGACCCTAAACGGCGGCTGATGGTGGTGGATGTGGTTGGGACATTGGATGAGTGCAGGTTTACTTATGACGGGTTGCACGTGAGCAAAGAGATTGCAAGACAGTTTTACCGAAAAACGAAATGGTTTTTGGACGTGGAAGAAGCAAAGAGAAAGGCAGAAAAAGAAGGAATAGAAGACTGGAAGAAGCTGTGCAAGTCAAAGCCACAGAATCTTGACCCAACATTGAACAGGTTGATCAGCCAGATGTACAAGGCAGCAGCGAACGCAATCAGTGAAAGAGAGTTGTTTGCCTCTTCAGGACTCGCCGACATCATTCGGCAATACGAGCAGTATTTGGCAGGTAGTCACTAGATTTTTCCTTCAGGCTTGCTGCAGGTATGACTGAATTCCTGATGCCAGACTCAGCAATACTTTAAACAGCAATGCTGCACTTGTAGCGCTTGTAGAGGGTTTGGTCCTGCAAAAAGATTCGAACAGCAAGAAAGGTTTCGTTGTGCTGGACAAGGTGTCAAAACGTTACGGCAGCCTGCTGGCATTGGACCGTGTCTCTCTTGAAGTTGAGGAAGGGGAAGTTTTCGGGTACATTGGCCCTAACGGTGCTGGAAAAACGACGACTATGAAGATCATGGTTGGTCTTTTGAGCAGTTTTGAGGGTGACGTCTACATCAGCGGTTTTCGCATGCCTGAGCAGAGACGTGAAGTTCATGGGATGCTAGGGTATCTTCCGCAGAGCGTTGCTTTTCAGGAGTGGCGAACGGTGAATCATGCCTTAATGACTTTTGGCAGACTTTCAGGCCTCAGCGAGGATAGGACTAAGCAGCGTATCGGTGAGGTTTTGGGTGTTCTGGATTTGTCTGATGTGAGGAACAAGAAGATTGTTGAATTGTCGGGTGGCATGGCTCAAAAGGTTGGGTTGGCTCAAGCGCTCTTGCATAGCCCAAAGCTTCTGGTTTTGGATGAGCCGCTGGCCGGTTTGGATCCAGCGAGTCGTTATCAGTTCAAGCAGGTTATTAAGAAGCTTGCAGAGGATGGAACCACGATTTTCTTTTCCTCACATATTCTGAGCGATGTCGGGGATGTCGCAACCAGAATTGGCTTTTTGAACAGAGGGCGTGTTGTATCTGTTGGGACGCTGGATGAGTTGAGGTCGCGGTTCGGTGCAGGGAATTCTGTGGAGATTGTCCTGTCTCATGACTCTGGGCGGTGGCAGAAGTTGAAGTCCATTAAGGGAGTCAAGGATTTGGAGCAGCCGTCGCCTGACAAGCTCTTGGTGCATCTGCAAAGCGAAGCAAATGTGGACGAGATCATTGACAGTCTTATTCGAGGTTTGCTGGAGTTGGGCAGTCGGATTCGCAGCGTCACCCTGCTTTCGCCTTCCTTAGATGAGGTCTACTTGAAATATGTTGGAGAAGGTGGAAGAGCATGAGCTTGCTTCTGCTTCTTAAGGACGAGCTGCGTGGGTTTTACAGGTCCAAGGTCATGATTTTTCTTTGGGTTGGGTTGCCGCTAATGACCGTTTTGTTTCAGTTTTGGTCGGCGAGTATGCAGCAGGTTTTTTCGTTCACCTTGCTTTCAGCCGTGCTGGTGTCAAGTATAGGCGGTACTCTCGCTTCGGTAATGCTTGCAGTATCTATCATTAATGAGAAGAACCGTCACGTCTATGAGCTGTTTCTGATTAGGCCTGTGAAAAGGTGGAACCTTATTGCTGCAAAGTTCTTCGCTGTTTACATTTGCATAGCCGTTGCCAGCTTTTTGGCCATTGCAATAGGAATTGGCACGGATTATCTCGTAACAGGCGGAGCAAGTGGAACAGTGTTGAAGGACACACTTCAGTCCGTATCGGTTAGTATGTCCATGATGGCGGTTTCGAGTGCTGCAGGAGTGTTGATAGGCGTGGCTTCGCCTTCGGTTCTCGTCGGAGCCATCCTGGTCATATACGGAGGAAACCAGATTTCTGCAATACCGATGATCCCAACAATCTTGAACATAGGCAACGCATCCCTATTCACAATAAGTTCGGGAATATTGATTTCGACAGTCTTGCTGATCTTGGCCGCCTTAATCTTCAACAAGAAGCAATTCTGACCTTGGAGGAAAAACATGCACGTGTTGATTATCGAAACCCTTTAATTCATTCCGCATAGAACTTGTATCGCGTGAATTTCATGAAAGCATTCATCTCTGTTGACATGGAGGGCATGCCCTACGTCGTCATTCCTGGCCACTTGAATCTGAAAGGAGCACTCTATGAAGAGGCAAGAAAGACTGCCACAAAGATCACACTGATCACGGCAGAGGAATTGCACAAGAACGGCTTTAATGAAGTGGTTGTAGCCGACAGCCATGGGCCAATGGTCAACCTTCACATTGACGAATTGCCTGAATACGTCGAGATTATCCGAGGCTATCCCAGACCACTCAGTATGGTCGCAGGCGTAGAAGACTGCGATGCAGCACTATTTCTGGGTTACCACGCCAAGTTTGGCACAGCCAAATCCACTTTTGATCATACCTATAGCGGTGCGGCTATCAACAAACTGGAAGTCAACGGAACCGAAGTAAGCGAGTTTCTCTTGAACGCCTATGCAGCGGGCGAACACAACGTACCCGTCATACTCGTAGCTGGCGAAGCCCAACTACTGAAAGACGACGTAAGACGATATGCACCATGGGCAAAAACCGTGGCCCTAAAACACAGTCTAAGCCGAATGTCAGCCAGAAGTCCAAGCATGACCAGAATCGAAAAGGAACTCAGGCAAGCCGTCAAAAACGCAGCAATCATCTTCAAGCAGAAAAAAGCCAAGCCACTGACAACTCAAAAACCAGTAAAGATGAGTGTAACTTTCAACGCCACCCACTTCGCAGACGTAGCCGAACTCTTACCCAGCTCCAAAAGAACCAGCGGGCTCAAAGTGGAGTACACAGCCAAGAACATGACCGAAGCCTACAGCACCTTTGAACTACTTGCCATCGCATCAAGCGGCATATCCGCCCTACTTACACAACTGACCTAACAGACCGAAAATCGAGCTGGCTGAAACCTACATCTTTCTTCTTCTAGACTGCTATTTCGGCGTCTCTGTCTGCGCTGTCCCGAAACCAGATTTGGGAATATTTTCCACAGCAGCTTCGAAATCCTTCAAAGGCAACGCAACTATAAGCTCGTTCGGAGACCACATCCGCTCACGCCTTTCAAAGACTGAAATGAAATTAATTTCAGGCTGCCCCTTCGCCAAAGTATTCGTAATCGTTGAACATATGCTGCTCGCAGGATAATATGTGAAGGGCTCAGTCCCCTCAAAGGAAACTAGCCCCAGAATCCTGTCAGCCTGAGCAGGATTCACGAAAAGGAAAACCAAGTCAGGGTCAGACTCAAATTTTCCGAGAGGACCCAAAACGAGAAATCTGTCTCTTTTCACAGGCTTCGGTTGTTTTTTCACCGAAGCCACGGCAACATTCAACGATTCATAGACCTTATGTCTCCCAGCCAAGACCGCTGCAACCGCTTCTTGGGGAAGAAACTCCAGACCAGTAAAGTGCCTGCCACCCGCGCACGTACAGTTCTCCTTGGTCAAGTTGACCACAACGTTCTCACGCCTGACAACGTCAAGAGCCTCACAAACACTGAGCCTCCTTGAACTATCCGCTCCTTCAACGGCACTATCCGAAAACTTGCCTGCCACAGGTACCCATTCCAAACCCAAAACTTCAACTATCTTCTCAGACTCTTCCCCAAACCTAGACATCTTGCTTTCCCAACCTCCGAATGGTTCAGTCATCATATAGCATTTTCGGAGATTCCTCCGTCAACATCTGAAATCACAGGAGCGTAACAACGAGAAGCAAGAAAAGCCTTAACGAAAGCCACCAGCCTGAACCCAAACATGAAAACCGTCATCAACCGACTAACCGAAACAAGCCAACCCAAGGTTGTTAAACAAAGGAATAATTCAAAAACCCAACAAAAGATGAGACGAAAAAAGGAGACTTGTGAGCACAGCCTATGTTACAAGCTCGTGTAGCTGCTTCGCTTTCAACGCCCGCTTGATTTCCATACCTATGCGGTCGCCCGTGCTAAGCCGCCTCTTGTACTTCGCATTAGCATATTGAGCACCTAAACCCATATGCACATTCGTTCCGCCGCCGTGCCTCAGCGCAACATCCTGCGTCACCGGAATATGCATGTAGGGGTCACGCTTGTCAGGCACATCATACAAGCCGTAATCAACCATCTTCTTCCCTTCGGCACCGCCCGTAAAGTCCAGCTTCACCGTAGGCTTCAGCTCATATTTACTAACCCTGTCCCAAGTGATTAAAGTCTGCAAACACCACGGTCCAACAATGCCCGGCGGAGCGTACTCCCTGCAAGCAAGCAAGAACCTGTCAGCATAGCGGTGCAAATCCTTGAGCAACGACTCACGAAGGCTAAGAATAGCATGAGCTGTAACTTCGAACGAAGGCACCTTCTTGATCTTGTTCTGCACGTCAGCCGGCAAACGCTTCAAACCGTCAAGAATCGTCTCTCTCCGCTCGTCTATCGAGAGGAACTGGTTGGCCAAGCAAATCCGCGTCTCTTCCCTGTTCACGTCGTAAAGCTTTGAGTACCATTTTTCAACGTCTCCCCAGTCGCTCTTTGCATCCAAAGGCGAAAAGAAGAAGTTGAAATTCGCATGCGGGCCGAGCACGATCTGCTCTACGCGACCGTTTTCTAAGCCTTCCTTGCTGAGGTTTCCAGCCTTAACCTCTCTGGCAACCTTCTCTTCCAAATCAGCTGAATCAGCAGCAAAAATGAACTCTCTTTCAAAGGCTCTGTGAGCGTGCTCAGCCTTCAAAATCATCGGCTCGTCAATAGGCTCCTTGAAATGTATGCCAGTCTTCGTTACTCCGTACTTGTAAGCCTTCGGCGTTGGAATGCCGGCCTTCTCGGCAAACCAGTAATAGTCCTTTTCAAGCTCGCCCCGGTTCTCAATCTTCAGCAGCGTCCTGGAACCCAGAATAGGCACGGCATAATCGTTCTCAATCACGCTGCACATCTCGTCGCCCCCAACGTAAACCGCAAAAGCCCTGTTCGTGATCTGCATGCACTCCAAATCAACAAGCTCGTCAACATACTTCACAATGTCCGAGTAATTGTCCAAAATCACAATGACGCTTCGCCAGTCACCCGTCTTCTTGATGTCCTTAGGATCGTTCACCACGCGCAAGTCACGCTTCACCAGACCGGGCAAATCCTCAACAGCTTCGTCTGGCTTCCCAACCATCGGGTTCTGAAGATAAATCCGCGCCCTACCCGGCGTCGTATAAATAATGCTGCGCACACCATAGTTGCGCTGACCCTGCCAAGCATCCAAAGCCGAGTGAGAACCAAGGTTCAGTCCAACGGGTTCCTTGTACCTTTTAACTATTTCCTGCATTTCCTCTCTTTTGATGACCATTCGTTTCACCAGTCTTGCTTAGTAGTCTGATCTCAAGTGTTTTTTAAGCCTTTTTCACATTTAGCAGTAAAAGTGTTGTACGCTGGGATTGTGCACCTAGAGCTTTCTTCTATCATTTTTTTACATATGGGATTATAAGAAAAAACCTGCGTTTCACTTCTTGGAGAGAAGGGAGTTGGCAGAGGAGACTTTCGGCTGGCTGTTTGTGGATTTTGTACCGTTGCTTTATGACAAGAAACGGGTCGCCAGGCAACTGCAAGTGGAGACGTGGTTGGACCTCACCCAGCTCGTGAAAGAATTAGGGATTGAAAACCCGCAAAACAAGCAAGACGCACATCCGGCAATGAGCTACATCGTCTAGAGGCCGCAGACCTCCATTACCTTCTCAAAATTCCCGCGAGACCTATCGGTCTTATAACGCCGCAAAGCTACAACAATCGCCTTCTTGTCTCTTGCGCCAAGCTTCTCAACCACTTTCCTCGCAGTTTCACTGCCTATGAAAAGGAACTGACAGATTGAAGTCAAGTTTGAAGGTCTACGATTCACACTTGCCGTCTCAAAATCTACGATGAAAGGCTCCGCTTCTTTGTTGATAATCACGTGTTTTGGGGCATGACTCAGCTCTCCATGGTCCAAGCCTGCCTCGTCAAGTCGCCAACACTGTTCTAGGATTCTGTGCAAGACTGTCTTCACTTGCGCCTTGCCTCTGGACTTCTCAAGCCATTTCGGAAGTAAAGAGCCGTCCACGAACTGCATGACCAGAAAGTTCTTGCTTACTGCTAGCAGCTTCGGTCCTACGTTGACAGCATTTGCCTTCTTGAGCAGTGCGGCTTCACGCTGCATCTTGGAACGGTCAGCATCTACCCTACGAATTTTCAGAGCTACCTTTTCACCTTTCACACGAGCCATGGTGACTATGCCCACACATCCCTTGCCCAAGACAGGCAGGTTGAAAACCTGCTTTTCTCCGCCAAATTCTAGGTATTCTACGCCTAGCCTCTGCAGTTCCCTCAGACGTCTGTTGAGTTCGGCCTTGCTTGACTTAGGGTAGCACATTATGGATGCGTAGGGTTCTGCATTTAGTTTCTCAAGAAGTAACGGTAATGCATCTTTCAATCCTTTGGCCTTCTGGCTTTGAAGATCAGCGTGTACGGTATTCTTTTTAGCAAATCATAATGCTTCACGTAGTGCTCATGAAGATACGGCAGCTTTTCCCTCTCGGAAACGCTAATCCTGTCAATCCTGTACGGTTTCGGCTTCAAAACCTTCTTAAGAGAAATTCCGGTCTTCTCCTGATATCCTCGTGAAATGACGTTCCGTCCTTTCTTCGCCGACATCTTCTCTTCACTTTACTTGAACGTGCCCGCTGCTAATAGGATTTAATCAATAAGGATTTAAAACCACTCGAAAAGAAGGGTACAAGTGACATTCATGAGGATTCAACTAAGCGCGACAACTCCGTTCAATCTGAATTTCACTCTCTGCTGCGGACAAACATTCAGATGGGACAGGAAAGACGGCTGGTGGTACGGCGTAGCCGGAGAAAAGGTTTTCAAGATACGCCAGAACTGCAACGACCTCGAATTTGAAAACGCGAACGCAGATTTTGTCAAGAGCTATTTCAGACTGCACGATGACCTGCCCATGATTTTCTCGCACATCAGCAAAGACAACCACATCAAAACAGCCATCAACCAGTTCAGAGGGCTACGAATCCTCAATCAAGACCCTTGGGAATGCCTAGTCTCGTATATTTGTGCAACATACAAGAGCATTTCAGCCATAAAGTGCATGCTGCTCAACCTTTCCGAAAAATTCGGAGAAGAAGTGCACTTTGATGGTTGTGGTTTCTACACGTTTCCAACACCGGCTGAGCTGGCAAAAGCAACCGTCAAGGAGTTAGCGGGTTGCGGTCTTGGTTATCGAGCTAGATACGTGTCTGAAACTGCCAAAGCGGTGTGCGGAGACAGTTTTGATTTTGAACGTTTGAAGAGAAGCGACTATGAGACGGCAAGGGCGGAGCTGCTGAATTTTTCAGGAGTAGGGCCTAAGGTGGCGGATTGCGTTCTGCTTTTCTCGCTTGAAAAACTCGAAGCGTTTCCAGTGGACGTCTGGATGAGGAGGGTCATCTTGAGACATTATGCAGAGCACTTCCCACGCGGATTTCTCGAGAGAATTTCTGATGAAAAATCGCTCAGCAACTCCGAATATGCAAGGCTGAGCCTGTTCGGAAGAAGGTACTTCGGGGAATACGCAGGCTACGCTCAGGAATACCTGTATCACTATGAGCGTGTTCATTGCTAGGTTTAGCGTTCAGAGCAGCTTAAATGCGGAAAACGTTTAAATCAACTTGAAAACAGCATATTAAAACGGCACAGGCAAAAACGGGCCCGTAGCTCAGCTAGGTTAGAGCGCCAGGCTCATAACCTGTTGGTCGGGTGTTCAAATCGCCCCGGGCCCACTTCATCTGCAACAACTCCATTTCGAAACCCTTCATTTTTCTTGAGGACCTAGTCTTTAGAAAGACTGAAACCTGGTCTAGAATGATAAGCGTTGGTCGATATTATGCTCAGCAAAGGAGAAGGAATGTTGTATTGGTGCGAAGGAGACAAAACGCTGAAAGCTTGCATGGTTAGCGTCGCGTGTGCAGCTTCTGTGTTACCTTTTTTCGTTGGTTGGCTGTGCGACTGCTATAGAGCAGACGGGAACAGGATAGGACTGTCGGTTTTGATGCGTTAAGATGCTTTGAACGCCCTGGGAACGGCAAGTATGATGGCGATTGAAAATATGATTGTGTAGAATATATGCGGCGGAACCAGCCACAGGGGCACGCCCAAGGGGAAGCTCGCCAATGTCGGCAGTAGCGTTGTAAATGTGGGTATTGATAGGAGCAGGTTGGATTTGTGCGTCTGGAAGAACTTGGTTATGTCTCGTGTCTTGATCATCATGATCACTGCTGCAAGAAACGCTATCCATTCTATCCCCACGTTTGTTTGGCTTCTGATAGCTATCCCGGTTCCATAGGACTGCGTTGTCAGAGGCCAAAGCAATTGGACTCCGCCTCCAGCAATGAAGTCGCCTATCAGAGCGTGCTGAATCAGGGCCAAAAAGTATGGTACTGCTTTCTTATGATATACTACAAAAAAGGGCATGAAAACTATCAGCATCACTATGACTGAGTGCGTGGGTCCCCTATGCTCAAGAAAAGGAATCAGAATATCAACGTCGGGAACAATGGAAAGCACCAATGCAGCAGGAATGTTGAAGCTTGTCTTGGAAAGCTTCGCTGATCCCGCACCTAGAATATACCCAAGAGCAAGATGCCCAACCGCGAAACGAATTCTCTTCCTCCGTTTTAAGCAAGAACGGTGTTTCATTTGACTATTAAGCTTGCTGGCTTCGGGCATCATAGGAAACGTCAAGTGCTCGCCAGCCGACCCCATGGTTTTGGTTTGGCAGAATTGTCGGCGGTACATTTACTTTTTGCGCATAGAGGGTAGTTCTATGGCCTTAGCTGTAACGCACGAACTAGCCAAGGCACTTAGAGCGGGTTAGTCTTCACTTTTCTCTTTCTTGTCTGATGCCTTCTCTTTTCCCTCTTCTTCGCTTGCCATTTCTTCAATTGGCTTTGGAGGCGGTGTTGTTGCCATTGTCCAGCCTATCCATGCACCTATTCCTAGAATCGCTACGAAGCCTACAAGTACGGGTGTTGCTATTACCCAAAAGCGGAAGTCTTCGAAGTATGGCAAGAAAAGCCCTACTGCGTAGAGAATTGCAATTACCGTGCACGCTAGGAAGATGAGAAAGCCTAGCGCCTTGTCTTTGTTCATGTTTCTTTTCACCTCCGTCCTTTCATTGTGGCGCAGCACGTTACTGCTGTTTCAAGTTGTGTTTTCTAAGGCATTCTCTTACATTTAACAGTTCTTTCATCGTGTTTATTGTCAGCCACTCGCCCTCATACTCGTAGGCCCTTATTATGCGTTCGTGTGCAAGCTTTGGCAGCGTCTTCAGTTCCAAGTCTCCTTCATCTGGAAAGTATCGTTTTATCACAGATGTTTCGAAGACGTAGTGCCCGGTCGAGACGTAGAAGTCTAGTTGTGGTTTCTGTGCGAATTCGGTTACGTAAGTGTCTTCGGTTAGGATTCTTCCGAATGGTAAGGTGGGTTTTGCTACGAGTATTGCTGCGCCACTGTTGGCATATTCATACAGCTTCTTTGGGTTGTAGAAGACTATGTCGTCTACGTTCATCACGTACACCCTCTCATCTTCAACTTGTTCTGCGGCTTTTTTGACGGCGCCGCCTGTTCCAAGCTTCTTCTGTTCTATCGAGTAGGTTACGGATGGGTCTTCAATCAAGTCAGTGGTGTTTGTGGCAAGTACTATTTTGTTCATACCGTGCTTTTTGAGCCAGTTCACTTGGTGTGAGATCAGTGTTTCATTGTTTATTTTGAGTTTTGGTTTTGGAATCCAGATGTCTGGTTTCAGTCTCCACCCGGTTCCGCCGCATAGGACTATTGCCTGCACTTTGCTTTCACCGCTTTTTGGAGGACTCGTAAGTTATAGATTAAGTTGGCGGCAGATGCTGGTGCATGCCAGTCGTGTGCAGTTGTTTTGTTTTGGCGGTGTTTGGGTTCGGTGGTTTTTTGTTGTTTTTTGTTGTTTTTTCGTGTTTTGGGTGTGAGTGTGGGGGTTGAGGGGTTTGTTGCGGGGGTTTTTGCTGCGCGCGGTCGTTGTTTCCGTGTTGACGTTGTTTGTTGCTGGTGTGCCTGTGCGTGTTTTTGCGGTTGCCACTGCGGATGAGGCGCGGGCGGCGGTTGACGGGGCTGTTGAGCAGGCTGCTGGTGGGTTGTTGAAGGAGCTTGATGCGGTGGCTGAGAGGGTTGGGAGGGCTTGGCCGAGGGGGGTTTCAGCGGTTGAGGCGGTTGGTGAAGATAGGGAGAAGCGATGCCTAAGGAAGTAGTGTTGGATTCTTCGGTTTTTGTTTCGGCGTTTGTCAAGGGGGATAGGTTTAGGGCTGCGGCGCTGCGTGTTTTTGAGAAGGTGTTCCTTAGCAAGTATGAGGCGTTCGCAAGTGTTATCGGGCCTGTGGAGGTTTGCGGGGTAATCGCCCGGCGTGCTGGTGTGGATGAGGCGGCTTCTGTTAAGCGTCAGCTTGATAAGTGGGAGAGTATGGGCTTCATTGTCTGCGTTGAGTTTAACAAGAGGAGAAGCCTGGAGGCCGCTGAGTTGGCTCTAAAGTTGAGGCCGAGGGAGATGGACGCGATAGTGGTTCAGGTGGCAAGGGAGAGGAAGGCTGCTTTGGTGACTTTCGACGAGGAAATGGCTGAAAAGTCAAGGGGAGTAGTTGAAGTTTCTTCTTTTCAGCCATGACACAATAGGTTCGATTCCTTTGCTGAAGGCAGAGTCTGCCACTTCGTTAGAGATATGCTTTTCTTATGAACGTACCACTATTTTCATCATCTCTCTAAGATGCCTGAGCATTCTCAGAGGACTTTGAAAGGCACCTGCCAAACACCCGCAATTGGAACAATCCGCATTATTTCCAAAACACCTTCTTCTGTTCCATGAAACATCAAAATGCAATACTTCATCGCCCCAATAGCATGAGTCCCTGTGGTCTGGGTATTCATACCATTTCATCATCGCTTTGGTCAAAAGAAGGTCTCTTGGGTATAATGTCTTCACGCGTTTCAGTTCTCTTATTATAGTTTTTCTCTCTTCTTTTCTCACAACCATGAGAGAACAAACATCGGTTCCGCCTGCGCATATATTACACACAACACCATTGAAACCATTCTCTTTTGCAATTTTTGTAACATCCTCAAGCTCTGTGTAATTATCTCTCGTGATTGTCATATTGATAACAACACGCTTGTCTCCTGAATAGTTATTCATTACTCTTGAAAAAACACCTTTCCCTCTGATTAAATCATTTGTTTTTTGAGAACCGTCTATTGAGACAAATAACCGGTGATTAAATTCTTCTGGTATCTTTATCGTTCCGTTTGTAATAACGTAAACAAAAGGAAAAATTCTGTCAGCGAGCATAAGAACATCGATCCTGAGCGCAGGCTCACCACCTACCAAAAGAATGCTCCTTATTCCCGACTTGTAGAGTTCATTGAACCTTTTTTCCCAAAGAGGTATGGATAGCTCTTGTGTTTTAAAATAGTCTTTACCGTGAAAATGATAGCAATGTTTGCATTTAAGATTACAGTTATCCGTCACGTCAACTTCCGCAAAATGCTTCACTCCAAAAATAATTCTCTTTAGTTCAAGCCAAAAAAAGATACAAAAAGGTCTGCGCATTTTCGTTCATAATGGAATTACTAAGAAAGCATTAATTAAATGTTTCAGGGAATTTAGCAAGCGCACTAACCAGATACTGCCTGCAAATCCCCATTTTCCCTCCACTTTCAATGAGGTTACGACCAACACGCCAGCTTAAATAACCAAAATTTCATTGCAAGAATATAGCAATACGAAGTCCAGAGCGAATCACAAAAAGAAAAAGGGATAAACGCCCAAATTAGGATAAGACAAACTGAAAGGCAAAAAAGAAGGGAAATAGTCCAGAAGTAGACATCCACAAATGACCGAGAATATCTCACCTCGGTCGTTTTTCGGAGTTGCTCTGCTCTGGTTTTCCAAGACAAATTCTAAGACAAAAAAGAAAGGTTTTGTTTGCGCGGGTGAAATCACCACTAAAGTAGAATTGGAATTCTCTTTCGAGTTCATTAAGATAACGAGTTTACCGCGTTGAAATCGCACTAGCGCGCGCTTATTTTTCAATTATCCGCGGTCCCGGCTCCTTTATTCTAACGAGTATCAGCGTCGCCAACGCCAAGATTGGTGTCGAAGCGATGAAGGGAGACAGTGGACCAAGAGTTTCAAACAAGTATCCTCCTACTATTTGAGCTGGGACCGCAGTGATGAGCGAGAGCACGCTGAACATGGCCATTATCCTTCCTCGTATCTCTTGCGGTGAGAGATTTGCCTGAAGCGCCGTTAGCGATGGCCCCAGTAAAGCGCCACTCGCTCCACCAATCGCAG
>Ga0315280_10002026_pt1 | contig 33579 bp, 32 predicted proteins | sample YL17G06_40_MG_FD_203697 | JGI IMG/M metagenome (GOLD analysis project Ga0315280, IMG submission 203697) | Sediment microbial communities from Yellowstone Lake, YNP, Wyoming, USA - YL17G06_40 | ecosystem: Environmental > Aquatic > Freshwater > Lake > Sediment | place: USA: Wyoming | collected...
AGATCTGAGGCGTATCCAGATACTGCACGCAGTAGTTGCGGCACGCCCCGCAGCGCAGGCACTTAAGCCCGCCGGCACGAATAAACCGCCCGTAGTCACCCACGCGACCGGAGACCACCAGCTCCGCCTGATAGGTGATGGCGGCGGGGCAGTGCTCCTGGGTGGCATAGCAGGCGCGACATTCATAGCAGTAGATGGTCTCGGGGTTGCCGCCCAGCAAGGGTTTTACGATGACCGCGGCAGCGGAGGCGGCGATGCCCAGCATGGCCAGGCGGTTGAGGTTCTGCGTGGTCATGCGGCTGCGCAGATTGGTGAAAAATTGGTAGCGATGAATGCCCGGCATGGAGATGGGTTGGGCATTATCCAGCCGCCTGTGCTCAGTAAAATCGCCTAATCCGGGATCGGGTTTTTGACCTTCGGGGGAGGGTTTCTCGTCCTCGCTCAAGCTATCTCCTTCATCATATCCAACTAGTCGCTCCCATGAAAATTATAACAAACTTTCCCCCCTTTGTAACCACCTTTGCATTAAGAGCTTGTCATCACGCCAAATTTTCGTATCATCAGGGGGAGGGAAAAATGGGATATAAAACCGCTATCGTCGTATTCGTGCTGACAATCGCCACCATTGCGTTGGGCTATCAGGATCCGCTCCAGCTCTACGATCCAATTTATCCGCTCTCCCCCGGCTTTATCCTTTCCGGCGGCTACGATTCCTTTTCCGCCAATCGCAGTTGGTCAAACGATGGTCAACCCTCCTCCCTTGCCGACCAGCATTGCTCCGAATCCAATCTGCTCATTCCCATCCGCATCGGCTATGCGCCGACCAACCTCTGGCACATAGATGCCGTGTTACCGTTGGTGCAGCCCAAAACCACCGTGCAAGCCATGGGCTCCACCGTCACTTCCTCCAGTTTCGGTTTATCCAATCCCTGGCTTGCCGGCTCCTATATGTTTGCCGTGGCACAGTCCAATGTCATTCGCCCACGCCTCGCGGTCAAGTTCCCTCTCTTCGCCACCACCCTGGAGGACTACATCGCCCCCGGCGCCATTGCCACCGGCGACAAAAATGTCAATCTGGACCTGACCCTCAACTACGCGTTTATATCCGAGAAAACGCAGTTCACGGTGCAGGCGTGGCTGGCGGGGCGCTATGCCTTTGCCGCTGATTACGAGATAGAGGGCGTGACCTCCACCCGGCAACCTCCTTTCAACATAGCAAGTGAGATAGCCCCCGGCTGGTTCTGGGACCAAAACGGGCACTGGCAGACTTATGCCGTCGCCAATCTGATGCTGGATGCCCGTGAAACCGCTTTGGATGGTTATGCCCTCCCCAACAGCAAGCGCGCCCGCATGGCGATGGGGCTGCGCCAGGCATGGGTGCCCGCCCCCGAGGGTGAACTGATCTTTGACTTCAGCTACGGCTTGAGCGGGACTAATATCAGCACCGGCTTTGAGTTCGGACTTGGCTATTTTGGATATCTTCAGATGAACGGGTGACATCCAGGTTGTTCCGCCGCAAAAAAGAGCCTCCACCGCCACCTCCCAGGCAACCGGTCAGCATCCCTCCGGAGTGGCTGCGCTACAGTTCCTCCATCCGTTTTGCCCCCCTGGGCATGGGCGGACAGGCGCGCCTCCGTGATTCCACCGTCACGCTGCTGGGGCTGGGTGCGCTCGGTTCCGCCATTGCCGAGGAACTGGTGCGGTTGGGCATCGGCAAGCTGGTGCTGGTTGATAGGGACATCGTGGAAGTATCCAACCTCTCGCGCCAGTCGCTCTACACAGAGAGTGATGCCCATGATGGATTGCCCAAAGCGACTGCTGCCGCCTACCATTTGCACGATATCAACCCGCAGGTGATGCTGGAACCACGCGTCTCCGATGTAACCTATCGCAACATTTATGTCCACCTGACAGACAGCATGCTCGCCATGGACGGCTCGGACAATTTTGAGCTGCGCCATCTGGTCAATCAGGTTTCGGTCAGCTCCGGCATACCCTGGATCTACAGTGGGGTGATGGGCGCCCGGATGAATGTGATGGCGATCCTACCCCACCAAACGCCGTGCCTTGCCTGCCTGGTGCCACTGGAGCCGGCGCAAACGCCCACCTGCCTGACCACCGGCGTGTGGGAACCGGCGGTGCAAGTGGCGGCTGCGATGGCGACCACCCTCGCCGTGCAGTACCTGACCACGGGCAAGCCGATGGCGGGGCTATTCCATGCTGATTTATGGGCAGGGCGGTTTGGGCGGATAAACCCCGTGCGGGATACCAACTGCCAGGTATGCGGGCTGGGCGAGATGCCACACCTACGCGGTAAGCTGGGGACGAAATCCCGCGCCGTATGCAGCGAAGATGGCGTGGAGCTTTGGCCCGAGAAGATGATGGAACTGGATATGGAGGCGCTATATAAACGTCTGGCGGGACATTTCCATGTAGAGCTGCATGACTACTTCCTGCGCATGCTAGATGGTGATCTGATGCTCACGCTCTTCCCGGACGGGCGGGCGCTGGTGCGCGGCACCCATGACGAAGGTCAAGCCAGAGCGGTGCTGGCTAGGGTGTTGGGGTAAAATCTTGAAACAATCTTTGTTAGATGACTTAAAGAGGTTATCGGATCTTGGATATTAAAAAGTTAGAGAAGGTCTTCCTTTATCACATTACGGATATTGAGAATATCCCATCAATGATAGAGCAAGACGGCTTGTTTTGTGATAACGAAATTGTGCGCAGAAAAATAAAAGTTCACAGTGCTGCATATGAAGAAATCAAGGAAAGACGCAAACATTGGCTTGTATAAGTAAGTAATGGAGGTACTTTGGCGGATTATGTACCCATGTTCTTCGCAAGCAGACCACCAATGCTTAATGTCTTACATTCAGGTTTAGTCCCAGCTTTCACGAAAAAAGAAGATGAGATCGTGCACTTAGTAAGCTCTGTTGCAGTAGTAGTGAATAATGGTCTTCCTTTTTGTTTTACTGATGGGCATGCTGCTATGTACCCAACAAGTTATTATACGAACTTAGGGGACCTCGACCACATTGACCGGGCTGTTATGAAAGCGAGATTCTGGGCTTCTACAGATGATGATTCGTCAAGACAACAAAGAAGAGAAGCGGAATTCCTGATTTGGAAATTTCTTCCATGGAGATGTATACTATCAATTGGGTGCAAAACAGTTGTAGTTGCAAAACGATTAAATGATATACTGAAAGGACTGGGAAAAAGACCGAGAATTAGCACAGAAAGATTCTGGTACTATGGAAAATGATCATAGATAGCATTGGAAATATTCTGGAAGCGGAAGCGGAAGCCCTAGTCAATACCGTGAACACACAAGGTATTATGGGTAAAGGGATCGCTTTACAATTCAAACTAGCGTTTCCTGCGAACTTCAAAGCTTATCAAAGTGCTTGTCGTTCAGGCTTAGTCAAGCTAGGTAAAATGCTCGTTTTTGATAGGGGCTTACTAGAATCTCCCAGATTTATAATAAATTTTCCAACGAAAGAGCATTGGAAAGAAAAAACTAAAATCGATAGTATTAATCAAGGGCTTCAAGATTTGATTCAAGTAATCAAAGAAAGAAATATTCATACTATTGCCATGCCACCACTTGGATGTGGTTTGGGTGGATTGGATTGGAACATAGTTAAACCTCTAATCATTGAGGGACTAAGCTCAATTCGGGATGTTGGAATTTATATTTTTTCACCGCAGGGTGCACCCCGTCCAGACATTATGTCTGTGGCAACTGACAAACCAAAATTGAGCATTGCGAAAGCGGCTTTGATCAAGATCATGAACGAGTATCTGATGCCAGGTTACCGATTATCTCGGTTGGAAATCCAGAAATTAGCGTATTTTTTACAGATTGCTGGAATTCAAGAGCTTAAATTGGCTTATATCCAAAAGAAATATGGTCCGTATGCTGCAAATTTAGAACATCTTCTAACAAGTATGGAAGGTCATTACACTAGAGGGTTTGGTGATAAAACGAGTGAGCAAATTGCTCAGCCGAGTATTCGGGTGAAGACTGAGGAGATCGAAGAGACAAATGATTTCTTGAAGGACAAACAGGATTTAATAGCACGAATAATGAGAGTTGAACAGTTAATTGAAGGTTTTGAAACTCCTTATGGATTAGAATTACTAAGCTCCGTTCATTGGGTAGTCAGGGTTAATCCTTCTATAAAAAATGACGTAGAAGCTATTATTAGAGCAGTTCATGAGTGGAACTATCATAAAAAAGCCGTGATGAAAGCCGAGCATATCAAGGTTGCTTATGATCGCTTGTATAAACTGAATTGGTTTTAACTACACATCCACCTTCTCCGCTACTACGCCCTCGTCGTGCAGGAAGCGGCGCGCCACATTGAGGAACTCCCCCGGCTCATCCGTCAACAGATAGCGCCGCCGGGCAACCCCGCCCGTCGGGTTCAACTCACTCCGCTGATGCAGCATCCAACGTGCCGCCGCCGCGGTCTCCTCCGCCGAATCCACCAGCTTGATCCCATCGCCCACCGTCTTCTGTATCGTCCGCTTAAGTATAGGGTAGTGGGTGCAGCCCAGCACTATCACATCCACATCGGCGTCGCGCAACCCCGCCAGATAGCGTTCGGCGGCTGCCCGCGCCACCTCGGTCTCGCCCCAGCCCTCCTCCGCCAGCGGCACGAACAGCGGGCACGCCACGCCAAAGGTGGCAATGTCCGGCGCAATCCGCTTGATCGCTGCCGGATAAACCCCACTCGCGATGGTGGTGCGGGTGCCTATCACGCCCACGCGACGCTTGCGGCTGGCGGCTGCGGCTGCCTTGGCGCCGGGCTCTATCACGCCCAGCACCGGCACACCGATGTCGCCCAGGTTGGGCAGAGCCGCCGCGCTGGCGGTGTTGCAGGCAATCACCATCAGCTTGACCGGGAAGTGCTGCATCAGGTAGCGGGTGCAGTCCTGGGTGAAGCGGGTGACCGTGGCGGGCGATTTGTTGCCATAGGGCACGCGGGCGGTATCACCCAGATAGACCACATCCTCATCGGGCAGCACATGATAGATGGCGTCAGCAACCGTTACGCCGCCCACGCCCGAATCAAATATGCCGATCATGGGGCGCTGAATTGGTTCTTCGCTTTTCTTCGTCATGGTCATTTCTTCTTGGATGTGCTTTTCTTGCTGCTCTTGCTGGAGTCGGTAGTCTTGGGCTTTTCCTCAGTATAACCCATTTTCTTATCGTAGTTCTTCTTATAAGCGGCGATGGCGGCATACATGGCTTCGGCAGCTTTGTCCTGGAAGGCAGGATCCAGCAGGTTCTTCTCCTCCGTCTTGTTGGACATGAAGCCCACCTCTACCAAAATGCTGGGCATGTAGGTATACATCAGCACATAGAATGGCGCCTGCTTTACGCCGCGGTCGCGGGTATCCAGCTTCTTCACCAAGCTAGTTTGCACCATTTCCGCTAGTTCGCTGGATTCCGCCAGGAACTCATTCTGCGCCATGCTCCCCAGGATGAAATCCAGCCCCGACCCCTTGACCATGTCCTCCATCTCCGCTTCAAAGTCGGCGTTCTCCAGAGTAGCTATAGCGCGCTCGGCGTTGGTGCGGGCTTCCGAAAGAAAATAAACCTCGGTGCCATTTGCCTTGGTGTTGTCGTCGCCGTTTAGGTGGATGGAGACGAACATGTCGCCCTTCACCCGGTTGGCAAGTCCGGTGCGTTCCCGCATCAGAATGTTGCTGTCGTCCTTGCGCGTCATATAGACCTTCAAGCCCAGCTTGTCCTCCAGCTTCTTCTTGAGCTTGTAGGCGATCTTGAGGGTAACGACCTTCTCCTCCACCCCGCTGCTGATGCCCCCGCAGCCCACATAGGGTCCGCCGTGCCCCGGGTCCAGCACGATGCGCTTGATCATGCCTTTGGCGGCGGCTGGCTTGGTGCCGGTGCTTTTATCCGGTGCCTTGGCGATAAGCGGCTCGCTTTTGGTGGGTGTGGCGATGGGGGAATCATCAACGCTTGGCTTGGTTAGCACCGGGGTGAGGTCAACCGAACCGGTGGTCACATTTTTAGGCGTGGTCGTCTTCGGCTTCGGGGTGACTACATCGGGCGCTTTGGACTGCGGTTCGGGCTTGGCGGGCGGCTTTTTAGCGATCTCAAACACGACTTTGGGCGGCGAGATGGTCGCCACACCGCGATAGGATGATGCTTGGGGGGAGAAGGTCAGCACGATGCGGGCATTGCTGCCGTCGTTTGTCGCATCCACCGCGGAAAGCGCGCTGCCTGCCGCGATCTTGAGGCTCTGCTTGCTCACGCTGCATTGGGGGATGATTAATGCCAGTTTGCCCCCATCCAGCGCCTGTTTATCGTATCCACTTGATGACGCCAGATTTACAGTGAGGACGGTCTTGCCCTCCGCCTCAGTCACATCAATAGAGGTGATCTTGTTCAACTCGGCGCCGGCTGCAAAGGTCAGCAGCGCTAATGTCACTACTATGGATAGTCTTCCCCGCATAGTGCTATCTTACCTTATTAGACCCTAACCCTCATCATCGCGTTCAGCCTTGGCGCGGGCAATCTCCAGTTCAATATCGCGTTCCTTCTCCACCTCACGCTTGTCATACTGGCGCTTGCCCTTGCACAGCCCCAGCTCCAGCTTGGCAAGGTTATGGCTGAAGTAAAGCCGCAGCGGAACTATGGTATAGCCGCGCTCGTTGACCTTGATGCGCATGCGGCGCAGCTCAGCCTGGTTGAGCAGCAGCTTGCGGGGGCGCAACGGGTCTTTGTTCTCGCGGTTGCCGTGGCTGTAGGGGCTTATATGCATGTCCACCACATAGAGCCCATCGGCGCGGAACTCGGCGTAGGAGCCGCTCAGGCTCACTTTGCCCTCCCGCACCGACTTGACCTCTGTGCCGATGAGCGCGATGCCGGCTTCCACGCGCTCTATCACCGCAAAGTCGCGCAACGCCCGCCGGTTGGTCACTATGGTTTTTTGCTCGTCAGCCATCAGCGTTTTTCATCCCATAAAGTAGAAAATGCCATAACATCAGATTATAACAGTAAAACACGCTTTGAGTAAAGGGAGTTTCGGCAGGATCAGTATTCCAGCAGCAGGTTGGCGCCGGCTTTGTCGTAGAACAACAGCTCCGCCCAGTCATTGCGATTAAGGTCTATGCCGGAAAAGATGCGGAAGTGGCACCCTTCAAACATCCTCCACTCCAACGCCAACGGAAGGCGATCCTCCCAGTAGACACGCTCCCCACCACTGCGCCCGTGGATGTTGATGGACGCTGCTGCCAGCCCCGTTTCAAACCGCAGCGCCTTCCATAGCTGCCAGCCCGCCCGCACCATGCCAATGGCATCCCAGCGCCGTAAGTTGTTCCCGTCCAGTGTGGGACGGACAGAAGTGTAGGGGTCGGTGGAGCTTTTGCCGCGCCGCGTCTCATAGCGAAAATAACCCGTCGCAGTCAGGCGGAAGGCTTGCCCCCATCCCGCGCCCATGCCGGCATCCCAACTATGCAGGACATCGTAGAACTCCGGCACATTGACCTCCTCCAATCGTCTTTCCCCGCCCTCTGCAGCGTTCCAGTCGCCCCAGAACCACAGGCGCGGATATTCCACATCCCCCCACGAGTTCCAGAACTCCACGCCGGCTTCTTCCCATCTTGCCTGTAGGTTATCACTCTTGTTAGTGAAATCTATGAAATCCTTGATGTAGGGAAACCGCCTATACATGTTCAGGCTGAAGCGCCAGTCAAATCCGGTATAGCGGGTGTTCAGCTCCAGCCGGAACGGTGTCTTACGATACATCTCCTCGTAGCCTTCGTTCTGGCTGGATAGCCGGAACGAATAGTTGTTGTCAAACCCCGGCTTTGCCCATATGAGGTCTATGACGAAAGGCAGGCTGCGGAACTCGGCGCCCAGCGCAAATTCGTCGTAGCGCTTTTGAAAATGCGGCTGCAGCATGACCACGCCCCACACTCCGCTAACCGGCGCGCCCCCGCCCTTCAGGATGGTTTTATCGCTATCCTTGCTCCAGTTGTCCAGCTTCCACAGCCGACGAACTTCCGCCCCCGCCATCAGGTTATCCTGCCGCACCTCTCCTGCGAAGTCTATGCGGGTGAACCACTGCCGCACATCCAGGCTGCCCATGTCCCATGCCAGGTGGTTGGGATGCGCCAACTCCATACCGCGCCAGCCCGCGCCGGGGTCTATGCAGAGCAAATCCAGGTAATACTCATCGTCGGTGGATTCGGGGATGGGGAAAGGGCGCACCCTGTCCGGCGAGTCGTTGAAGTAGCCGAGGATGCCGGCAACCAATAGTATACAGAGGTTCATTCCATCAGATATTAACATCGCAGGTCGGCGTGGAATCCCAAGGTGCTATAATCTGCATTGGGAGGTAGCGCCATGGTGCAATGGGAGTATTTGCTGGTTATCGTGGGCGGGCTGATAATGTTGATTGGAGGCTTTTGGCTGGGGCAGACCGCCGGTTCCAAAGTGGTGCGGGCAATCCTGCCCTGGATAGGCGTGGTCGGTCTGCTGGTCATCTTCGTGGGGATACTGCTGGTCACGGTGCCGGGCTTCTTCCCCTTTGACAGGTAGGTGACACCTGATGACGATACTGGACGATAAAGCAGCCATGGAACGCCTGGACGCTGAGGGCATGGTCCGGCTGATAGAGCACTTTGACGAGCAGATAACCCGCGGCATGGAGTTGGGCGCCGCGGTTGACCTGGGCAGCATCCGTCGGGATTATAACGCAATCGCGGTGCCGGGCATGGGCGGCTCCGCCATCGGCGGGGATTTGCTGGCGGCGGCGCTGGCTCCCACCTCCCCTGTTCCGGTGACTGTCGTGCGCGGCTACCACGCCCCGGCTTGGATAGGTAAACAAACGCTGGTTTTCGCCTCCAGCTACAGCGGCAACACCCATGAAACGCTGAGCGCGCTGGGCACCGCGGTGGAGGCAGGCGCGCAGGTCATCGCCCTGACCAGCGGGGGCAGGCTGGGCGAGCTGGCGAAGCAGCACGGCTGGCCCCTGGTCATAGTGCCGGGCGGGCAGCCGCCGCGGGCGAGCCTGGGATTCATGTTCGTGCCGCTATGGATGGCGGTTTATCGGCTGGATCTGTGCCTTTCGCCCGAGGCGGAACTTAAGGAATTGGCAACACTTATCCGCTCCCATGAGGCGGAATTGGGACTGAGCGTGCACACGAGTAGCAATTATGCCAAGCAGCTGGCGGAGAAGATGATCGGGCACCCGCTCTACATATACAGTGTGGATGGACCCCTCACACCCGTTAGTTACCGCTGGCGGGGGCAGATTCAGGAGAACGCCAAGATGCTGGCGGGCAGCCATTCCTTCCCCGAGTTCTGCCACAACGAGATCACCGGCTACGAGAAGCCGCAGGAGTATGTATCGGATGCTATAGCCATCGTGCTGCGCGACCCCGACGAAGTGCCCCAGTTGCGGGCGCAGGTGGATACCTCGGTGGACCTCATGCGGCAGGCGGTTAAGGAAGTGATAGAGATAGAGGGGAAAGGCTCCACCGCCATGGTGCGAGCGCTCGGTTTGATTTACCTGGGAGATTGGGTGAGCTTCTATCTGGCTATGCTCAACGGGGTCGATCCCACCTCTATAACGAGCATCACCGCCATCAAGGCGGCAATAAACAAGGCGATGGGATAATATATTTGGTTACATCAACGCTATTTGGGTGAAAACTGTCGGGGCGACTCGTCGAGTCGCCCCTACGTTATATTGCTAAGAATAGTTTTCCAATAATATTAAACGCAATGTGTAGCCGTGCCACCTCCGACTCAGTGTTCATTTCATTCCAAATCGGCTGGGAATCCACATTGGCAAGCCACGACAAGAGTGTCGTGGCTACAAATTTACTGTTCAATATGTAGCGGCGACACTCCTGTTGCCGTTACGCTCATTTGGTAAATCCGCTACTACACAGCGGATTCTTTTTTTAGCGGGTAAATATCCAGCGTGATGGTGGTGCCTAAGCCGGGGCTGCTCTCCATATCCACCTTGATGCCCAGCAGTTCCGCCACCAGCATGGAGGAATAGAGTCCCAGCCCGGCGGTCTTGCGATCCCCATTGGTAGAGAGCGCTACCAGCAGGTTTTCCTTGAACCCGGGCGGCAGTCCGTTGCCGGTATCGGTGATGGTTGCCCGCACGAAGCCTTTCAGTTCCTCCAGCTTCACATCTACCAAACCACCTTCACTGTTATAAACGATGGCGTTATCCAAAAAGTCCTGTAAAAGCTTGCGCAGCAGCGTCTCATCCTGCATTACTGAGATGGATTTGTTGGGGCTTTCCAGTTGGAAGGTGATGTTTTGCGATTCCAGTTCCTTCAGATAGTTCTCGCGAATCTCCAGCACCAGCATGCGTAGGAACACCCGCTCAGGATTCACCTGCACCTGATGCGATGCCAGGCGGCTGGCGAACAGGATGCGGTCCAGGGTGGTATCCAGGCGCTTTGCCTGTGCCTCGGCATTAAGCAGATACCTGGCGCTCTCCTCGGGCGTAATGTTGGATTCAGTGCGTAACACCTCTATATAGGAAAGGATATTGGCGAGGGGTGTTTTAAGCGCATTGGTGATATTGTCCATGATGGTTGTCTGAAGCTTCATCGCCGCTTCCAAAGCCTCGCGCCTTTGCTTCTCTGTGCGGAAGGCATCAGAGGACTCTATTGCTGATGCTGCCAGATTGGCGAACAGTTCCAGCAGTGCCATATCCCTTTCGGTGAAGTAGTTTGTAACATTAGACTTGTTGACCGTAATGGCGCCCATGATTTTATCGCGCAGAATAAGCGGGACGCAGATCATGGATTCGGGCACATCCTCGGTGCCGGGCACCAGCATGCGTTCGGGCACCTTGGTGCTGTCGGGGACCAGGCGCGGTCTACCGCTGGCAATCACCGAGCCGGTCACCCCGGCACCGGGTCGTATTCTCACGGCTAAAAACGCCTCACGGTCAGGGCTGGAACTCACCCGTGCCCGGATGAACCCCTCCTCATCCAGCATAAATATAGTGGCATGGTCGCAATTCAACAGTTCCTTTGCTTTTAGGTTGATGAACTCTAGCACATCCTCACCGATGGAGCTGATCATCGTGTTGGAAACCTCAACCAGCGCCGTCAGCGTCTTGATCTGCGTTTCCAACTGGGCGTATAGCTTCTGGTTGTGGATGGCTATTGCCACGATGTCGCACAGCGTTTCCATATAACGCAAATCATCCCTGGTGAAAGCGTTCTTCTCGGTGGATTCCAGGTTGAACACACCTATCACCTTGCCCTCGGTGATGATGGGCACGGTTAGCTCACTGTTAATGTCACTGCGAACATAAAGATAGCGGGGGTCTTTATTCACATCGGAGAGGATCTCCGATTTGCCTGTTCGGGCAACAGCGCCTACAATACCCTGCTCTATTGGTATTCCCACTGTCTTTAATTCATCAATCTCGGCAGGGCTTAATCCAGTATTGGCACGAACACGAAGAAACTTCTCGTCCTCGGAGAGGATGAATACGATGCTGGAACTGGCGCCATTTACAAGCGAATATGAGGCTCTTGTAGCAAAGTCCAGTATCTCGGAGAGATCCTTCGCCCGGTTGATCCAACTGGAAAGCTCCAGCAGCAGCCTAAGACGCCGGTCCAACTCCCGCACCGTCACCAGGTTTTGGTTACGCTCACGGTTTATGAACGAAACGATGAAGAAGGAGGGCCAAAGAACGCCCAGCCTGAGGAGTATGTTGGGAATTGATGTCAGGAGCATTTCGCCGTTCATCGCTACAATTACCGCCAGGTATCCAACAGTGGAGATTGCGGTCTGGAGTGCCACTGCCCGCACGCTGGAAGTGGCGGCGGAGTAAATGATACGGAGAATTAAGATGTAAAAGAACTCAGATTTTATCCCGCCGGTCATAAGGACAAGGAAGAGGATGATGCCGATATCCAGAAGCGATGCCAGCGGGAGATTGGAAGCGAACATGAGGCGGACAAAGCCTCGGCTTAGCTTGTGCGCTGCCGTCATATAGTGGACTATCAGATGATATAGCGCAAAGGCGGTGATGACGACAAAGGCAACCGGGACAGGAACAAAGAGCGTCCGCAGGTTGACAACAGTGATGATGGTGGTGACTGCAATAATGATCCAGCGGATCCAAAGCCCGCGTAACAGGTTCTGGCGCCGGGGCAAAAGCTCGGGATCAATGTGTAAGTGCTTCACAGAAGCCCCTTCTTCTGCTAAACTTAATGTGATATATCCCCATCCGCCTTTAAGTATATCGCGCTCAAGGTGTTTGGGTATGATTTTGGAGAAATTTTTTACAGCTAAGATGGAACTGCTTGATAATCATAAATGTTTCGTTTGCGGTCATGAGAATCCACGGGGTTTGCACCTGGATTTTACCCACACTCCGGGGCGATTGCACACAACCCTTGCCACCGAGGAATGGATGCAGGGTTACCAGGGCATTGTCCATGGCGGCATTATCTCCACGGTGCTGGATGAATCCATGGTCAAACTCCTGTATTTGGAGGGGCACAAAGCCGTGACCGCTGAACTAAACATCAAACTACTGCAACCGGTTCCACCCGGCACAGTGCTCATCTTTAATTCGCGCATCGTTGCCCAAAAAGGGCGCATCGTTAAAACCGAAGCCGAGGCGGCAAAGGACGACGGGACGCCGGTTGCCCGCGCAAACGCCACCTGTGTGATTGTCGCGTGAGAATCATTTGGATGGAGATGTAGGGGATGGATGTCCGTTTTTGCTACTACGGTGACGAGGTTTTAAAGAAGATCTCGGAAGAGGTCACCGCCTTTAATTCCCACCTGCACGAGCTTGCCGAGGAGCTTGGCAAAACGCTTAAGCGCAAGCGCGGGCTGGGGCTTGCCGCTCCGCAAATAGGGATACTCAAACGCATTTTTGTCATATCCATAGCGGAGTGTCCGGAAGCTCGGGCACAGTTGCCGCAGCCACTATTACTCATCAACCCCCGCATCGTGGAAAGCACCGGCGCCGAAGTGGGCGAGGAGGGTTGCCTGAGCTTCCCCGGTCTATCTATAGAGTTGGAACGAGCCGCCAAAGTCCGGGTGGAATACCAGGATTTGGAGGGAAAACCGCAGGTGCTGGAAACATGCGGCATAGTGGCACGGGCGGTGCAGCACGAGCTGGACCATTTGGATGGAATCCTGCTGCTGGATCATGTCACACCGCTGGCGCGGATGAGGCTGGGCAGGGAGGTCAGGCGCATGCGGCGGATTATAGAGGAGTATAGGGAAAAAGGCGTTTGATGACACGATTGCGATGGTTAGTCGCCCTCACATTGGTTCTTGCCCTGGGTTGCAGTTTGATTCGGGCACCCCGACCCCAATGCATCATTCCCAACTATTCACCTGAAAATGTTCAAACCGAGCCCCTTGCCACACAGGAGGATATATTTTCCGCGCTTGCCCGGGGACGGGCGGATGAGGTCCTCGCTGCGCCACCGGAGCTCCTGAAGGATGTGGCGGGCGCCCGCATGCGCGGTGCGGCGCTGGCGATGCTGGGCGATTACGATGCCGCGGAAAAAGCCCTGCTGGAAGCCCGCACCATGTCCGGCGATGTGAATGTAAGCGGTCAGATCTGCGAGGATCTGGTATGGATAGCACTGGCAAAATACAACTACGGGCAGGCGGCGCGCTGGCATGCCGAGCAAATCACTCTTTGCGACATCAAAGCCAACCCGCTCATGCACCTGTGGAGTCGCCTTGCCATCAGCGGCGATTCCATCCTGACCATGCCGGAAACCCCGGTCGTGCTGCCTGTTACCGGCAGACCCTTCCCCCGCGCCCAAATTAAAGTCAACGACAGGAAAACCAACTTCATATTTGATACCGGCGCCGGTATGACTGCAATCTCGGCAAGCCTCGCCAAAGCGCTCAATCTGCCCGTCATCAGCCTGCCCGATACCGCGCACGGCTTGGGCAAAATCACCATCCGCTATACCATCATAGACAAGATGGAACTGGGCGAGGCTGTGTTCACCAACATACCTGCGGTAGTCATAGACGATAAGGACCTTACCTTCACCATCCTCGGCATATTCAAGCTGATTGATGTGCCCGGGATAATCGGGATGCCGCTGCTGGCGCAGATGCGGGTGACCATGGATATGCCGGCAAAGCAGATTATTTTGGAAAAGCCGGGTCGCAAGGCGGAAGGCGCCGGGGTTGACATCATCTATTGGCACAGCCAGCTCTATGCCCCGGTGTATCTGGCAGAGATGGGCAGGCTCAACCTCTTTGTGGATACCGGCGCCAACCGTTCCAGTATCTCGTTTGACACTGCCAAGCTTATCCCCTCCAACGCCAAAGTGGATCGGGGCAGCCGTGATCTGGCGCAGGGTGCAGGCGGTTCCATGCGCATGTCCGGCGTCTATCTGCCGCGCCTGATGGCGATTGACGGCATGCGTATGGAAGGGCTGGGGCTTGACCTGGAATCCCGCACCCGTGAACACGAGGACGATCTTCTAAACCGCGATGGCACTTTGGGCATGGACATCCTACAATGCTACCGGGTGACATTCGACATCCCTAACCGCTTTATGAGCCTTGAGCTCCCCCCCAAGAAACCGTGATGTGTGGTGGAAAATGACCAATGAATATGTATCCCGGCAGCAAATAGTGGAGATATGCAAACGCATCTACGAGCGTGGACTGGTGGCAGCCAACGAGGGTAATGTGTCGGTGCGGCTTGGTGCCGACAGAATCCTGTGCACGCCGGCGGGGCTATCCAAGGGGTTCCTGACACCCGATCAGCTTGTAGTCACCGATATGGAGGGGAAAAAGCTGGGTGGTAAAGAGCGGGCGACCTCGGAGTTGCGCCTGCATCTGGCGGCATACCGCGCCCGCCCCGATGTAATGGCAGTGACGCATGCCCATCCCCCCTATGCCACGGCTTTCGCGGTGGCGGGCATCAACCTGGCACAGTGTGTGCTGCCCGAAGTCGTGGTCATGCTGGGCAGGGTGGTGTTGGCGCCCTATGGCACCCCCGGCACCGAGGAATTGCCCAAAACGGTGGAATCCGACCTCGCCGCCTGCGATGCCTTTCTGCTCTCCAACCACGGCGTGGTGACGCTGGGGCGCAACCTGACCGAGGCATTCTTCCGGCTGGAAACGGTGGAGCACTATGCACATATATTGCACCTGGCGCGGCAGCTGGGCAGCATCCAAAAGCTCACCGGTGAGCAGGTGGAAAAGCTCAATGTGCAGCGCAAAGGATTGGGGCTGCCGCCGCAGAGGCAGTGCGTCGATTGCGGCTTCTGTAAATTACCCAAATGAAGGAATGATCAAGCTATGAGGGCAGCGATGCCCTCTTTTTATTTATCCGGCTACATGCACTGCATGACAGGCATTGTCAACAATGTCGTTTATCTTCATAGTGGGGATTGTTTGAAGAGGAGCGGATAGCACTATGAGATGGCTGCCTGGAATTGTATGTGTCTTGCTGGCAGCGGCAGTTGCTGCCGAGAACGCCTGTTTGGTGCAACTTTACCCCGTGAAGGTGGAGAACAAGTGGGGCTATGTGGACAGGAACGGTAAGATAGTGATCAAGCCCCGCTTTGACGGCGCCGGCGATTTTTATGAAGGGCTGGCGGCAGTGGAGAAAAATGACCGCATTGGCTATATAGATGAGCAGGGAAAGGTGGTGATCCCACTTAGATTCAGCCTTACCTATCGTTTTTATGAGGGGCTGGCGGCGGTCGTGGTTAAGGATGGTGAGGGATTCATCAACCGCCAGGGGCGTATGGTCATCAAGCCCGATTTCACCTTCGCCAGCTATTTTCAGGAAGGATTGGCGGGGGTGATCCAGGATTTCAGGTCGGGATTCATCAATCATGATGGTAAGTTTGTGATAGAGCCCAAATATGGGCTGGTCACCCACTTTTCGGAGGGGGTGGCGCTGATCATCAACAACCATCACTGGGGCGCCATCAACCGCGAGGGGAAGGTGATAGTGCTGCCGCAATATGATTTCATGCGGGACTATTCCGAGGGGATGAGTGCCGTCCTCAAGATTTACGACGAGTGTTATGACAGGTGGGGATTTCTAAACGCCGAGGGCAGCCCAGCAATCTGGTTCCAATTCCGCAAGGCATACAGCTTCCACGAAGGAGTTGCAGCAGTGCGGGACGCCGAAAGCAACCTTATGGGTTTTATCAACAAGTCGGGTGACTATGTTATTCCCCCGCAATTTGACCAGGCTCACAGTTTCCAGGAAGGGCTGGCACCGGTTTGTACGAACGGTTATTGGGGATTTATTGACCATTCCGGTACCATGGCAGTGGAACCCGACTACGAAGAGGTGATCAATTACATCAACGGGATATGTCCGGTGCGCCTGGACGATAAATGGGGGTTTATAGATAAAACCGGCAAAAACATCACAAACATAGAATATGACGATGTAAAACCGCCCTCGCAGGATCTGTTCCCGGTCCGTGTGGGCAAATGCTGGGGTTTCGTTGATAATACAGGTGAGTTGGTGATTGAGCCACGCTTTGCCGCCGCCGGTGATTATCTGGTGTCACCTTACTAGGCGGTCAATTCCAGCCTTGCCAACGCCTCCACATGCAGCGTGGAGGGGAACATGTCGTAGCCGGTCACCGAGATAACCCGGTATCCATGCTGCCCCAGCGCCAGCAAGTCGCGGGCAAGGGTGGAGGGGTGGCACGATACATAGAGGATAGTCCTAGGCTTCAGCGCTGTCAATACCTCCAGCGCTGCCGGTTCCATGCCGGAGCGGGGCGGGTCAACCACGGCGGCATCGGCATGAGTAAGCGCCAGGTGCGGCAGGCGTTCCTCTATGCGCCCCGGTAGCAGTTCCACATTGCTTATCCCCAAAACTTCAGCCAGGTGTTTGCCATCCGCCACCGCCTCCTGATCCGTCTCTATGCCTATGATGCGGGAATATCTCCCCGCCAGCGGCAGCCCGAAGAATCCCAACCCGCAGTAAAGATCCAGCAGGAGTTCCCCGCCGGGCAGGTTTGCCAGAACATCGCCCAGTAGCAGTCCCGCCACACCGGTGTGCACCTGAAAGAAGGTGCCGCCCCGCAGCAGGTAATCCATCCCGCCCACCCGCAGCGACAAATAGCGTTCCCCCCACGCCAGTTCCCAACGCTTGCCCTCCGGCGTTGCCAGCCAGATGCTATTGTGCTCATCCAATTCTTGGTTGGGGATGGCGGCGCGCACGGACTGCCACTGGTTGCGCGGCAGGAAGAGCACTGTCTGCTGCACATCCGTCCCCGCCCGCACCATCACCTTTTTGCAGCCCCATGCCAGCAACCGCGCGGGGTCAGCCCAGGCGAATAGATCCTCGCGGGCACGACGGCAACCATCCTCCTCTACATAGCACCTCTCCACACCCACCATCTCGTGCGAGCCGCGGCGGTGAAATCCCCAAATCGGCTTACCTCCCTCAAACTCCAGGTGGAAGGTGAGCTTGTTGCGTGAGCCCTGATATCCACCTATTGAGCGGATCTCCGTCACCAAACCCGGGTTTATGCCGGCAAAGCGCCCCAGCGTCTCGCCCAATGACCGCAGCTTGAGCCGACGCAAAGCCGCCACCTTCATCCACAGCACATCGCAACCGCCGCACGCGGGGAACCAGGGACACGGCGTTTCCTGGCGCTCAGGGGAGGGCGTGACCATCGCCACTAACTCTCCCACAAAATAGCGCCCTTTGTCGGCTAACACCCGCGCCTCAACCACATCGCCCGGCACCGTATCAGCGATGAAGATGGCTTTGCCCTCCAGCCGTCCCACGCCGCCGCGGGGTGTCAGGTCGGTTACAGCTATGGATTCGGTCAAATTCATAGTAGAATTCGTATTTGGCGTTCGGATGTTGCCCAAAGCCCGATATGTTATCATGTGCAAGGAGTGTAATGGCTGATTTGAACTGTAATACCCACCCCGAGCAGAAGGCGGAGGCGATTTGCGCCCGCTGCGGAGCGGGGATGTGCGAGGAGTGCCTGCACCTGGGGGATTTGTGCCCCAAGTGCCGTGTCGCCACCAACGACAGCGCGGCTTTCATTTGGACGCGGATGGGGCAGCGCTCGGTGTTTGGGATACTCTGGCAGGCGTGGAGGGGCATAGCGTTCCATCCGGTTAAAACAGGTTGGTTGATCGGCGCCTACCCCCGCCTGAGGAGGGCATGGCTCTTCGCCGCGGTCACCCTGGGGCTCACTGTTCTTGCCAACCTGATTTTCGCGCTCGTCAATCAGATGCAGCCTGTCTTTTCCGGTGAATCTAATGCAGTTGCAGGTCTGTTAATCAGCATAGCCTCATTTATTGGCTCTACCATAGGCATAAATCTTTTCGCCATCTTACTTTTAATGCTTTTGCTCAGCCTGGGACAGCTTGCTATCGGCAACCGCCTGAGCTTACGCATGACTTTAGCTGTTATGCTCTACGCACAGGTGGCATCGCTGTTGGGATTGTTGCCGTGCATCGGGGGTTTGCTGGTCCCCATCGGCACGATAATAGTCGCCGGGATGCTGCTTAAGGGTATGAGCGGCGAAACCACAGCTCGGGCAACCATCGCAATTTTGGTGCCGGTTATAATGTTGATTGGATGCCTGGCTGTTGCTTTTTATGTTATCTGGCAGGAGATTGGTCCCATCGTGACAAACGCGCTTAAAGCTCTTTCTTTGGTTTACTACCAACCCAGCTGATGCAAATCCAAAAGACCCTGGCGATGGGCTCCCGCCTGCTTCTGGCAAAGCTCATGGAGCGGAGAGTCCCTCTCAACCTGATGATGTCGGTCACCAACCGCTGTCCCAGCCACTGCAGCTATTGCCAGATACCCCTCCGCCAGCAACGCGAGATGACCACCGAGGAGATATTCGGCATCCTTACACAGTTCCAAGCATTGGGAGGAGTGCGGGTCGGGTTTTGGGGTGGTGAACCGCTCATGCGCAAAGACATCGGGGAGCTTGTGGACAAGGCGGCGGAGTTGGGGCTCTACAGCAGCATGGACACCAATGGCTATTTGTTTCCCCAGCGCTGGCAGGAGCTGCGCAACCTTTCGCATGTGGTGGTGGCACTGGACGGCACTGAGGAAATGCATGATGCCAATCGGGAGAAGGGTTCCTACCGCAAGGCTCGGGCAGCCATAGAGGCGGCGTCGGGGCGATTCTCGCTGTGGACTATCACCGTGCTCACCCGATACAACCTTAACGGTATTGATCATCTTTTGGGGCTGGCAAAGGAATATGGTTTCCTGTGCACCTTCCAGATTCTGCACCACAACGACAAGCTCGGTGCCCATCACGACCAGATGCTGCCCAGCGATGAGGAATACCGCCGCGCCATCGGCTACCTGCTGCGCCGCAAGATGGCAGGTGCACCCATCGCGTCCAGCATCCGCTATCTGCGCTATCTGGCGTCGTGGAACGACTATTCCAAGCCACAGCGGGAACGCATGGAGCGTGTGCATTGTTATGCTGGCAGGTTCTATGCCAATGTGGATGTGGACGGCTCGGTGTATCCCTGCTCGCTGATGATTGACGAGATCGCGGCGCCCAATGCGCTGGTGTTGGGGCTGGGTGAAGCGTTCCTGCGTGTGAACCAGCGGGTTTGCGCCGCCTGCGTTGCCAGCTGTTATATAGAATATAATCACATGTATGATCTTGACCCCAGCACCATCTGGGATTGGGTAGTGGGGCTGTGGAAGACGCAGCAGGCGTGCAAGGAAGCAGCCCGGAGGCGTCTCCCCGCCTGATTGCCATGCGGATACTCTGTCTTAATCCACCGTTTCTGCCCCGATTCAGCCGGGCAAGCCGCAGCCCCAGCGTTGCCCGCTCCGGCACTATCTACTATCCCATCTGGTTATGCTTTGCCACTGGCAATCTGGAGAAAGCCGGGCATCGTGTAGCGCTGATGGATATGCCGGCGCGGGGCATGACTTGGGAGGTGCTGGAGAAGCACATCGCCGATTTCGCGCCCGAGATGGTAGTGATGAGCACCAGCACGCCCTCCATCGCCAATGATTGCAAGGTCGCCGCTGCTATTGCAAGACTCCTGCCGGTCAAGCCCATCGTGGCAGCGGGCACACATGTCACCGCCCGCCCCCAGGATGCGTTTGTGCCGGGCTCGGGCTTTACCATTGTCATGCGCGGCGAATACGACGAGACGGTGGTTGATCTGGCAGATGCACTGGAGAAAGGTCGGGATTTGAGTATGGTGGCGGGAATCAGCTACCCTAGTGATGGCAAACTAGTCAGCACGCCCGCCCGTCCCCTGATAGAGGATCTGGACAGCCTGCCCATGCTCGGCAAGGTCATCCACGACCACCTGCATGTGGATGACTACTTCTTTGCTGCTGCCCGCTACCCCATGATAATGATGATAACCGGGCGCGGTTGCCCCAACCAGTGCATCTTTTGCGTTTATCCCCAAACTATGCATGGCAGACGTTATCGCTTGCGCAGTCCGGAATCGGTGGCGCAGGAGTTCGCCTACATCCGGGAGAACCTGCCCCAGATCAAGGAAATAGTCATAGAGGACGATACCTTCACCGCTGATCTCCCCCGTGCCCACGAGATAAGCCGGTTGCTCATCGCCACGCACAACCGCATCCCTTGGACGATAAATGTACGCGCCACACTGGATCTGGAAACCATGCGCCTGATGCGACGGGCGGGGTGCCGCACTCTGGTGGTGGGATTTGAATCCGGCGATGAGGGCGTGCTTAAAGCGATGCATAAGAACATCACTCTGGGAGACCAGAAGCAGTTTGCCCGTGATGCGAAACTCGCGGGGTTACTGGTGCACGGCTGCTTCATGGCGGGTAACCCTGGGGAAACGCGCCAGACCCTGCAGCGCACGCTTGAGCAGGCGCTCAAGCTTGATACTGATACCGCGCAGTTCTTCCCTCTGATGGTCTATCCCGGTACCGAGGTATTTGAATGGGCAAGCCGCAACGGCTACCTGCGCAGCACGGTTTGGCGCGAATGGGTGGATGAGGAAGGGAAGCATCGTTGCATGATAGACACGCCGGAGTTGAGCGGCGTCGACTTGGAGGAGTTTTGCGACTATGCCCGCGGGCGCTATTACAAGAGGATAAGTTACATAGCGGGCAGGCTGTGGCTGGCACTGCGCCGCCCCGCGGAGATACCACGGCTGTGGAAGGCGTTTTGGATCTTTTTGCCCAAGCTGCGCAACAGCTTTTGGGAGCAACCATGATGCGCAAAGAGCATAAAACCAGACGAATCCATGAGGATGTGAGCCGCGAAGAGCTATATGGCGGCATCGTGCACTACCAGCCGCGGCGGGGCACAAAGGTGGGCACCGACACGCTTCTGCTTGTTTCGTTCGTGAAGGTTCAGGTGGGGCGCCCGGCACTGGAACTGGGCGCAGGCACCGGTCTGGCGACGCTCCTGCTGGGGAAGGCGGGGATGTATCCGGCGGTGGGCATCGAGATACAGCCTCAACTGGTTGAGATGGCTCGCAAGAGTGCTCAGGCTAGTAAGATCCCGGAAGCACGCTTCGTGCATGGAGATATTCGGGAGCACCAAGTCAAGCCGGCGTTCCGCCACTTTGCAGTTATCATCGCCAATCCACCGTATTACAGGCTGGGAGAGGGGCTTATCTCACCGCTGACCAGCCGCGCTCTGAGTCGCCATGAGATCGCCAGCTCGCTTGCCGACTATATCGTGTTTGGTGAGAAACATCTGGCGCCCGATGGCGAGCTGGACATGATCCTGCACACCAGCCGCTTCGGAGAAGCCATGGCGCTGGCGCAATCTGTGGGGCTGGTCTCCGAGCGCATCGCCGAGATTCACCCCAAGCCCAAAACGCCTGCCAAGCATGTGCTGGTAAGCTTCTGCTATCCCGAGAGGTGGCAAGGCGAACCCCAGAGGCACCATGTAGTCCTGCACATGTATGACGGCAGCCCCAGTTGCGCCCTTGCCGCGCTGGAAGCCCGGCTCATCTGCCCGCAGTTATTCTAATGGATTCTGTTGTTTATTGAAAAGTCGATGTTGAGGAATTGGTAGCATCAATAATATTGATGTAATTTATTTCCACATCTATTGATTTTTTTACGCAATCGATAATATTATTAATTGTTTCTTCTCTGAGTGTATGCTCAATCTTTATTCGTTTTGTTAATATTTTTTTATTCAGAGCAATCGGATCATATTCAACAATTCTGTTTATTTGAACAAAAGTTCTAGAAATAAAAAAGTCGACATTTCCATCTATTATAAAGACATTTTTACTTGCATGACAGCCAACACTGAAAGGATATTTTCCTTGAACACTAGTTGTAAGCACAGCAATGTGATTGAAACCTTCTTTGAAGTCATTTAATATTATTAATAATTTAGGATCAACTGCGCCATCATCAAAAATAAAATCTCTACAGAAAATAACTGTTCCTTTTTGCATTATCACAGTTAGGTTTCTAGAGTTTTTTAAGAAGTTTGAAATCGTTTTCTATTGAAAGAGCTTCATCTTCAGAAATGCTCTCGCTGCTATCATCCAAAGCAAGAAACGGTGAAATCAAAGCATTTTTACCCTTTTTCTTTAAAGTCTTATCCCATGGTTTGCCAGGTAAATGTGTTTCTACGATTAAATCTTTAGCTTTTGTTAATTCGTACTCAGAAGCTAAAGAGTTTAAAAGTGTGAGTTCTCTTTTTGTAAAACAGTCTTTGTTGAAACCAACTTTTGGCTTTATGACATAAGCATCATCATCTAAATCTTTGTCAGGAAAATCAAAAATTTCTAAAAGAGTTTCCTTTGGGGGAGTCATTTCATCCCATAAGGATTTAGGGCATGGACCCAGTTCCCAAGCATAATATGATAAACCAGTGACGAGCTTTCCAGAAGCTTTAAAATGTCGGAAATCCAGTTGATACAGGAGTTTTATTAGCTTTGTCTTTCCGCAGAATTTAGTGTTCTGCGCGAAGAAAATCATCGCATTAATGAGCTTTTCTCTGCTGTGGTCTATCATATCCAACTCCCCTTTTATAGTGTAGCAGAAATTTCAAGGTTCTATTTGTGACTTGTTATGAATATTATAACACAATATCCATTTAGTTGTTCCCTTACTCAAATTAATCCTCTTTTTCGGGCGGTTTTCCCGTTAGCACATAGACCCACGACCCGATAGGTGTGGTCGCCAATCCCAGCCAGGCGGCATGGTCGCGGTTCAGCCCCCGCCTGCCTGCAGCATGCACCGCCCACGCCACCAATATCGCCCACGCCGTTATAATGACCGCGGTCCACTGTGGTATGGTCAGGTAGAATTGTAGCGCTTGAAAAGCATTATCGCCACGCAACATCTCGGCGCCAAAGCGGTAAACTGGATAGATGAGGAAGTACCAGAGCGCAGTGGTGCCGGTCTGCTTTGCCCTTCCCAACACCCATACCAGGAAGAGGCAGAGCAGAACATTGATTATGGTGGCGTAAAGCTGGACTGGGTGAACCGGCGTGCCTTCCATTAAAAACGCTATGGAGTTCGGCTCGCAATAAACCGGCGCATCAGGCGGGTAAACCACGCCCCAGGGCAAATTGGTGGGCGCGCCATAGCAACAGCCATTCACAAAGCATCCCACCCGTGTGATGGCATAACCCAGCGCGGTCGCCGGCGCCAGGATATCCATGAACGCTAGCAGCGAGACCTTCTTCGCCTTCACATAGATGAGCAAGGCGATCAATCCACCCAAAAACCCGCCATAGAACACCAACCCGCCATCCCATATCGTCAGCGCTTGACCGAAATTATGCATATAAGGTGCGCCCCAATGTTGCAGCACGAAATAAAGCCGCGCCCCCAATATCGCTGCAATGATGATATAAAAGCTGATATCCATGACAAACGACTTGTCTATCCCGCGTCGCGGCGCCATTTTGACAGTAAGCCACAGCGCGGCAACGAATGCAAGCGCAATGGCGATGCCGTAAGGTGTTATGGAAAATCCCCCAAAAAGGTGGATGCGTGGCAGCATTTAAACTCCTTCTATGCAGATTAACGACGGTTATCTCCCCGGCGTTATCTCCGCCCTGGTGATGGTTGCGCCCAGCCCCCGTGCTTCCAGCGCCACCTGCCCCTTCAGAAGCCCCACATCATAGAGGTTTGCTATCTGCCGCCCATCAATGGCAAACTGCAGATATTCCCCTTTGGCAGATGCCATGTAGGTATGTGCCTGGTAAGGGTTGAAATTGGGGATAAGCGAGTTCAGGTCTACACTCTGTGGGCTGGGGTCGCTGGCGATGCCCAGGTGCGCCGTCTTCGCCACCGGCTTCACGATAAAACAATAGCCCTTGCGCAGACTGGGATTGTATCGCAACCACATGCATAGATAGCCGTTTTGCTCCAGCACGGTATCTGTCCTGATGGCGGCGTTGATGGTGACGGTAACATCCGGATAGTTATCCTTGTAAACATAGACGCCATCGTAGATGGCAAGACCATTGGCTGATCGGACAAAGCTCTGCGGTGAATACGCCGTGAATTGCCAGCCCCTGGCAGCGTTGGCGTCTTTAAACTCGGTCACTATATTCGTTCGCGACGATGTTAGCAGCAGGATTATCACTCCCACAATTACAGCTGGAATAAGCAGATACCACCAGTGAAATCTGGATTTATTACTTATAGCATGCTCATGTTGATGGGAAGGGCGATCAATCGCACTTGGCGGAGGGACATAATCGGATGCCAGGATATCGGTGCTTGATTCGGCAGCGGAGATTGCAGCATCAAGGTCAGGTGCAGATACGGCTTCAAATGCTGTGCCACAAAAGGGGCAAAACTTAACTCCAGCCTCAAGGGAGTTACCGCAGCCAGGGCAGGTTACGCCGTCCATTTATATCCTAATGGTGCGGAAAAGCTCGCACCTGATCGGAGACATCGCTGAAGGAGTGCCCATTCCACTGATAGTACCAAACCGGCTGACTTCCAGTCGGACCCAGCGCCAGGATAGGCAATGTCCCCAACTCGGCATGGCTCTCGGTCGTCAATTGCATGGGGAGAGTGAGATCGGGCGCGCTGACCTGATCCACTAGAATGCGCTTCCCATTGCCGCAGTTAACCACAATCTGCCATACGCGGTGATCCTGCAGGAGGACTGCGCTATCCCGGCGTCCATCCCCGTCAAAATCGCCCACTGCCTCCCCCACCTGTATGGACTGTGCGGCATGGGCGGCGGTGCCCAGCATTAGCAGACATGTTATCGCAACGGAAATCACTATTTATGTTTCCCCCTAAAAACCTTATTTAATTATAGCAAATCACAGATATCATATTACGGAGGCGAGCTTTATCCCCCGCAAGGTCAGCTCCGGCACCAAAGCCGTCATATGCCGCAACTTATCCGCGATCAACGGTGCCGTTCCGCCGGTCACTATAACCGGGGTTTTGGTTCCCAACTCGGTCCAGATTCGCTCTACCAAGCCGTCGGCAGCCAGTGCCGAGCCCAACAACAGCCCCGCGCGGATGGAATCGGCGGTGGTTTGCCCCAACGCCTGACTGGTTGGCACATCCAAATCCACAGGCAGCAGGCGTGCGGTTTTCTGCCACAGAGCTTTGGCGGACAGCTCAATGCCCGCCAAAATCGCCCCGCCCACATAGTCCCCCGTCGGGTTAAGTGCATCTACAGTCGTGGCGGTGCCAAAGTCCATTACTATCACTGGCACACCCCACCCCTCCCGGGCTGCCAGCACATTGGCGAGCCGATCCAGTCCCACCGCCGAGGGAGGATCATAGGCGATGGGGATGCCAAAGTCCGTGGTGGTCAACCAGCGCAGGTTCGTCCCCAGGCTGCTTTTAATTGCCATCGCGAGTGTTGCCTCCAGTGGTGGGACGACTGAACAACCTGCTGCGGTAATTTTGTCCGATTCATCCAACCAGCCCGCAAATAGCGTGGCAAGTAATGCGGCATATTCATCTGCGGTGCGTGCGGCGTTGGTGGCAATCCGCCAGATTTTCCGCAATCCTTCACCTTCCCACAAACCAATGGTGATGTGGGTGTTGCCCATGTCTATGGTCAGAAGTTTTTCCATGTTCATTATTTCTATAAGGATAGCACTTTTTGGTAGGCGCCGAATGCTTGAGCCGCGCAACGCTCCCAGGTAAATCTGCGCGCCCAGGCGATGCCGCGCCGGCTGTATTCCTCGCGCTCGGCGGGATTTTCAAGCCAGTGCTTGATGATCTCTGCCATGGCGGCAGGCTCTTCGCGGGGGATGAAGACTACGGCATCGCCCAGGACATCAGGCAGGCTGGAGTTCACGCGGGAGATGGTGGGGCAGCCCAGGCTCATTGCCTCCAGCGGGGGCAAGCCGAATCCCTCATATTTGGTTGACTGCAAATAGGCAAATCCACCCATGTAGATGGTTGCCAGTCGGGGCTGGTTGGTGTCCCCAGTAAAGATAACCTTTCCACCAAGACCCATCTCACGGGCAAGCCTTCTGGTTTCAATGTGGAAGATGGAATGACCGGTAATCACCAACTGCATTGCAGCCGAAAAGGCGGTTACCAAGCGAAAGGTTTCCAGCAGGAATGGCATGTCCTTGCGCGGCTCCCCCCCACCTCCATAAACCAAATAGGGCTGCCTGATGCCATAAGATTTCAGATATTGCTCCTTCTCTGCACAATCAGCCAGAGGCTTAAAATCCTTGCTAATACCATAAGGGGTGATGACGAAACGATCGTGGGGGACATGAAAAAACCGGTTCAGGTCATCCTCTGAGGAATGGCTGCCGGTAAGCAACATATTGGCGCTGTGCAACCCCCAATAACTGGCTAGGAAGATCAGCTTTTCGTTGCGGGAGATGCCCTGGGGGAAGAGAATGGGGATGGCATCGTGGATGGAAATTACTATGGGATGCGGCAGTCTTGGCGGGATGAACTGCATGGTGTGGTGGTAGATATCCGGTGCGATGCGGGCAACATCACCGCAGAGTTTCGCCCCCTCCTCCAACCACGAAGCCAGGCGCCAGTCGGTATGCTGCCTGCGCACCGAAAAGAGCCGGTAACCCTCCGGCAAGCCCTCGGTTGACCTTCCCGCCAATACCAATGCCCAAAGGTCTTCCGGTGGCACCAACAAACGCATCGCATTTGCCAGCCCCGATACATAGCGTCCTATACCGCGATAGGCTGAGCCGGTTTGCAAAGGGCGCAAGTCCAGCAATAACTTCATTGCATCCCCACACCGGCAGCTGCCAGTTCAGCCAGTATCTGCCCCAGCCGGCTCTCCCAGGTGTGGTTGCGTGCCCTTGCCTGCCGCTGCTCCCTACCCGGGATTTTATCTGCCATCGCCTTCTCCACCGCATTTACCATGCCGGCGATATCACTGTAGAAATAGATCAGGTCCGCATCCTCACAGGCGGTGAGGGCGGGCAGTTGACTTGCTACAACAGGGAGCCCTGCTGCAATATATTCATAGAACTTCATGGGGAAAATACTGGCGGTGAGCTGGCTCAGGTTGTAGGGGATGAGCGCAACATCGGCGCCGTGAAGAATCGCCGGCAACTCGGCGTATGGCACTTGCCCGACCAGACGAACATTGGGGAGCCGCACCAAATCCTCCCAATCAGCTGGATTGCCTCTCAGTGGTCCAACCAACATAAGGGTGTCTTCGGACAGCTTTCCCACCAATTCCTGCAGTGACACTATATCTACCTTCAGCGCGTTGACCGCACCCACAAAGATTAGCCTTCTGCCCCGCGCGCCTTTCCAGAGCGGATGCTCGCCGGCAGGCATCTGGGCAAAGAATTCGTAGTCGGCGACATTGCCTACCAACTTGATGCGGCAGGTGCGCCCAGCGAATATCTCATGCAACCTAGGGGAGGTCACAATCATTACATCGGCTGCTTTGACCAGACTCGCCTCCCTGCCAATCAAGCGGGTCAGCAATTCTGTGCGGTGGTAGGAGGGGAAGGAGGCATAGTCATCAACGCAGTCATAGAGCACGGGGGAGCCGGGGAAAGCGGGAAGGATGGAGACCGCCTCGGGGCGATAGAACCACAGCAGCGGGTTTTTCCACCCCCGGAGGGATGCGATGTGCCCAAGCGTTCGGGGCAGAACCACATCCTCCTGCCGCCTGTTAAAATTACGCACAAATGCATAACGCCTTAATGGCAGCAAGGCGTGGCTGTAAATCCAGAGGTTTGGTTCTTGCCTGCGGACGGTGGGCGTTGGATAGAGCATGCGCAATGGCGCGACAGCGAGAGTGCGATCGGGGGGGACATCGTGGGAGGCGGGTTCCACATAAAGCACAGGAAAGCCCCGTGCCGCCAACCGCGACATTAGATGCTGCTTGTTGGTGTGCAAATCAGACCAGAATTGAGTTGATAGGCAGATAACGGGTCTCATCTCAATCTGCTCTGTCCAAGCGGGGCATTGCCAGCCGTTCCTCTACATGCACTCGTTGCGCCGCGATCCCCACCCCGAGTATGATCCAAAACAATGCATTTACCTGTGACCATTTGAGGAAGTTATCCAGCAATTGGTGGACGAAAAACGCCAGGGTGCCGGCGAATAAACCCCATTGCATCGCAGCATCGGGGTGGTATTTCAGCCTCCTGCCGGCGCGGGCAAACACCGTGCAAATGGATACCATCAAGATAAGCAGGGAAGAAAGCCCAAGAATCCCTTCATGCACCATAAAATCAAAATATGCGCTGTTGAGGTGTCCGAAAAAGTAAATCTCAAATTGCGAACGCACGAAAACTCCCCCAGCTGTTGTTTTCGGGTAACTACCCCAACCCACACCAAACAACGGATTTGCCAGGAATGTCTTTAGATAACCGTTATATTGCTCAACTCTGTGAATGATTGTGTATTCAGTCCGCACTTCGGCGGTGCTAAAAACCATAGCCAGTTGGCGGGTTAAAAGATTGGTAGTGCTGGCAATAATGATTATAAAGACGAGAAGAAGCAGAATGATAATGACGCGCTGGCGGGAACGCAGAACGGTCAGGATCATTATTGCGGCTATGATGCTGCCCAGCGCGCCCCGTGAAAAAGTCAGGATGCCGTTAAGGAAGAGCAAACCGCATAACAAAGCAAGTAAGAGGCGATACCGCAGATTGCGATTTGAAATAACATAGGAATATAAAACCGGAATAGTAAGTTCCAGGAAACCCGCGTAAAGATTTGCATTGCCAAAGGTGGCAATAACCCTTCCCCCAACACCATAGCCTTCCAATGACAGCTCTAACCCACCAAAAAAGTACTGGTAGATGGAATATGTTCCCAAAAATAGAAGGATAATTATAAACATCAACAGATAATCGTTCAGGCGCTCGCGATTGGTTATTACATTAACGATCATGTAATAAAAAAGAATAAAGCGTGGATACATCAGGGATTCGCGCAATACATTGGTAAATAGATTCCCAAGCACGACTGCATATATAGCATTGGCAATAATTACTGCCACGAATATGAAAATTGGCAGATCAAGAGGAGTGGTAACCCATCCCTTTTTGCCGCTTGCCAGGCGGTGAAACATATATAAAAGAAATACAAAATAGCCAATGTATTCCAAGGGTTCGTAGATAATGTCCGGAGTGACCAGCATCCCGCCGTTGGTAAAGATGGCAATCAAGGTAAAAATGACCAAAAGATCAAAAGGTTGATTACGCCAAAGCATGATCATTATTAGAGCTGACAGGACTGCAACAGGAATGCGAAGAAATGGTGGCACAAAAACTATGATAACCCCAACTATTGCGGCAATCAGCAGCAGGAACAGGACGACTATCATTTGTGGCGCCAGATCATGCAGCCTTTGGCGCCATTCCGAGCGTTTGGGTATCCCCAGCAGTTGGTTCATACCACCCATCGTGAATCTATATCCCCAGCCAGAAGGTGCCTTTTAACAAAAATACCCGGTTCATCACGGTCTTGGGCTCCTGCCGGAATATCTTGTCCAAATAATACGCCAGATAAATATCCGACCCATCCCGATAGTGCCAGCCCACCAAAAAGTTCGTAGTCACCAGGTTGGAGAGGTCTGAGAATTGCACGAAGCTGGAGGCATAGAGTTCCTTCGTAAGCTGGTAACGCAGGTTCAGCCGGTTGATCCATAGCATCATGTCCTGATCAAAACGATAAAGCTCCTGCGCATCCAGCGTGTAAGTAAGCGAGATCGGAGGCAACGGCTTGTAAGTCAACGATGCAAATCCATAGTTCAGATTCCAATCATAGTGCTGTCCCACCTCATAACCCAGCTCCAGCGAATTATACTCAAATGGGTTCAGGCTAAGCCGCATCCCCAAATAACGATTATGATAGGTCACTCTTTGCAGCCACCGATAATCAATTTGGGAACTTATTGGTGTGGGATGCGTCACCCACAAATAGCTGTCTATACGCTGATTGTCTTCATAAAATGGTGTTATTTGCCACTTGTCCGCAAAGTAAAAGTCAGTATTAAACTCAAAGCCCTGGCGTGGAATCATCCCGTAAGGTCCATTTACATAGTGATATTGATATATATTTACATAAGGGCTTACGCGGATGAGATAGGTCCAGGGGCTATACCAATAATATTTATACTCCGTCCAAAATCCCTTTAGGTTGCCATAGGGCTGATAACTGGTGTTTAGCACCTGCTGGAACTGATCCGAGATGTATTCATAACCGGCACCAGCAACCAGATAGTCACTGTTGTGGTAAATCTGTGCCAGCCACGAACGGGCATCAGCATCCAGGTTCTGGTTATGCGCCTGCGTGTATTGTCCGTCCGCGATGGCAAGCCCGTGGAAGAAATCCAGCTTGGTATCACCGGATAGGGCAGTCATATCCTTCCCATCCACATGCTTGTTGATGCCGGTGAATCCTACCGCCGAGTTGGTGAAAAAATCCTGCTTGAGGCGTGCAATGGCAAAGTTATGGAAATTATGCTGGTCGCCGGGTCCCATCAGGTATGACCAGGTATCACTTGCCTGCACATCAATCAGGTCAAAGGTGGTGCGGTCAAAGCGCCCGTTGGTGTGACCGCCTACATCAATATCGCCCACGCGGCGGCTGTAAAAGATCTGATGTGGCGTGTCGTAAAGGTCCTGTCCCTCCAGGAAGAACGGTCGTTTCTCCTTAAGCAGCAATTCCTCACCGGTAAGGTTGATCTGGTCGGGATCGGCTTCCACCTGTGCAAAATCAGGATGGTAGGTGCTGGTCAATGAGACGCTGGGAAGGATGCGGCTGGAAAGGTCTATGCCTTCCTTGTCAAACCAATCCGGTCCAATCGTCTTCTCCTCGCCAAAAAGACTGGCGTTAAACTTTGCCTGCCGGTATGCCTTCCCCCCTGCCAGATAGGGCAGCACATCCAGCGTGGGGGTGGTGGGCACGGTGCCCGCCCCCTCCAGATAGCCGAAGCTGCTCACCTGATAGAGGTTGGTGCCGGTGGGCACCCATTGGCTGCCCTGCCCCTCGTTGCGCTGCATGCGGTAAAAGTTGATGCCCCAGCGCCCGTCGGCGTGGCTGAACTTGAGGTCATGGAACGGTATGCGCATCTCCATCGTCCAACCCTGCTCGTCCACCTTGGCTGCGCCCTGCCAGATCCCGTCCCAGTTGTCATTATAGGTCTCGCCCTCCTGCGATATCACGCCGTCAAACTGGGTGCCGCGTGGGTTCAGTGCAAAATAGTAGCAGGACTTGCGATCGTGGTAGGTATCCAGGAAAACGATAAGGTAATCATCCAGCCAGTAGTAATCATCCCTTTTGAGCAGCGCGCGGCGGATGCCCTTGGGGTTCTTATCGTGACAACGCACGGCAAAATATAAGGCATCGTTATCCCTTAGCACCATAACTTCGGTTTGGTCCATCATCATGGATAATAGCGAGGAACCACCGTAGGGGTCTTCAAAGCCCCCGGCAAGCGCGGCAGGACTGGCTTTCACCAGTTCGTAACAGCGGTCGGTGATGTCGCCATCAATGACCGGCGGTAGGCGGGTGAACGCCGGCGTCACCGTCTTGACTATCTTCTCCCCGCTCTCTATGGACGCCTGCTTATCCACCTGCCGCCCCTGATAGGCGGGGATCTCTTCAATCTGCGGCGTTACCGCTATCAATGTTAGTAGCAATGCAACCAGCATATCAACCTCTGGCTTTTGGATTAGCCTGCATTATAACACGCTTGCTTTTTCGTCCCGAAAGCCCGGAGATTACCTTCAAATAGTAACAATGGCAGATTCTTTTATTACAAAAGCTCCACCTCGGAAAATAATAATGAAGGAACTTGATTTTTGTGGAATTGGTTCAAATTTGTAAGCAGTTGAAACTTATGAAGATTCCAGTTTACATAGTAATAAGTCTGGCGCTGGTGTGGTTTGGCGGCGCGGGGCTGGCGTTTGCCACCTTCCCCAACGCCAATTCCATACCCGCCTGCCCCTGCAACCATAGTCACGGTGAATCCGGCTGTTGTTGCGAACAAAAAGCGCCCCAAAAGTCCGCCCCGGCTTGCTCGGTCAAACACGCGCCGGTGGCAGCCTGCGCCTGCAATTACGATCGCGATGCTTCATCCGCCACTGCCGTAACGGTATATCGCACGGCTGATCCCGCAATCATCCTTGATTCAGCAGTAGATACATCTGATCCGGTAGCTTTCGCTAACGATCAGGCATTTCCAGCATTACCCTCCTCCAACTCTGTTTTTACACCTCTGCGCATTTAGTCCAACTCTCTTTTGTTCTTGGTAAACTCTATCCATTAACCAAAAGAGAGAAAGATGAAGCGCTATCTACTGATTTACATAGTCCTGACCGCAACAGGTCTGGGGATGGCTGCCACCCAGGGCGCGAGCCTCTACAACTGGGAAGTGCAGGCAATCGCCGGCTACCACGAGGGGCTTACCGCAGAAGGTTTGCCGCAGGTAAACAGCATTGGTGGGATCTACTTCCAGAAGTTTGCCGGCAGCAGCGGCGACTGGGCTGCAATCAACCTGCAGTTTGACCTGGCATGGACGGGTGCCCCGCTAAATGTGTCTAACCGTTTGGGCACCTCCCTGCTCGTTAAATACATGGATCGTCCCCTGCTCTTCCGTTTGCATCAGGCGGATTTTGAGCTAAAGCGGCTGGGAGCGTTCACTACGCTGTGGGTGGGTCACAACCGCCCCGCCTTTGGGCTTAACCCGGTGGTTGATACACACGGGACAACCTGGCATACCCTTGCCATGCAGAACCTCGGCGTGGAGGAGGACTGGGGCGTGGGCGGCAACGGCTACCTTGGGTCAACTGACTATCGCTTCTCACTCACTACACACAGCGATATGGCGATAGACGACAAGGGTGCGCTGGCGGCGCTGCGCTGGGGCTTTGGCGATCCCACCGAAACCTCCACCTTTTGGGGCGTTTCGGCAGCGGGGGGATTTGTGCAGGAGCATTCGTGGCGACAGGAATTTGACCCGAGCTGGGAAACGCGGCTTGGTGGCGACTTTCGCACCAACTGGGGCAGGCTGGGCATCCAGGTTGAACTGGTTCAGGGGATACCATATACCGGGGGCGCTTCCGGATTTTGGCTGCGTCTGCCATTCCAAATAGTGCCCGAAGTTCTGACCCTAAGCCCCCAATACAGTATGGTTGAATTTCTGGAAATGTCTTTG
>Ga0315280_10002027_pt1 | contig 33572 bp, 30 predicted proteins | sample YL17G06_40_MG_FD_203697 | JGI IMG/M metagenome (GOLD analysis project Ga0315280, IMG submission 203697) | Sediment microbial communities from Yellowstone Lake, YNP, Wyoming, USA - YL17G06_40 | ecosystem: Environmental > Aquatic > Freshwater > Lake > Sediment | place: USA: Wyoming | collected...
GGAAAACTCCGCTTCGGGCTGCGCCCTCCGCTCCGTTTTCCCGTCCCCAAAGTGTAAACGATGTGTTGGCACAAACTGTAAACCATGTCTGGCCATTTGACAGGAGGGGATAAAGGGGAGGGTGAAATTCTTAATAAATTCAATCACCCTCTCCCTGGCCCTCCCCCATTCCCGCCTTTGGCGGGACAGGCACGGGGGAGGGAAGAGCCCTTTCTGATTTGGGCAACAAGCCCTTAACATTTAACATATGGACATTTATATACATAGATAAATAGATAGATATTGAATTTTGACTAGAGGGGAAAGAGAAAAGGGATTAACCCTTCACGCGACAAGCCCCTTAGTTTTCAGCCAGCTGCTGGTAGATGGTTAGCAATTCCTGGTAGTTCTGGTCAATGGTTTTCACGCGGGGGATGGATTTTTTGAGCTGATCGAGCAAGCTGGGGTTTTGGACAAGTTTATCAAGTTTCTCAGCGAGGTCATTGGCGTTGCCTGCCCCAAACAAAATGCCTCCGCCGCTCTGGATCAGCTCCTTCATTCCGCCGATGTCGCTGGCGATGACCGGCACGCGAGCGATGAACGCCTCGTGGATGGTGAGCGGCGAGTTTTCATACCAGAGGCTCGGCACGACCAGGACATCGATCTCCTCGAAAGCCTCTCCTACCCGGTCGTGTTCGATTCTTCCCATCCATTTTATTCTTTGGTCTTTTCCAGCAAGTTTCTTAAGCGAGCGGAAATATCCGGGGAAATCTCTGGTCTCTCCGAAAATTTTCAGCTCGATCTTTTTGCCGGGCAGAGCGCGCATCGCGTGGAGCAATGTTGCCACTCCCTTGTGCTTGACCAGCGTGCCGATGAATCCGACAACCACGGTGCCGTCATCTCTGATTGAGCCGCGCTCTCTTTTCACGAATCTATCAATTTCAAATCCATAGTCGGAATAAATTATTTTGTCCTTCGGGACTGCGGCAGACTTGATGAGCATTTCTCTCAAGAATCTGCTGGGCGAGATCAGGAGAGACAGGTCATCAATAACTTTTTGCATTTGTTTTCGCCGCTCATCGATCAGCGCAAGTTTTTCCGCGTATCCGGCCTTTTTGCCGAAAGCTGATCTTAGAGAATCCACCAGCGAGGGCGGGAGCTGCCTTTTCAGCTTGTGGCCGTAAGAGATGGCGAACTCCAGGCTTTTCCAGAACCAGGAAAACAGGGTAGAAGACTGGTCCGGCGAGAACGCGGCGAACACGTGCGGGCAATTGGCGCAGGCCCGTCCCTGGTCCGGCCCCGGGCAAACCTGGTCTTCCGGTTTGAGCATAATGATCGCGGGGCAGATGAGCCAGTAGTCAGCGAGGGTCAAAAGCGAGGGGATTCCCCTTGCCTTTGTCTCCCGGACAAATCCCGCGCTCAAGCGGTATAGATGCTGGAAGTGCACAAGCTCGGGTTTTATCTCGTCAAGGACTTGGCCGAAAATCCGGTCAAATTCAGGCCGTTCATAGCTTGAGCTGAAATCGGGCGCGGTTGAGTGATAGATGCGAAAAACCCGCACGCCTTCGTACTCATCCGCATCGAATTTGAATGCCGGGCCGGCCTGATCCTCGCTGGTGAACACCCAAACCTGGTGACCTTCTTTGCTGAACTTTCTCACCAGAGAACGGGTGTAAAGCTCGGTTCCGGCCTGGTGGCGGGGAAGATAGTAATGAACCGCGAACAGAATCCGCATCAGCTCTTCCTGAACAGGCCGCGGTATATTTTGTAAATCAAACTCCCCTTTACTTTCTTGTGAAAATCTTCAAGCTCCGCGATGTATGCCTTTTGATTTTGGATTTCCTCTTCTTTCTCGCGCAAGACAGCTTCCATCTCCCCTATTCTTTCCAAAAGCCGCCTGGTCTCGCCTTGCACGAAAAGATCGAGCCACAGACGCATACGCTCGTAGTTCGGCTCCGGCAGTTTTTGCTTTCTCGAAACAAGGTCCGCGAGGGCTCCGGGTTTTTCCCGAAGCCGTGTTCTCGAGGCCACGATCAGGTGGCGGTAAGCCGGCTCCGCCAGGTCCTGCCAGAAAAAATTTTTATTGTAGAACTCGGTTATCTCTTTGCGCAGATCAAGGTCGCGGGGAAAGCCTTCAAAGTAGTAGTATCCGAGCATCATCACGAGCCAGCGCTCGATGTAGCCGTTGGGGAAAATTTCGGTGTCAAATCCGAGGCGGACAAGCTCGGATTCGGTCTGGACCAGGTCTGGAGCCGGGCTCTCCAGATGCTCCTTCAAATACTTGTGCTCGTAGCCGAGCCAATCCTTTATGAAATCAAAAACCATCCGCTCGCACTCCCGGGCAAGCGAATAGTCAAAAGGCGCGGCGATCAAGACCAGTTCCGAGCTGACCCTTGCCATCTCCTGGAGCGCGGCCTGGCGGTTTCCGGGCGGAATGTGCTCGAGAACATCGACCGCGAGCGCGACCGGAAAGACATGGTCTTCAAACGGAAGCGACTCCGCGGACGCCAGGAGATCAAGGCTGTCTCCGGATGAGAGCATATCCGCGACAATGACCCGGTCGGAGGGGAAAAATTTCCGCGAATACCCGGGATGGCCGCCGATCTCAATGATGTCAAAACTTCGTCCCGGGTCGCGCACCCGGTCTAAAACCTCCGCGGCCAGCCGGTAGCGCTGGTACTGATCAAAGGCAAGAGCCAGAAGCTCCGGCTTCTGGTAATCAGTCATCTTTGCCTCAGCGCCTTGGCCGGAGAGCCGGCCGCGACCGCATTGGCCGCAATGTCCGAAAGCACAACGCTTCCCGCTCCAATCACCGCGCCCGCGGCGATCCTGACACCGGGAAGAATAATGCTGTGGCCGCCGATCCAGACATCGTCTCCAATTTCAATCCCCGCGCTTTTTTGGGGCTGATCCTGGTGAGGAGTTCCCGGCTCGATGCCGTGGTTGGCGCCGATCAGCGCAACCCCCGGGCCCAGGCTCACCTTGTTCCCGATTTTTATCTTCGCCTCCACCGCGCGTAGGTTGCAGAAGCTGCTGGCGACAAAATCATCCCCGATCTCGATTTGCTCAAAGCCGGTGAAAACCACGAGCGGCTCCACCCTCGGGTTTTTTCCGACCTTCATCCCGTTTTTGATTCCGTATTCAAGCGAGTGGCGGTAAAAAAATCCCGCCCAGCGAACGAGCGCATCTTCCAGCTCGGAAAGCTCGGGCTTAAGCTCTCTTTCTTTGAGCTTTTGGTAGAGCCGGTCCAGTTCGGGATCGTCCATCAGCCGTTTAAAGAATTTTATTTTATCCCAGAGCGCCATTCTCTAATCCTCCTTGAACCAGGTGCGGCCTGGACCAGAAGGCCGCGCAAAAATCATTGGAGCCGTCGGTTCTGGTCATAAGCGCAAGCTCGATTTTTTTATCTTCAAAGCGGGAAAGATCAACCTCAAAATCCATCCACTTTCTCTGTTCGGGTTTATGCTTGGGGTCTATATACTCCTCGAACAAGGTTTCCTCCCTGCCCAACCTTGACCTGGCCTTGACGATGTACCAGGCGCCTTGTCCGGGCTTGTCCCAGACATCGGGCGAAAACGATGCGCCGAACCTGAGCCTGGATCCATTTTTAAGTTTGACTTTCCAGCTTACCCGGCTTTGGGGATGAATCAATATGCTCAGCCGGTCTTCGCCGCATACCCGCACCAGCCAGAGCATGACAAATTTTTCCCCGCCCGCGCAAACCTTGGCGCGGTCAAACTGGGCGGAAAGGTCAAAATATCCCCTGGCGCCTTTTTTCGCTTCCCACAGCCAGCCCAGGGCGATAAATTCATCATAAATTTCCTTGAGCCGCTCCCGCGAGACCCCCGGCAGATTCAGCCGCGGCTGATTCAAGTAAATGGCGGTTGCCTCGCCCTCGGGCATCAAGCCCTCTTTGAGGCACCGCTCGTAAAGAGGCGTGCCCGGAAACGGCTGGAAAACCGAGAGCTGGAGGTGGCTGGGGAAAAGGGTTTTGTTGAGCGCGATGGTTTTTTTGATCGTCCGCTCGGTGTCGCCCGGCACGCCGATCATATTCAGGCTCCAGGTCTCAATTCCCAGCTGATCCGACCAGCGGAACAGGTCGATGATCTTCTGGTCGCTCATTTTGCGGTTCATGATTTCTCCCCGGATGCGCTCATCGCCCGACTCGACCCCGATCAGGATCGAGTAAAGTCCGCTCTCTCTCATCGCTTTTAGCGTCTCGAAATCTACCGTGCCTACCCGCGAATTAACCCGGTAGGGTATATTTAGTTTGCTCCGGATATATTCCCGGCAAAATTCAGTTACCCAGCTTTTGTCCGCGGTGAAAACCTCGTCCACAAAAAATATGCTCTTGATGTCCGGCCTGCGCTTTCGGGCCAGCTCAATCTCCTTGATCACATTTTGCGGAGCGCGGCAGCGGTGCCATTTTTTCGCCCCGCCGGCAAGCTCGCTCAGCGCGGTGTTGCAGCAGTAGCTGCACGCGAACATACATCCCCGGCTCGCCATCATGGCGAGCTGGCCGAAGTTCTCGGCCAAGAGCCGGTCCTCGTCAAAAAGCTCGCGGTCCGGAAAGGGGAGCGAATCCAGGTTCACCGGCTCCCGCACCGGGTTGATCTTGAGCCCACTCTTCTCCAGGTATGCGAGATTTCTTATACCGTGCCAGTCCTTTCCGGCCTGGAGCGCGTTTGCCAGTTCCAGCAGGGGATACTCGCCTTCCCCCCGCACCAGAAAGTCGAAAATTCCTTCCTTGAGCACGCTCTCCGGGGTGATGGTTGCGTGAATGCCTCCGAGCACAAGAGGAAGCTTCAACTGCTTCCTGATCGCGTCGGCATATTGCCTTGTGAATTGATACTGGAGGGTGCTGGAAGATATGCCGACCATATCCGGAGCGAAATTTTTTGCCTGCTCCACCAGTTCCTGGTCGGAGAGTTCCCGGTTTATATAGAGAAGGTCCACCTTGTGCCCGGCATCTTTAAGCACAGCCGAGATCCAGGCCAGCCCGTGCTGGAAATGATAAAACTGTATGGTGTGAAGGTCAGGATATACGAACAAAATCCGCACTAGCGCCTCCTGACATAAAGACCGATGCAGTCCGCGCAAATCTCGGCAAAGCCCTTTTCAACCATTTCTTTTCGGAAAGAAACCGCAGGCTCGCTGTCCCAGATTTCGGCCAGGCTCTGCCGCTTGATGTTCCCCAGAATAAGCATGTTCGCGGGCCTGAGTTCCTTTTTGCGGTTCAAAAGCAAAACCGGGTAAGCGAGCGCGCAGCAGGGGCTTGCATCCCCGCCGGCCTTGACCAAGAGGTGGTCGATGGGAAAAACCCCGCACCCGCCCTGGCGTTCGGAATAAATTTTTTCCGGGTTGATCATTTGCAAATAGGTCAACTCCTGCCGCATATCATTTATCTCTTTCATAAATTTGTCTTCGTCAAATTTGACGCCGTAGTAGCCGGAGTATGCAACTTCCTCCAGGTCCGCGGGGCTGAACACGCCGGTCATCTGCTGGAGGATGACGCCGTTGATCAGGAGCTGCGTCATCCGCTCGCCGAACTTGTAAAGGTCCATCAGCCGGCTTCTGCGGAGCAGGAAGCTGGCGTAAATACTGGGGATGCCTCTTCCTCGGGCCAGTTTTCTCCAGACCAGCTGGTGAATGGCGTTCTCCACTTTATCCCAGTGCCTGCCCCGGACCGCGCGGTAGTTATCGTTATCCGAAGCGTCAACCGAGAAGCAGACCGTGTCAACCTCGGCATCCAAGACATAATTTATGACATTTTCGTCCATTAGTATTCCGTTGGTGGTGAAGCTGAGCGCGCCGGGGAAATTTCTCCGGAGGTCTTTCAGGATTTTTCCGAACTCGGGATGAAGCAGCGGCTCGCCCCAGCCGGTCAGGTCTATGCTGTGGAGATGCTTGATATCGGGCAGGATGTTATTTATCGCGGAAAGGTCCATCAGCTCGTCCTTGCCCGCTCCGATGTAAGTGCGCCTAAAACAGTTCCGGCAGTTCAGGTTGCATTTGCTGGAAATCTCCAAGTTGATCCCGGACAGCTTGATCGGCCCTTTGCCGATTCCGTCTCCCAGAAGCTCTTTCATCAAAATCCTCCGCGCAGAAATTCCGAGATTGAAAGTGAGTCCCCCAGAGAACAGCTCAGCATACAATCTGGGCACTCCCTGTTCTCAATCTGCCGCCTGAGTTCCATCGCCTCCCTGCTCTTCCAGAATAAACCCGGGGATTGGTTCCGGAAATTGATGCGCAGCCATTCCGAGGAAAGCGGGCAGGGAATCCAGGTTCCGTCCGAGTCAACGATGAAAGTGGAGTAAAGGCTCAAGCATCTCCGGTCCCGCTTCTTGCCCGAAAGCACGGCCAGGAATCTTTGGTACTGGTAGCGGAATGCGGGACCGGATTCCCGGACCAGCCTGCGCATAAATTCGATCAACGCTTCTTTATCCTCTTCCTTGAACGAGAGCTCCGCAGCCCTTTCTTGGTTGCAATAATACTGATCCGTGACTTCAACAAAGTTGAAGGTCAGACTCGCGGAATATTTTTTCGCGAAACTATTTATCTCTTCCAGGCTCTTCACATTCTCCGGCTGGATAACGCAGTTGAATCCGAATTCGATTTTCTGATTCGGATATTTTTCCGTGAGCGCTTTTATCCCTTCAACCGTGGCCGCTAAACCTCTGAACGCGCTTTCCCTGCCTCGAATCCGGTTCTGGACATCGCCTATCCCGTCAAGCGAGAGATGAACGAAAAGACCCTGCATTCCGGGATCCAGCCCGATTATGATCTCTTCCAGCCTCGCCAGAATTCTCTCGCTCTCATAACCGTTGCTTGCAATCCCGAAAATTTTCAAGCGGGGAAAGCTGCGGCGAAAGACTTTCACGATCTGGCCCAGGTCTTTGCGCAGGGTGGGCTCTCCGCCGGTGAGCCAGGCGGTCTCGACCTTGCTGAAAAATCCCCCGCGGATGATTTTTTCCAGTTCTGCGGGCTCAAGCTCGTCTCTTTTTTTGGCCTGCCAGACCCCGCAGTGCCTGCAGGCCAGGTCGCACCTCAAGGTCGCATTATAAATGAAATACCTCGGCCTGGGAACAAAGATCTTCCCCGCGCCATAATAAAAGACCAGCCGTTCGATATTGTTCATTTCCCTATTAAGCGATGATATTCTTGGTTTTCATACAAATAGCCGCACTCCAGGCAATCGCACGAATCCGGCGCGCCGAGCTCTGTAATCTTGAGCATCCTTTCCCGGATTTTCTGCGCGTGCTCAGAGGTCCAAATCTGGTAGAAAGACTGCTCGCTCAAGTTCCCGAGCGGGGTGTCGCAATTGCAGCAGGGCCTGACCGTGCCGTCGGGCCAGACCATAACAAAGCTGTAACCGGAGTAACATCTGATTTTTTTATACAGCCCGCCTGCCCGCAATTTCCCCTGGTCCGAAACCCTGCCGGTGAAGCCCAGGTAGATCCCCCTTTTTTCCGCGAGCGGCCGGCAGTTATTAAGCTGTTCGAGAAATTCGTCAAACTCATTCTGCTCGAGCGCAAATTCGCGGCTGGTTTCGCCGGGGAAGGGGAAATCCATAAGCGCGAGATAAGTCAGGGCGTCCGCGCCTGAGCTGATTGCGAGTTTCGTCATCTTTTCAACATTTCTGAAATTTCCCCGGTTCAAAACCGTGGTGATGGAGAGGTATGGCTTTTTGCCCGGTCTTTTGTCTCTCGCCTTTCGCAAAAGTTTGATGCCCCTTTTTACTTTTTCAAAATTGGAGCCCGCGGTTTTGGTCTGGGCCGCAAAGCTCTTTGCATCAGCCGCGTTGAGGCTGATTGATACGCGGGCAATGCCGCTTAAGGCCAGCATTTCCGCGTAGCGCTCGAGCAGGATTCCGTTGGTGACCAGGGAGATTTCAACATCAGGAAAGGTTCTGCGCAGAATGAAAAGCATTATTCCGATCTTGCTGAAAAGCAGCGGCTCTCCGCCGGTGATGTGCACTCTGCGCAGGCCTCCGAGCCGGTAGAGATCATCAGCCAGCCGGTCCAGGACGCCGGTGTTTATGTCCATTTCCGGCTTGAGCCAGCGCGGGGCAAATTGCTTTTTGCCCGCGGGGCTGACCGCGCTGGTCGGGCAAAATATGCACGATGCGTTGCAGCGGGTGGTAGGCAGGATTTGCAGATCAGCCGGCCCCCGGCTGACCCTGCCTTCCAGGATGGCCTTCTTTAAATATTCTATGGTTTCCGGGCTGAACAATTTCCACTCCGGTCAGTTTTACTTTGGTTTTGATTTTCCGCACAAACCGGTTTGTTCGCAACAATGAGCGGATTAGTAAACCCCGCGGTGTTAAATTCATTATCGTCCGGCGAAGCCGCCTCGGTTGCGAGCTGGAGAAATATCTTGCCGGGAGCAAATTTTCCCAAATCGATCTCAAAATCGAAGAATCCCCGGTCCTTTTCCCTGGCCTTGGCGTCCAGGTGATGAGAAAAAATCTTCTCCAAACTTTCCCTGGTTTTCCCCGCAGCCACAAAAAATCTCACCCCGCCCGGTTTGCCAAGCTCGTAGACGCCCGGGTGCATCATAATTCCGAAATAAAGGCTCGCCCGCGAAGGAATTGAAAGCTCATAAGTGATCTTGCAGGGCGGGTGCATAATCAGAGCGGCTCGCGCCTGATCGTAAATGATGATGTGTTCCTGGCCGTAGTAGTCCGGAACCGGCGTCCAGATTTCGGCTCGATAAACTTCAGCGATCAGGTCCGCGCATATTTTTCGGCCCTGGAATTTTCGCCGAATCTGCTTTTGGTTCCGGCAGAATTCGCTTAACCTCACGAGCCGCTGGTGCCAGTGATGAATTTCGCGGGGCGACAGGGAAGGAAAGTCTAAGACGCTTTGGGGGATAAAGTATCCATCGCTCAGCTCTTTTGCGAGCTGGCCTTGTTTTCTGCAAAGCTCGAAAAGTTCCGTGCCGGGGTAGGGGTTGAAGACGCTCACCTGCATATGGTCCGGAAAAAGTCGGCGGTTGAGATTGTAAGTGGCAAGCGCGTCTTCCGCGTTTTCTCCAGGCAGGCCGACCATATTGAAGGACCAGGTCTTGATTTTTGCCTGCTCCGCGCCTTGAAAAGAGCGGATAAGCTCGTCTTCCTTGATCTTCCGGTTCATTATCCGCCCGCGCACCCGGTCCGAGCCGCTCTCCACGCCGATCCGAGCCATCTCCGCGCCGATGGAAGCGAGCTTTGCGAAAATTTCCTTGTCAACCGTTCCTGCATGGACATTGATCCGGAAAGGGTAAGAAAATTTTTTCGGATAGCTCTCAAAAAATTCTTCCATCCAGCCGCGGTTCAGGGTGAAGATGTCGTCGTTGAAGTCCAGGCTTTGGATTTTGTATTTTTCCGCGCAGAGCTCGATCTCCGCGAGCAGGTTTGAGACCGAGCGCAGCCTGACATATTTTCCGAGACCGCGATAAAGCCCGCGCTTGGCCTGATTCGCGCAGTAAGAGCAATCATACGGACAGCCGCGTCCGACCAGGAGACTCAAGCGCAGGTCGTCCTTGTCCAGAATCTCCTGGTGGCTGAAAATTTCCCGGTCGGGGAAGGGAATTTGGTCCAAATCTTCGATTAAAGGCCGGAGAGGATTCCGCACAATCTCGCCTTTCCATTTCACCCAGAAATTTTTTATGCCCCGATAGTCCTGGCCGGACTCAAGCGCCTGAACCAGATCGAGCAGCGGGTCCTCGCCCTCGCCCCGGCAGACAAGGTCGATGGCGGGATTCGCGATCACTTCCTCGCTTGCGAGCGTTGCGTGCACCCCGCCGGCCGCGACGGGCAGGCCGGGCAAAGAGGCTTTAATCCATTCCGCAATCTTAGCGAGGTATCGATATTGATGCGTGGTTCCGCTCAGGCAAACCAGCCCGGGAGCAAACTTTTTTGTCTCTTCAACCAGCTTTTCCCGCGGCCAGAGTTGGGAAAGATAAAAAAGTCCGGTGGCATGCCCGCCTTTTTTCAGCACCGCGGACAAGAACCCGATGCCGTGCTGATAATGGGGCGGAAGAAAGCTTCCGACATCGGGGTATATGAAAAGGACTCTCATCTTCCTGCTTGCGACACCTCAGATATGATGGCTCATAAAACACGCGATTGAGCGGTCATAACTGGCCTCGCCCTGTTTGTTGAAAAAGCATGCGGGCAGCTCCTTCATCCGAAGATGGTAGCGAAGACAATCACAGCAGGTCCCTTTCCTTTCGCACGGCTCATAAGTGCAGGCGCAGTTTTTTAAATTTTTCTCTTTGTTCTTGCATTCCGCCATTAGCTACCTCCCCTATTTTCAATTATGCCGGAAACGCTTAGAGCCTATAGTTTGTTCCACCCGGCTGGCGAGAAATTTTTTAAGCTCAAATCCCGGGTTTTGATTCTTGAAAACAATCCTCGGCTCCGCCCATCCGGCCCAGCCGTGGTTCATATCCTGCGAATCCGTGATCAGGCTGAGCCTGATTTTTTTCCCGGCCCACTTTTCAAGGTCGATGCTGAACTCGCTCCAGCTTCTAAGGTTTTCCAAATTAAGCTCAAGCCTGGCCTTGAAAATCCGCTCGCGGTCAGCCTCAACCAAAAAATCGATCGGCGCTTTCCGGAACTTGAAGGCTTCAGGCTTGATGCCCGCGGCGAAGCTAAGCGCAGAGCCGCTTTTTATCTCAATCTTATAATTTACCGCGGCGGGCGGGTTGGCAAGGATAACCTTTCGCCATTTGTCTCCGACGGCAAACCCGGTTTTTGCCACCCGCTCTTTCGCGTTTTCCGGCTCGATCTTTGCGTGCGCAAGCTCATCAATCAACTTGATCCCCGCTTCGCTGTCATTATTCACTCCTGCCAGGAATCTTCCCGCTATCTCGGAGGCGAAGAACGCGGGCGCTCCGGCTGCGGCGCGGAGCTTCTGGCCAAGTCCGGCGTCGGCGCTGAAAATTTCTTTGAACTCGTTTTTAAGTCCGAGAAAAAATCCGCGCCGCGCGTCGGTAAAATCAGGATAATAAATCTGGCCGAAATGCTGGCTTGCGGCTTTCTGGTCCACCCATCCTCTTCGGAAAAGGTAGCGCGAGCTTAAGCGGTGGGAATGGAAAACCGCGGACTGGGCCGCGAACACGATCTTATATCCGGCCAGAAGACATTCCTTGCTCCAGACCAGGTCTTCGGCCCAGGGGCAGTCCGGAATCGGGATTTTTTTAAGCGCGGTGCGTTTGCGAACCGAGCTGACATCGTCAAAATCGCAAAATAGTATCCGCTCCAGCGGCGGCATCATCCAGTATGTTTCTGGGCTCGTGATCCGCGATTCTCTCGCCGCGGACCCGGCTGCGGCTCTTCTTGAAAGCCGGATTTTTTCGACCAGGCTCGAATCCGGCCAGGGAAGCTGCCGGCTGTATGCGCCCGCGATGTTGTCATCCTCGGCCGCGCATTTCACCAGATTTGAGAGCCAAAGGTTGTCAGCCGGAGCCGCGTCCGCCACCAGGTAAACCAGGTAATCGCCTTCCGCCTGCTCGGAGGCGAACTGCCTGGTGCGGCCGTGGCTGAACTGCTCGGGCCCGACTTCAATAATCCGCAAATGGTGGTTTCTGGCAAACCCGAGGGCAATCTCGTGCGTGCGGTCTCTTGAACCTGAGTCAACCACCAGAACTTCGTAGTCAAAATCGGTCTTTTGGCTGAAGACCGCTTTCAGGCAGCGGGGCAGATTTTGCTCTTCATTCAAGGTCAGGATGATGATGCTCGCAAGCGGCTTCATTATTTCTCCAGAAGCTCCGAGTTGAAAAACGGGCTGCGAGCCTCCGAAAGGCAGAAACGGCACGGCTCCGGATAGCTGCCCCGGGAGATCTCGCTCCGGAAGAGACGGTATGCGGGGCCGTTCCAAATTTCATCGAAGCCGCTTTCTTGCAGCGAGCCCATTTTTTCCGCGGTGCCGCAGCAGAGGAATATCTTGCCATTGGTGCGCACGCCGAAATTTATCCAGGGCTGAACACATCTCCTCGGAGAGCGCGCGTCTTCCAGATAGTGGCTTGAGAAAAAAAGCCCTAGCGATTTCGCTTCTTTTTCCAGACCCCTCAGCGTCTTTACCAAGTCCGCGCTTTTCGGCTGGTAATGCTCTCTGAAAAAATCCTGGTACTGGCGGTCAAAACTGAAAACCGGACTCAAGGGTTCAATCACCAGGTGGCTGATTCCGAGCCTGCTGGCGAATCCGGGCAGGCTTTCGAGCTCGGAGCGGTTTTCTTTCATCAGCGTGAATTGCATATTGAGATAGGGTTTTTTTGCGGAGGCGTCTTTTTTTACCTGCTGCATTACCCGGATGGAATCCAGAATCCAGTCAAGCTCCGCGCCCCGGCGGAGGCTGTGATAGAGAGCAGGATCGACCGCATCGATGGAGATGGAAACGCAGTCAACCCCCATATTCACGATCTCTTGGGCGAATTCTTTGTTCACCAAGGTCGCGTTGGTGTTGAAAATTATTTCCAGGCCCAGTTTTTTGCAGGTCTGGATTATGCGGAGGAACTGGGGATGAAGCAGGGGCTCTCCGCCGCCGCTCAGAAAAACCCTCAGCCCGTATTCCAGCGGACCCATCATTTTTTCGATCAGGTCCATTGAGATGACTTTTTCCGGGTATTGATATTCGGCCACTCCCATTGCCACCGGGCACATAGGGCAGGACAGGTTGCAGATGCTTGTCGGCTCCAAATAGAAAACGAGCGGAAAATGCGAGACCTTTATTCCGCCGGCTTGATGGCTTTTGGCCGCGGCCGCAAGATTGGCCTGTTTTTTATCCTTGATGCTTTTCTTTGAGCTCACAATCACTAGCTGATCCTCCAGACGCACGAGCTCACAAAAACTCCCCGGTCCATAATTTCGCTCCCGGCCACTTCAAACCGCACCGCATCAAACACCTCGTCAACCGGCAGGCACGCGCCGCTCCTGCCTTTGAAAATATTGACCGAGAGCTGGTAGCGGCCGGCGAGCATGATATTCCGGAACCGATAGCTCACCCTGCCGGTGTGCCCGGAGGGAACCGGGCCTTTAAGCCCGGACTCCGCTTTTTGCTCAAATATTCCGGCCGAGCATTGCGCGCATTCCTGGTTGGTGCTCAAGACCAGGACCCCGTCGCTCCGGAAAATGTTCACACCGAAGAGAGGCTCCTTGATTTCTTTCTCCGCCCGGTAGTCGAACTCGATTTCAATCTGCTCCCCGGTGCGGAAAATCCCGGTCTCCCTGCCTTGCTGGTTCTTCATCCGCACCGCCAATATTTTCGCCTCCCCGCTCCCCCGGCGCTTCCACTGCGGGAACCGCGGCCCGGCTTCCACCCGGCCGATCGCGTCCTGATAAACCTCATCAAGGTATGACTCAATCACTTCCGAGGCTGCTCCCGTTTTTCTGATCCGGCCGTCTTTCAGGTAGATTGCGGAGTCGCAAAGCCCGCGAACCATGGTGAGATCATGAGAAGCAATGAGCAGCGATTTTCCCCGGTCCTTGAGCTCGAGCATCCGGCGCATGCATTTCCCGCGAAAATATTCATCGCCCACCGCGAGCGCCTCATCGATCAAAAACAGGTCCGGCGCAAGCGCCTGTGCCAGAGAGAATCCGAGCCGGAGATACATTCCGTCCGAGTAGGTCCGGACCGGAAGATCGATGAAATCCCCCAGCTCGGAGAACTCGGCCATCGCTTCGACTTTTTGCTCCAGGTCGTTTTTGCGGAAACCTGCGATCATTCCGTTGAGTTCCAGGTTTTCCCGGCCTGTGAATTCGGGATGAAAGCCGCTGCCCAGTTCCAGGAGCGAAGCCACCGCGCCGTCGATTTTGATTTCGCCCGAGCTCGGCTGACTTATACCCGCGATGATTTTGAGCAGGGTTGATTTCCCCGCGCCGTTTTTTCCGATGATGCCCAGGCATTTTCCTTTCTCGAGCTCAAGGCTCACGCCGGAGAGAGCGAGAATGTCTTGGTGCAAGCTTTTTCGGCCCAGGGTCAATTTTTCCAAGAGCCAGTGCCTGGGCCGGGAGTAAACCCTGAACCTTTTGCTGATCTCTTTTGCGGAAAGAATCATTGCTCAGACCCTGTCCGGAATCCGGTTTTTGAGCCTTGAGAAGACGAGCCAGCCGAGCGCGAGGCTCGCGGCCGCGTAGGTCCCGAGGCAGATGATTTGAGCCGGGCTTGGCAATGCGGATTCGACAATCATCCTTCGATATCCGGAAACGAGATGCGCGATCGGGTTCAGCCGGATCACGATTGAGAATTTATCGGGCACCAGATTTTCCGGGTAAAAAACAGGGGTGGCATACATCCAGACCAGGAGCAAAACCGGAAGCAACTGGATGACATCCCGCACCCAGACCGAAACCGAGGAGACAAGATAAGCGAGACCGAGCGCGAGAATGATCTGCAGGACCATCCACACCGGCAGAAAAAATATCCCGTTAAGGTGCAGCCTGCCTTTGACCGCGGCCCACGCGATGAGCGCGGCAAAGCCGATCAGCTGTCCGCAAAATCCGCTCAGCACCGGAACCGCGGGAAGTATCTGCACCGGGAATTTCACGCGGCTGACAAGGTTTCGATTTTCAATCAGATAGTTTGAGGCCCGGCCAATACCTTCCTGAAAGCCGAGCCAAGGGATCAGGCCGCAGAGGATGTAAAGCGCGCTTGTTCCGACCTGGGCGTCGGAGCCGAACCTGGCGCGGAACACGACGGAGAAAACAAAGGTAAAAACCAGGAGCAAAAGAAGCGGGTTGATTACGGTCCAAAAAATTCCGATCAGGCTTCCGACATATTTGCTGCGCAAATCGCGCTCAACCATTCGGAAAAGCAGCGACCACTCTCTCGCGAAATCAAACAAAACCACTCCTTTCTTTAGGTTAGCATCTCTTTTGAGAAAAGACAAAATTTGAATTTAATAGCCTTTTCAGACAGTTAGACAATAAAAAGGCTCTAACGGTTCCCTTAAATTTTCCTGAACACGGCAAAAATGCTCACGCCGAAAGGAAAATTAATCCATTTCCTGGTTCCTTGGATGAAAAAGGCACGGACAAAAATGCGGTTGATCCATCCCGGCGGCAACTGGTCTTCAAGTCGGCGGCCTTTTCCAATCCCGAACTTCGTTCGCAGCATTCGATAGATCAGGATGGGCAAAAAGGGAAGAGAGTTGACATAGCGCGCAAAAATAATTTTAAGCCCGGCCTTTTGCGCCATGGCTTCGATCTCGCTTTTCAGGTATCTTCGCTTGTGGCTCATTGCTTCGTCCCAATCGCTCCATAGCAGGGCGAATGCGGGCACATTGACAAAAATGTATCCGCCCGGCTTTGTGATCCTTGCCAGTTCCCTGATCCCGGCAAGGTCATCGGGCAAATGCTCCAGCAGGTCCAGGCTTATGGCTGCATCGGCGGTGTTATCCGGGAAAGGGAGTGCGGTTGCATCCGCCCTTACCAGCCTGTTGACCGGCAAGGAGGTGCCCGACTCGTAGAAGATATCGCTTCCGAACGCCTCGTAAGAATCGCCCAGTTCCTGCACCATAATCCCGGTTCCCGTGCCGGTATCAATGACCAGCGGCTTCTGTTTTTGGCCATGGAAAACCTTGGCGAGCCAGTGCTTGACAATGTCTCTCCGGCTGCGCCAGAAGAAGTGCTCGCGCTCGATGCGCGAGAACAAGTGAATTTCCCGGGCTTCCATGGTCAGGCGGTCCTTTCAGGCTCGGGATATTCGCGGGCAATGATGTAAAGCGGCCTATGCTTAACCTCGTCATAAACCCGGGCCAGGTATTCGCCCAGGATGCCGATGGCGATCAGCTGGATGCCGCCCAGAAAAAACAGGCTCACCGCGAGGGTGGTGAATCCCGGCACCACCGCGATCTTAAATACCCTCAGCACCACAAGCATTACCGCGTAAAGAAAACAAATCAAACTAATAATCAATCCCAGAAACCAGGTGATTCGCAGCGGCTTGTGGCTGAAGCTGAAGATGGCGTCCAGCGCGTAAGCCGCAAGTTTGAAAAAGTTCCATTTAGTCTCGCCCCCTACCCGGTCCTGGCGGTCATACCAGATTTCCGTCTGCCGGAAACCAACCCAGCTTCTTAAGCCCGGAAGATACCTGCGGCGCTCGGGCAGGCTCTTGAGCTGGTCAACAACTTTGCGGTCAATGAGCGCAAAGCCTCCGCGCACCGGGATGGGAAAATCGCTGAGCCAGGCAAAAAGCCGGTCAAAGAGAGCGAGACCGAGTTTTTTGATTCCGGTTTCGGGCCGGCTCTTGCGGGAGCCGATTACGACTTCGAATCCCTGCTTCCATTTTTCAAGCATGGCGGGGATAAGCTCAGGCGGGTCCTGCATATCCGCGTCGATGGTGACCACAGCTTTTCCTCCCGCCTTCTCCAGGCCCGCGCTCACCGCCAGGTACTGACCGAAGTTGCGAGAGAGCTCGATCAGGCGGCAGCGAGGATTTTTTCGGCAGTGCTCAATAATGATCTGCCCGGTTCGGTCCGAAGAGCCGTCATTGACAAAAACCAGTTCATAATCAATCCCGGCCAAAATCTTCTCCATGCGCTCGAACAGAAGCGCAAGGATGCCTTCCTCGTTGAAGACCGGAATCACCACCGACAGCTCCACCTGCTTTGACATCGTTTTCAATTATAACCGAAATTGGCCTCGGCAAAAACTCTGAAGTTGAGATTTAAGCCTTGCGGGTATCCTTTGATCTCCGTTAATTGCTGACATTTAGCTCATAGACCTCAATTTCCCCGAGTTTAGTTTTGAGCTTGTAATTCTGATTGAGGAAATTCTGCAGTTCGGGAAACTTTTCTTTGAGCGCTCTTTTAAGACTTGGATACTCCAAATTGAACACCTCCCATCCCGGCACCAGGTCCGAGACCAGGAAGAATCGCGGCCGGGCGCTAATCACCTCCGAGGTGTATTCCTGAATCCATTTTTCTTGCAGCTCGCTTATTCGGCCGTTTTTTTGGCGCATCAGGAGATGGTGCACGCAGCAGAATCGGGAGGGCAGCTTCTTGCGGAGCAAATAGGGAAGAAGGGGCTGCCAGCCGAAATATTCAATCCGGTCCTGCTCGGAGATAAAACTTCTCATATATTTTGCCGCGCGGTAGTAGTAAGCGTCATAACTTGAGCCTGAAGAATACGCCTGATCCAGGCTCCTGAAGCTGTATGCCGCGGCCGAGTCCAGAAGCTTGGGATTGATGCCTGCAATCAACAAAAGAACGACCGCGAGGTAAAAAAAAGCGGGATCAAGCCTGGATTTAAGCCCGCTTGCCTGATCTTTGAGTTCGCGGGCCAGCCAGTAGATTCCGCTTCCGGCAAAAATCATCATCAAGCCGAAGAAAGGAATGAGGTGATAGGGGAAAAACTTGGCCTGAATGATGAACGATGAAAGCCCGACCGCAATCAGCGCAAGCAAAACCCGGAAAAACGGCTGCGGCTCAGGCCGATCCCGGTTGGCCCAGGCCAGCAGAATGCCCATACCGCCGAAAATCAAAACCGCGGGCTCTTTCAGGAAAAAGGAATTGGCGATTGCCACGGTAAGCATTCCGCGCGAAAGACCTCTGATGGCCTCGGTTGTTGAACCGTAGATATGAAAGTTGAACCAGATGATCGCCTGGTAAAGGTCGTTGAAATGACCGATCCGCCAGTAGAAAAGCGCAAACAGGAGCGAGGGCAGGACGCAGGCCAGAGAGAAAATGAAAAGCTCGCCCAAAACCGCTCGCGGTCGTTTATGAATTCCCTGCGCCCAAAACCAGACTCCAAACACCGGCCAGGAAAGCCCGAAAGTGGGTTTCAACTGAAAGGCGAAGCCGAGCAAAAGGCCAACCAGGGCCGAGCGCAGCAAAACCCGGCCTTGCAAACCTATGCTCAGGACCAGGCTGGATAAAAGAAGCCAGAGAATAAAGCCTTCCCGCTCCCCGGTTTCCAGGCCGCCCAGCCCGAAATAGTAGATGCTGTAAGCAAGGGCGGAGAAAAATCCCCCGGGGCTGGAGCCGGAAAATTTTCGGCTGAGATAGAAAATCATTCCCGCGCTGCTCAGCTGCACGAGAAAGTCGAAAAATCGAAACCCGAAAAAGCTGGGGCCGAAAATCTCAAGCACCAGCCGGTGGATGATGAAAATGCCGGGAAAACTATGGTCCCAGGCCGCGACATAGGGCGGCCCCTGAAATTCCTTCCAGACCCAGGCAACATAATTGAAAATCGCCTGGTCCATGGTGAACCCGAACCAAAGGGTCAGGGATAGAAAGAAGCCGGCCGCAACCATCGCCAGCCAAAAATAACGGTCAGTTAAAACTGTTCCCCGCTTTTCCATTTATTTTGACCGCGGACCGGCCTGATTGGCCGCCCGGAGTTCATAAATTTCGGTGTCGCGGACCTTGGCCAGGGGCCGATAGTTTTCGGAAAGAAAACGCCTCAGCTCAGGGAAGTATTCCTCCAAACCGCGGCCGATGGTCGGCTCGGAAAGGTTGGTGCTGAAATAAATCCCCTGGTCCGCGATCACGAAAAATCGCGGCCGGGCTGAGATAACCGCGCTTGTGTACTCCTGGATCCATTGGCGCTGAAGAGGATGGAGGCTTTGGCCTTTGGGGCCGAACATCAAGTGCTGCACCAAGCAAAAACGGGAAGGCAGTTTTTTCTTGAGCAGGAAAGAGATCAAAGGATGGGCGCTGAACACCTCCAGCTCATCCTCCGGCCCGATCACGCTTTTCAGGTATTTGGCCGCCAGATAATGGTTGTCGGAAAGCAACTGGTCGTTCGCGTCCGCTCCCGAAAGATATGCGCTCTCAAAATTGCCAAAGGGGTGCTGGAACGCGAAATTTATCCACGCCGGGGGAATGCTCGCGAACATAAAAGCAATTAAAAGCAAATAAAAGATGAGCGCGGCTGTCCGGCCTCGCAACCCCTGCGCGCATCTTGCAACGACTGAAGAAATTTGACGAACCGCGACGCTGGACATAATAATCATAAATCCCCAGAAAGGAATCAACTGATATTGCAGATTTTTTCCCAGAATCAGGTAGGAGACAGCCGAGACCAGGGTGAGCGAAAGAATCAGATGGAAAACATCTCTGTGCTTGAGTTCTCCGGCCCCGGTCTTTGGCTCAAATAAAACCGCGAAGAGAACCAGAAGAGCAATAAGGGGCTGGCCGGCAAAAATCGAGTTCAAGGCGAAAAGGATTTTCGCAAGCGAGGACTGGACTATTTCCGGCGGTTTCAGCTTGGAGTAGACCTCAAAATTGTAAAGAACAGGCCCCCTCCAGAGCTCGGATATGTAGCCTTGATGCCAGTAGTAAAGCGCGACAGCCAGGACCGGGATCAAACAGCAGGCGCCGAAAAGACAAAGCTCTGCCCAAATTCGTTTAGGCTTGCTTTTGTCCCGGGTGGCGAGGAAAAAAAATGCCAGGACGGGCCAGGAAAGCCCGTAAGTGGGCCGGACAAGAAAAGCAAACCCGGCCAAAAAGCCGGTGGCAGCGGCTCTCATCCCAACTTTTCTGGCCAGGACCACGCTCAAGAACGCGGCAGCCAAGAGCGCTGTGAAAACAAAGGCGTCTCTTTGTCCCGCGTCCCACCTCCCCCGGCCGACATAGAAAAGAGAATAAAATATGCAGGTCAAGAACGCGGCCGCGCTTGAGCCGGACAATCTTCTCGCCAGGTAAAAAATCATCGCGAGCGAGCCTATCTGAAGCAGGAAATCAAACAGCCTGAAACCGAGGATGCTGGCGCCGAAAAGCGCCATTGCCAGCCGGTGAATAATGAAAATGCCGGGAAAATTCTGATCCCACGCGCCTACATAAGGCGGCAGATGATATGTCTTCCAGACCCAGGCCCCGTAGGCGTAAATCGCCTGATCCATTCCCAGGCCGTACCAGAGAGTGGGCGACATCAACAAGGCTCCGGATGCGAGCGAGAGCCAGAAAAGCCTGTCCTGGATAATGCCGCGTTTTTGATTCATCAGATCAAAATATGCCGGAATCGATTTTTAGGCAACTCCCGGGTCTTGCGCGCAGGCTCGGTTTAAACCGCGCGCCGGTCAAAAAAGCCAGGGACATTTATTTCCCCGCATCAATTCGGCCGGGATCGGCCTTAAGCTGCGAGGCAAGTTCATAGATGTCAATATTGCCGGTCTTATGTATTAACCGGTAGTTCTGTTCGATGAATGTTTTCAGCCTGGAGAAATGGCGGTCGATAAACTGCCTCTGGTCGGATTTGAGCAACACCTCGTAGATAAGGAAGAATCGAGGCCGGCTGTTAATCATAGACGATATATATTCGGCGATGAATTGTTCCTGCAAGGGCAATGTCTCTCCCCGCCAGCTCCTTATCAGGAGATGCTGCGCGTAGATGAACCGGGAGGGCGATTTGGATTTGAGCTGCCAGTGGATTATTGACGCCCACATTCCAAAATACGATATTTCATCTCCGGGCCTGAGCATCGGCTGGAGATAGTCCGCGGCAAGATACTGATCGACCAGGGAATTGGACGGATAAACCGCGGCGCTTGCAAGATAGCTGCTTTTCAAATCTCTGAAGCTGTGATTGAACATAAAATTCAGCCAGAAAGAATCCATGCTGGTAAGCGCGAGAATGAAAACGGCAAGATAGTAAATCGCGGCCGAGACCCTGCCGCGAACGCGCCTGATCCCGCTTCCCAGCCGCTCCCCAATCCAAACGCAGCCCGCGCCCGCAAAGATCAGGGCAAAGCCCCAGAAAACCGCGCGGTGATAGGTGTAGTTCTTGTTCTGGACCACGCTCGAAAACAGCCCGATCAAAAGCAAAGAGAGCTGAACCCAAAAGAGCCTTTTTTTGTCCGCTTCTTTCATTTTAAGAGCCGCGAATAAAATGCCGAAGACGGCAAAAAGCAAAATAGGCGGATGATCCAACAAAAGGCTGTAAATTATTTTGGCCGCGCCGAATAAGGTGAAAGGAGAAAATCTGGTGTAGATCTTCGAATTGTAATAAAGCGTGGCCGCATAGAGCTCTCTGGTATATCCCCCCTCCCGGTAATATAAAACCACCGCCAGCGAGGGCAGCAAACAAAAGGCCGCGAAAACCAATCCCTCAAGCCATATCTTCTGAACGCGGCTCTTTTTGCCTTCAAGCAGAAACCAGATTAAAAAGACCAGCCAGGATAAGCCGTAGATGGGTTTAACCAGGAAAGCAAAGCCGGCGATAATCCCCACCAGCATCGCCCTCAGGTAGATTCTGGTTTTGAGCGCCAAAGCCAAAGCAATGCCGATTACAAGCAGGCAAAAAGCATAAACATCCGGACGGAACACATCCAGAATCCCCAGGCTGTAATAGTGGATCCCATAGAAAAGGCAGGACATAAATCCCGCGGCCTTGTTCCCGCAAAACCTCAAGCTCACATAGTAAACAGTGCTGAGAGTCAAGAGCTGCACCAAAAGGTCAAAAATCCGGAAACCCAGAATGGTCTCTCCGAAAAGAGCCAGCGCAACTCGATTGATCAGAAAGATGCCCGGGAAATTGTGATCAAATACGCCGACATACGGCGGCAGATGATAGTATTTCCAGACCCAGGCCGAATAAGCCGCAAGCGCCTGATCCCCGGAAAAACCGAACCAAAGGGTCAGAAACAAAAAAAATCCGCCACCCAGCAAGGAAAAAATATACCACCGGTCTTGAAAAACCGTTCCTTGCCGGAACATTCAGCAGTTTACCCCCGGTCTTTTCCTGAAAGCCACTTCAGATAAATTCTACATCGATCTTTTGCGGGCAAGAAATGACCGGTATTGAACCAGGTAGCTCATTGCCCTCGCGGCGTCATTCGGGGTTGGATAAATCAGCCGGCCCTGCTCTTTTAAGACCGACCACGCGACATTCTCCGGCCCGGGAATACTGGCCATATCAGAACTCACGAGAATGGGCTTGTTCAATTCTCCGCTCAAATCAATAATTTTTTGGGCCAGAAGCTCATCCGACCTGGAAGAGTGCTTGATGAACATATCTTTGAGACCAGCCTGTTCCGGAGCGCTCAAATAGAACGATTCCGCCGTCATTTTACGCGCCGCATGGCTGATGCCGATTCCAATGTGGACGATCCCGTCAAACGCCGGGCTTCGCGCAACCATCTCCAAAACTTTCATCAGCGCCCTGTTCCCTCCGCTGGTCGCAAGATCAACCGGGTTGTTGTGGCTCCAGCGATAGGCCAGAATTCCGTTCAAGCCCTGGATCAGTTCGTCCGGAAGACGCGGCAGCTCCAGACCCTGTTTTGCGCATTCGTCAGCAGCCAGAACTCCCCAGCCCCCGCCCCAGGTCACTACGCCGATCTGGTTGCTTTTGGGAAGCGGCTGATGCGCCAAGGTCACGGTCGCGTAAAAAAGCGAATCCAGATCATTCACGATGACCGCGCCGGCTTGGCGGCAGGCGGAAAGGAAAACCTCTTTTTTCCCGGCCAGCGCGCCGCTGTGGCTGCTCGCCGCGCGGCTGCCGGCTTCCGTCGCGCCTCCTTTTAAAATCACGACCGGCTTTTTCGGAGTTATCCGGCTCAGCGCTTCCACCAACGCCCGGCCGTCCTTAACACCCTCAATGTAAGAGCAGATAACGCCTGTGTCCGGGTCCTCGCCAAGATATTCGAGCAAAACATCAAGCGGCGTGACCCCCTCGTTCCCGTAGCTTATGAATTTGCTGAATCCGATCCCAGACCACGCTCCTCGGCTGGCAATCGTAGTGCCAACATTTCCGCTCTGCGACAATATGGAAATTTTTCCCGGCTTCGGAAACACCCACACATACTGGGGAAAAAGATTGGCCTGGGTGCAAACCATTCCCTGGCAGTTCGGACCAAGCCCCTCTATTTCCGCAGCCTTGAGTTTCCGGCCGATCTCCTGCTCCTTCCTCTTGCCCTCCTCGTCAACCTCGCCCAGGCCAGCGGTGATGATCACCACGCCGGCCGGCTTCTTTGCGATGGTGTCATCAACCGCCTGAAAAAGCTGCTCAGGAGGAACCACCAAAACCACGAGCTCCACCGGGCCGGGAACATCGGACAGTTTTTTGTGGCAGGGAACCCCGAGAATTTGCTCGCGAATAGGATTGATCGGATAGATTTTGCCCGGAAACTTTCCCTGGATCAGATTGTGCAGGATGCCGAATCCCCATTTTTCCGGGCTGGCCGAAGCGCCGATAACCGCAACCGACTCCGGATAAAACATCCTCCGGAGCCGCTTAAGCCTGTCATTCACTGCCGCTCTACCCCCTCAATCAAGAATAATCAGCGCATCCACCGCAACCGGTCTGCCGTCTTTGGCGATAAGCAGCGGGTTTATGTCAACCTCTTTTACCTTCGAATTCTCCATCCCCAGATTGCCCAGGCCGATAAGCGCCTGCGCCAGGATTTTGCGGTCAGCCGGAGGCATACCCCGGAACGCATCGAGTATCTTTTTGCCCCGGATTTCATCCATCATCTCCAGCGCATCGCTCTCCGTGATCGGCGCCACCCGAAAGCAGACATCTCTCAAAATCTCGGTGTATATTCCGCCCAGGCCGAACATAACGCAGGGCCCGAACTGGGGGTCCCTGACCAGGCCCAGAACCAGCTCCCGCTGGCTTTTCACCATCTCCTGCACCAGACAGCCTTGAAGCTTTTTGCCGGCACGGGCTTTTATCTCCGAATACGCATCCTTGACTTCCTTCCCACTGTTGAGATTAAGGCGCACAATGTCAAGCTCGGTTTTGTGCAAAAGCTCAGGCCCCGAGCCTTTCAAAACCACCGGATACCCGATCTCATCGGCTTTTGCCGCCGCTTCTTTCGGGCTGGTGACCAAAAACTCCCGCGTGATCGGCACGCCATACGCGGCAAGGGCCAGCTTGGACTCGTATTCGGTCAGGCTCTTTCGATTCTCCGCGACAGCTTTCTCAATAACTTCCATTTTCGCCACCCCTTAATTATACTTTGCTCAAAATAGCTTGAATCTGTCAAAAGTCAAGAATTTGCTTTTAAAATCTTCTTGAGCGCGCTTGGAAGTTAAAGCCTTTTTCGGTCAATGCGCCAGGTTTTTGGGGTTCATGCCGCGATAAAGAAATCTCCGATCCCAGAGAACGATGCGAACTCTGCGCGGCTATTTTCTTGACATATTTGCCGCCATTTCTTACAATCCGATAACGAATTGGGGGGAATAGCCTGTTGCGAGCAGGAAAACTTAAATGAGCACGCTCTATTTTATCCGCCACGGCCAGGCTTCATTTGGACAGGCGAATTACGATAAGCTTTCGGAGATGGGCGAACTGCAGTCGCGGCTTTTGGGCGAATACTGGATCAAGTGGGGAGTGAAAATTGGCGCGGTTTACAGCGGTTCCCTTGATCGCCAGATCGAAAGCGCTAAAGCCGTGGCCGCGGTCTTTGCCGCCAACGGCAAAGCTTTTCCTCAAATCGCGGTGATGAAGGAATTCGATGAATACGACACTCGGCACATTCTCACCGGCTCGGTCTCAACCGTGCTTGCCCAAAATCCTGACATAGCTAAACTGGTGAGGGAGATCGCGCCTAATGGAGCGGCGGACCTGGTCAACGACCGCAAGGCGTTTCAGCGCGTGTTCAGCAGAGTGATGGACCTCTGGGTTGATGATAAGCTTAATCTTCCGGGGATGGAGAAATGGAAGGATTTCACCGCCAGGGTGAATGCCAGTATCAGCAGGGTGATCTCGGAGCAGAGTTCGGGAAAAACTGTCGCGGTGTTCACTTCCGGCGGGCCGATTTCAGCCGCGATGCAGCGCGGCCTCGGCTGCGCGGACAAGACCGCGCTGGAGCTGGGCTGGGTCATTGCCAACGGCTCGATCACCGAGTTCCGCTACAGCAAGGACAAGTTCTCCTTGTTTGCTTTCAACAGCATTCCGCACCTGGGCGAGCCGAGGCTGATTACTTATAGATAGAGCGGTATATTGTCGCTGGTCGCGACTAAAGTCGCTCGCACAAAAATGCTCAAAATGGGATTTTATGGAAAAAGCTAACTCAAGGGAGGAACAAGATGGAATTCGGGATTGATGAAAAGCTGCAAACCATAATCGATATGGTGCGCGACTTTATGAAAAAAGAGGTTTATCCGCTTGAGCCTCATTTCTTTTTCAAGAGCTTCAAACAGATGAAGCCCAAGCTGGAGGAGGCGCGCAACAAGGTCAAGCAGATGGAGCTATGGGCGCCTCAATTGCCGAAAGAGCTGGGAGGGGTCGGCATCGGCTTTATGGGCTATGCCATCCTTTGCGAGGAGATCAGCCGCTCTCCCATCGGGCCTTACATCTTCGGAAGCCAGGCCCCGGATGCGGGCAACATCGAGATTCTCGCCAAATACGCGACCGATGAGCAGCGCGAGAAATATTTGAAGCCCCTGATCGCGGGCAAAATCCGGTCCTGCTTCTCAATGACCGAGCCTGAGTTCGCGGGCTCAAACCCGACGGAGATGGGATGCACCGCGGTCAAGGACGGCAGCGATTATGTGATCAACGGCCACAAATGGTTCACCTCCTCGGCTGACGGCTCGGAGTTCGCGGTGGTTATGTGCATAACCAATCCCGATGCGCCTTCGCCCTATCTGCGCGCAAGTATGATCATCGTGCCCGCTGACACGCCGGGATTCAAGCTGATCCGCAACATCTCGGTGATGGGCCACAGCGGGGATGACTACGCCTCCCACGGCGAGATTATGTACCAGAATGTGAGAGTGCCGCAGAAAAATCTGCTCGGGCCCGAGGGCCAAGGCTTTGTGATTGCGCAGGAGCGGCTCGGCCCCGGAAGAATTCACCACTGCATGCGCTACATCGGCATAGCTCAGCGCTCTTTTGAAATGATGTGCGAGTATGCGGCCAAGCGCGATGTGGGCGGAGGCAAAACCCTGGCCACCAAGCAGATCATCCAGGAATGGATTGCGGAGTCCCGAGCGGAGATACACGCCAGCCGGCTCATGGTTCTGCATGCGGCCTGGAAAATCGACACCCAGGGCACCTACGAGGCTCGGGAGGAAATCTCGCTGATCAAGTTTTATGTGGCCAATGTGATGCTCAAAGTGATTGACCGCGCGATCCAGGTTCACGGAGGACTGGGCGTTTCCGATGATACCATCCTTTCCTTCTTTTACCGGATGGAGCGAGGCTCCCGCATCTATGACGGCGCGGATGAGGTTCACAAGGTCGTGGTCGCTCGGCGCATCCTGCGCAAATACCAGAAGGATGTTAAGTAATTAATTTTATAAAAGGGAGAAAATGAGATGGCGGAATTTATTGACAGCCCCAAAGCGGTCCGCAAGGGCGAAGAGCTGGATTTGGAGGCGGTCCGCAAATACCTGATCGAAAAAGTGCCCGGGCTTTCAGGTGAAATCACGATCCAGCAGTTCCCCTCCGGATATTCCAATCTCACTTATTTTATCAAGGTGGGAGACAAAGAGATGGTCCTGCGCCGGCCTCCTTTCGGGTCAAAGGTCAAAACCGCGCACGATATGGGAAGGGAATGGCGGATTTTTTCCGCGCTTCACCCGGTTTATCCCAAGGTTCCCACGCCCCTGGTTTTTTGCGAAGACGAGTCCGTGATCGGCGCCAAGTTTTATGTGATGGAGCGGATCAAGGGAGTGATTTTGAGAAAAAGCGTGCCTAAGGGTATGGATTTCTCGCCCCAGGTCGCGGCCAATCTGAGCGAGTCTTTTATCAAGAACCTCGCGGAGCTTCACAGCCTGGATTATGAAAAGATCGGCTTGGGCAGCCTGGGCAAGCCGGAAGGATTTTTAGAGCGGCAGGTCAAAGGTTGGTCGGACCGGTATTTCGGCTCTCAAACCGACGAGATTCCGGAAATAGTGCGCGTGATCGACTGGCTTAAAAAAGATATTCCCAAATCACCACCGCCCACCCTGGTCCACGGCGATTACAAATATGACAATATTGTCCTAGACTCGAACAACCTCTCAAACATAATCGGCGTCCTGGACTGGGAAATGGCAACCATCGGCGACCCGCTGGTTGACTTGGGGATTGCGCTCGGTTACTGGGTGAATCCGGATGACCCGGACAGCCTCAAGGCCTTTTCTATGGGGCCGACCCTGGTTCCGGGCAGTTACACCCGGCGCAAGCTGGCTGACCGCTACGCGGAGATCACAGGCCGGGAGGTGTCCAATGTTTCCTATTATGTTATCTTCGCCCTGTTTAAAATCGCGGTCATCATCCAGCAGATTTACTACCGCTACGCCAAAGGCCTGACCAAGGATGAGCGTTTCAAACCTTTAATCTTCGGCGTGATATTGCTTTCCCGGACCGCTGAAGAGATGATCCAAAAGGGCCAAATCTAAAGGGCCTGTTGCCCCAAAAGCCTTTCCTTTGATTAAAGAGAGGCGCGGGACCAAAAGTTATTGGCCTACGGTTCGTTCCCAATCCAAGCGATGAAGTCACGATATGCTGTGCCGGAGAGGGCATTGAAGAGCCTGTCATCCGCGGTTATCATTTTCGCTTTGAAAGAGACCGCCAGCGCCAGGTAAAGGCAATCGTAAAATGACCTGCTTGTCTCCACGGCTATTTCAAAGGCGATCGCTTCAAGCTCAAGAGAAGAAAACAATTTGACGCCTTGCAATTTCAATACTCTCAGAATCTCCCTGCCTTCCCTGGCCGTTATAACCCTCCGGCGAATCCACTTGCAGACCAGGCTGTTCATCTCCAGAAGCAAAAGGTCGGGAGCGAAGAGTTTATGCCCGCCTTTTAAAAGAGCCATGGCGTTATCTGAATACCGCTCATGCGCAAACCATTTCGCGGCAACCGAAGCATCCAGAACATATACGCTCATCTCTCCCTTTCCTCACGAAGCGCCTTGACCGAATCCGGAAACCTGCGGCCCCGGAATTTTCTGCGCAAATTCATTATTGCCTTGAGAGCGGATTCCGGGTCCGCCGCGCCTGACCCGGCAAGCTCGGTGAGAATCAGCTTAAGCTCGGACTGAAGCGAGCGGTGGTGAAGCCGGGCCCGAGCCTTTAACTTTTTGACCACCTTTTCATCAAGCTCCCTGACCAAAACCTGCGCCATTTTTGCTCCTCCCTCTTAGTGATAGCATAATGATAGCAGATTTCGGGCAAGAGTCAATTGCCGCCAGGCAAAAATCAATAATTGAAGATGAAAACCCGGGAAATTACATAAATTCCCCGGCCCTGCCCGGTTAAACATTAAACATAGCTCTGTCTCCAATCCCATAATAAAAGAGGCAAATAGAATATTAGGTCCTCAATAAGCCTCTCGCAAATTCATTCACATTCTCATCAGAAATTTTACCTTCGGAATATGCCTTTCGTAATAATTTCCCAAGGAGCTCCCAAGTAAAATAAGCATGCTTTGGCATTAGGGCATCTTTTGATTTTTTGGTTCCTCTCCATACGAAGGCATATTCTGTTCGCCCATCTTCATCATCTCTTAGCACCTCGTCTAAAGAGAAACGATATTTGCCCTCGTGAAAATTGATGCTGACGAGCTCTTTGTGTTTTGGCATATAAACCTCCTAAAAAATTATGTTTCATGCCTGCCGTGAGGACTGGATAAGCAACTTCCTGTTCCTGTGGAGCCACAATAGATGCATTTATTCCCTCCATGTCCATGCTGGTGTTTTCTATGCGGGCTATTAGAACAGCCACCATATCCTCTGGAACCACAAAAAACGCAATGATTTTCATCGCCAATATGCTCATGCCTTCCATGAGGGCTATTAGAGCAACTACCATATCCACTAGAGCCGCAAAATTTGCATTTGTCTCCCATTGCAATCCCCTCCTTATTTTTTCCCAATTATACCCCCCCCACTTTCTTGTCAATCTAAAAGATGCTGATGTGAAAAATTGCTAATCTGAAAAAAGGAATCGTGGCTGAAGCCCCTGCCGTCTCCGTCGAGGCTACGCCGGACAGGCGCATCCCGCGGGACTTCGCCACCCCGCGTCGCGGGATGGCTCAGCAAAAAAGTTTTTCTTCTCTGCGGCCTCCGCGCCTCTGCGGTGAACAAATTTTAAGGGCGAGGCAAGCCGCGCGCCTGCAAGCGGCCGTGGAAATCAACGCGGCCCGGGCTTCTGGAAAACGAGTTTCAGATTGAACATCATCTAAAATAGGCTATCCTAAAATTTAGAAGTAGTGAGTCTATCTTGGATCGTTCAACCATCAGACACTGCCGTTTAACCATAAAAAAGGAGGCATAGCGCTATGGCCCTTAAAACTGCTAAGCAATATATTGACAGCCTGAAAAAGCTTAAGCTGGATTTGTATGTTCTGGGAGAAAAAGTTCAAAACTGGGTTGACCATCCCCTGATCAGACCCTCAATCAACTCCATGGCGATGACTTACAAAATCGCGAGCGAGCCTGAAAACCAGGAAATGGCGGTCACCAAGTCCATGCTAACGGGTGAAAAAGTGAATCGATTCAATTCCCTTTTCACCGGCGCAGATGATCTGGTCAACAAGGTAAAACTTCAGCGAGCGATCGGGCGCAGGACCGGGTCCTGCTTTCAAAGGTGCGTGGGAATGGACGCCGCGAACAGCGTGTTCAGCGCCACCTTTGAGCTCGATAAGAAATTCGGTACCGACTACCACCAGCGGTTCAAGGAATGGTTCAAATACATCCAGCAGAACGATCTTTGCGTGCAGGGCGCAATGACTGATGTCAAGGGAGACCGGGGGTTAAGCCCTTCCAAGCAGGCTGACCCGGACTTGTTCGTGCACATCGTGGAAAAAACCGACAAGGGGATTGTGATAAGGGGAGCAAAAGCGAGCCAGACCGGAGGGTCCAACTCCCACGAAATCCTGGTTATGCCCACGCTCAGGATGCGCGAGGGTGAGGAAAAATACGCGGTCTGCGCGGCAACCCCAAATGACGCCAAAGGCGTGCACATAGTCTTCGGCCGGCAGTCCTCGGACACAAGACGCCTGGAGCAGGGAGACATCGATGTCGGCAACTACGGCTTCGGAGGCATAGAGACCCTCACCATCTTTGAGGATGTTTTCGTGCCCAAAGAAAGGGTGTTTATGGCCGGGGAGCTGGATTTCACAAGCACGCTGGTGGAAAGGTTCGCTTCATATCATCGGCAGAGCTACGGAGGATGCAAGCCCGGGATCGGCGATGTGCTGGTGGGCGCGGCCGCGTCAATGGCTGAATTCAATGGCACAATCAAGGCTTCTCACATCGCGGACAAACTCGCGGAAATGGTGCATATGGTTGAAACTCTATACTCCTGCGGCCTGGCCTGCTCTTATGAGGGGCACAAGACCCTTGCAGGCAACTATCAATGCGATGTGCTTCTGGCCAATGTGTGCAAGCTCAATGTAACCAGGTTCCCTTATGAACTGTGCCGGCTGGCCGAGGATATCTGCGGAGGCCTGCTCGTAACCATGCCCTCGGAAAAAGATTTGAGACATCCGGTAATCGGTAAATTCATCGAGAAATATCTGAAAGGCGTGGCTGCTTTCCCGGCCGAGCACAGGATGAGAATGCTCGCGCTAATCCAATCTATGGTGATGGGCACAACCGCCGCGAGTTATCGCACCGAGTCCATGCACGGCGCAGGCTCGCCCCAGGCGCAGAAGGTTATGATCCGGCGCCAGACCGACTGGGAATCAAAAAAGAAGCTCGCGCGGAAACTGGCGGGAATCGATCCGAGAGAGGATGTCCTGGCCTGAAAAATCCCTCCTCGGCTGAGCAGCGAATGCCTTCCCTTGCTCCGAGACTCAGACTGTAAAAAGCGCGGCGCGGCTTAAAGCGACTTTAGGCTCCGCAATCTTTTTAAACCCCAGCCGGTTAAAAACTGATAACATCTCCTTAAACTCGGATAAGCTCACATGGGCTTTAGGCTCAACAATCAAGAATTTCCCGCCCTCTTTAACTAAGGCCCGGACCCGGCGCAGGAATTCCTCAACATCGGGAACCTCGTGCAGCATCCACATCGCCAGGACAAAATCAGCTTTTTCTTTGACGCCGATTCCGCCGGGACCGGAAAGACTAAGCTGGATGCGGTCCAAAACGCCTGCTGCCTCGGCTCTTTTTGCCAATACCTTGAGCATCTTTTCCTGGATGTCAACGGCTACAACCCGTCCACCCGGGCCCACCATCCTGGCCATGGCAATCGAGAAATAGCCCATCCCGCATCCGAGGTCCATCACCGTCATCCCCGGTTGGACATATTGTCCAAGCATCTTTTCGGGCCGGTGGAAAATCCCGCGCAAAGAATTGTCAAAAAAATAAGCAGCCCACCACGGGCAAATATGAGTTGCTGCCATTCATTCTCCTTTCCTGCGCTTTAAATCTAAAATCACACAGATAAATGATACTAACCTCAGCTCGTGCTCAGCCGCAATCGTGCATTGTCCGCTTGATTATGTCATTCTGGGACAAGCGGTCAAGCGAAGCTGAAAAACGCGGCTTGACTGAAATTTTCAAAGATGATAGGAATACTTTTGGCATCGGTAATTCCGGACAATATCATGTTTTCTAAAAGATTAAGTTCGACACTTTATTCTCCCGCATCCCTGGTTTTTGCGGTGCGGTTCGCTTGGGGGTTTGATCGGGATCACAGATGAAAGTCCTTATTGAATTTGAAAATAGGCCGCTGTTGTTTGAGCGTCCGGAGGCAATCATCTCCTGCTCTGAACCGGCCCACTTATCTGGCGCCTTCAAGGAAATTGAGAGAGCATTAAAAAGCGGTTTTTATGTCTCCGGCTTTTTATCCTACGAGGCCGGATATTGTTTTGAAGCCTGCCTGCGCCAGGGAAAAAAATATGACCTCCCTTTGATGATGATGGGCGTATACAGGAATCCGGCTGCCCGCGGTTTGCCCGAAAAACAATCCCAGCCTTTTTACCTCCGCGATTTTCGCCTCAACATCAAAAAAACGAACTACGCCTCGAACATAGAGCGCATCCGTGAATATATTGCCCAGGGGGATGTTTACCAAATCACCTATTGCCTGAAATTTCACTTCAATTTTAGCGGAGACCCGCAATCAATCTATGCCGCGCTGCTCAAAAGACAGCCGGTCCCTTATCCCGCCTATATTGAAACCGACCAATTCCAAATTCTATCCTTGTCCCCGGAGCGGTTCATCAAGAAAGAATCAGGGAATATAATCACCGAGCCGATGAAAGGAACCTGGCCCCGGCGCGGCAATTTTGTGTCCGACCTTTGGGCTCGGTTCCGTTTTTCGCGGGATGCGAAAAACAAGGCGGAAAACATTATGATTGCCGACCTGTTGAGGAATGACCTGGGCAGGATAGGAGCGGGAATCAAATGGCCCAGGCTTTTTACCATCGCAAAATACAGCACCCTTTTCCAGATGACCTCAACCGTAACCGGCAAAATCCCCCGGGACCTGCCCATCTATGATCTTTTCGCGGCGCTGTTTCCTTCCGGGTCCGTGACCGGCGCGCCCAAAATCAGAGCAATGGAGATCATCCGGGGGCTTGAAAGCGAGGAGCGAAAAATTTATACCGGAGCAATCGGCTATATTGCGCCCAGCCGGGACCTCTATTTCAATGTTCCGATCCGGACGCTTCTGCTAAGCGGGCACTCGGGTGAGATGGGCGTCGGAGGAGGAATTGTTTGGGATTCTACACCTGAGGGCGAATGGCAGGAAGGGATGCTCAAGGCAAGGTTCCTCACCGAATCCCTCGGCGATGCCGATTTCAGCGGGTGATAAAATCCAAGCTGAAAGATCATCAACCCTTATCCGGAAAGATGAGTTTCTCAAGCCAGGGCAGGAATAGTTTAAAAAGCGCGGTTTTAACCCATTTGTGGTATTCAGGCCCCTCCGGGTCAAGATTCAGAACCAGCGCCTGCGCGTTTCTTGCTCCTAAAAGCGCAATCACAAGGTTATGAAAGCAGTGGATAAACATCTTATATTCTTTCTTAGAACCTCGAATAGGAATTTTTTTCTCAACCGCAGCCCGAACCTGATCCATATGCTTCTGGATGTAATGAAACCCCGGGATTTGCTCCCGGCCCCCTAACTGCGCCATATTCACAAAAATGATCTGCAGCGCCTCGGGATTTTTGAGGGTGTATGCCACCAGCCGGTCAAGATAAAGCGAGAAGCCCTCAGGCGGCATCATTTTCACCAGACCATCAAGCCACGAACGGTTGGCCTGATTGTATTCCTCATAGATTTCCCGGACTACAGCCTCGAACAGCTTTTCCTTGGAGCCGAAATAATAATGGATAAGAGGGTGCTCGATCCGCGCCTGCTGAGCTATTACCCTTGTGCTCGCGGCTTTGAACGGGTACCTGGCAAAGACCCGCCGGGCGGCTCTTAGGATGATTGGCCGGGCATTGGCACCCCGAACCTCCCAATCCCGCGGCCCCCGGCGTTTGATTTTTTTGACCGCGACGCGGCACTTATGTTTTCTTGTTTTCATGCGCTCGTATTGTTGACTGCTTGCTTGTTTCAAGCCAGCTCTTCATGATTCCTGGCAAATCGTCCCGCCCGGACTTGAAAACTTCTTAAGTTTCAGCCAGTTGCAAATTTTTTAACTTTAGGGATGTATAATAACATGGTATCCTCCTTCTCGTTTTTTGTCTAGATTTTGAGTAAAGAGTTGATCCAGAAAGACCGGAGGCAGATTTACGATTTCCGGGGAGATGTTCGGGTCTCGGTTATGAATGATCTGCCAGGGGGTT
>Ga0315280_10002028_pt1 | contig 33568 bp, 22 predicted proteins | sample YL17G06_40_MG_FD_203697 | JGI IMG/M metagenome (GOLD analysis project Ga0315280, IMG submission 203697) | Sediment microbial communities from Yellowstone Lake, YNP, Wyoming, USA - YL17G06_40 | ecosystem: Environmental > Aquatic > Freshwater > Lake > Sediment | place: USA: Wyoming | collected...
GCACGAACAGATTCGGTTCGCGAAGTCAGTGCGCGTCACGATCGAGCACGGCCACGCGAACGACCTCCCGAACGACTACTCCAGCGTGGCCTACTGGTACCAGCGCGAGCCCCACGCGCCCTTCCCGCCTTTGCCCTCGCGCGAGGGGCGCGCCGCGACCGCCGTCTACCCGGGCGATGTGGGAGTTGAGGGCGCGATCGACGTCGAGGCCCTGGTCGCGGGCGCGCAGACCTCGGGGGAGGCGGTCTGGGCCGCCCGGCTGCCCGGCGACTGGAGCCGAGGACGTATCGTCATCTTCGCCGCCGGCAAGGTCGGGAGCTTCGTGTCGTTCCACGCTCCGGTCGAGCGCGAGGGAACCTACCGCGTGAAGGTGCGCTACGCGAAGGCGAGCGACCTCGGGACTTCCCGGCTGAGTATCGACGGCCGGTCCCAGGGAGAGCCGTTCGACAGCTACAACGGCGAGGACGGCTGGGGAGCGACCCATGTAGTCGGGCCCGCAGAGGCAGATCTCGGTGAGGTGGACCTGGCGGCCGGCGACCACGAGTTCAGGTTCGAGATCGTCGGGAGAAACGAGAACTCCACCAACTACATCCTGGCCATCGACTGCATGGTCCTTACCCCGGCGGTGTAGGGCGGGCGAGTGGTTGAGCAATCCCAGAAGCCACCCCCGAGACTGGCGCCGACAAGCCGCGCTGAGCCGCACTGCCGCCGCATCAGCCGCCGGCGCGCGCCGCGTAGGACCCGGAGGCGGATCGTCCGAAGCCATCGTCGTCTACCACGACCGGAGGTGAGCCGTCGTGCTCCTGCCGCTGAAAGCCCACGTCTCCCTGATACGTGCGCCATGCTTCTACGCGTTGGTGCTGGTGCTCGCACAGACGACCGCTGACGCCGGGGTCGAGGAGTTCGCGTTCTGCAACCTGAGGGTACTGGTCACGGACGAGGTGGGCGCGCCCGTGGAGGCCGCCCTCGTGAAGGTGTACTCCCGCAAGTGGCCGCTGTGCTACCCGTACCACGAGGACTTCGCGCGGACCGCCGCCGACGGCATCTGCGACCTTCGCGTTCCCCGGGGTCCGTGGATGGTGATCGTCGGCGGGGGCAAGCCGTGCAACGAGGGGGCGGGAGGGCAGGCGCTGTTGCTCCTGAGCCGGGTGGACGTGGAAGGCGACACGCGCTGCCTGATGAAGCCGGACCACCAGTTCCGCCTGAGCTTCCGTGACCTCACCGGCACAGTCAGCGATGTCGACACTTTGTCCGCGTCGCCCAGCGCGGCTGTGCCGTGGTGCCGCATGCCTGAGATCGGGAAGACGAGGGCCGGTGGCTGCCTCATCCACACCAATCTTAGGGAGAACGCGACCCTGTTCCTGGTGCGCCGCCCAACGGACGCGCGCGAGGGCTACCTCCTCTTCGTGGACCGGCCGACGTCGGAGGATGTCGAGGTGGACGCCGCCGCGCTCGAGCTCAAGCGCGTCCATCTCACCAGCTCGCCGCCGGACGGCTCGACAGGCGGGATTGAGTGGAGGTTCGGTTTCCCTTACGAGGACACGTCACGAACGACGTGCCATGTCGCCTTCAACCTCCGGGGCGAGTCCGACGTGTTCCTGACGTCCGAGTTCCTCAACTACTGCTTCTTCGTCAACTTCGCGGTGAACGGCGGCATGTGGCACTACATGTTCCACCACCAGGGAGTGGACCTGTCCGCACAGCAGTCCGCCGCACTGATGGCCGGCGGGCCACTCTCGACTCAGCACCTTAGGATCGACAACATCCGCGATGAGGTACTCCAGTGGTGGCTTGGACCGGTGACGGACCAGTACGGCAACGTACTGCAGTGGTACTGGCCGGGCGGCGCCAACAGGTTGAGCCTGCCAATACGGATCTACGATGCGCGCACCGGGCAGGCGTTCCACGACTCTGTCTTCCGCATCGGGGGGGACAGCCTCTTATTCGAGATACCCGTCCGCGTGCCGAGCGAGGTACTGGAGGCTTCCCGTTTCCAACTCTGGTGGGACCTTGGGCCATACGGCGGCTCGCGCCTCATCGAGGGTCTGGTGGGCGACCCGGAGTTCCGATACGAGTTCGACACGATCAAGACAGAGCACTTCGACGTCCACGTGCCGGTGGGGTACCACGAGAAGGGCGTGGCGTTGGGCGAGCAGTTCGAGAAAGGGTACCGCATCATAACCGACTGGACGGGCGTGGAGCCCGCGGGTGGCCCGGAGAGGAACTTCGTGGTCCAGCCGTGTGGCATGGTGGCGGGAGGGCTGGGACAGGCGATGTACCTCCATGGGTTCATCTGGTGGCACCCTCGCGACCCGGACTCGCTCAGGTGGTTGGGAGGGGCGTTCCACGAGATCTCTCACCGCATGGAGGGGCCGTTTGGATTCAGTACTGTCAACGAGGCCATGGCCAACGTGCTGGCCGGCCGCACGATTGCGGCGTTGTACGGGGAGGAGTTCATCTATCCGGGCTGCTCTAGCTTTTCCGATGACTTCTTCGACTACGTCTCTGATCCGGCTCCCGATCAGGCCCGCAAGAAAGACAACATCATGTTCGTCATGACGAGTTACCTGCCGCATCGGTTCGGACTGGGAATCCACAAGGACTTCCTGCGACTCTGGAACGAAGCGCGGCGCGCTCTGGAGTCCGAGTTCTACGATCAAGATGACATCGTCGCGGCGCTGTACTCCGCACTGGCCCGCGAGGACCTTACGTGGCTTTTCGCGCTGTGTGACCTGCAGATAGCTGAGGCACGCACCACCAGGGGAATGACGCTACTCGCGCCTCTGGTCAGCGCCTATCGTGAGAGGGCCAACGAGCCAGCCGTGCAACCTTGAGCCGCCACATTCGGCGTCCAACGGGCTTAGCTGCTCGCAAGGAACGCCCGTCCCGCCGCACCCACTCGGCGGCGGAGAGGCGCCGCTTTCCGGCGTGGGCGTGGCCACAGGGCGGCCCACATTGCGGTGCACCAGCCACGCCCACCTCAGTCTCTCTGGGCGGCCCGCCAGGTCAGCTCGGGCAGCCATCCCTCGAAGAGCTCGTCGGTGCACGGCAAGCCCCAGCTACGGAACAGCTCTCGGAGGTCGGTCTGCGCCGCCGCAGACATCGCCGCGACGAGGAAGGTGGCCTCCTCGGTTATGTCACGTGGCGCGACACCCAGATCCTCATCGGGAGGCCAGAAGATCGAGAAGAACCGGTGGTACATGCCGAGGCCGTAGCGATCCGCCAGCTCAATGTACATGCCGGTCGCCACGTCCCCGCTGAAGGCGTCGGGGAACCTCGCACCGGCCCGCAAGTAGGGGACGAGATGGCCCTCAACGTAGAGGCTGCGCAGGCTAGGAACTGAACGGTGCGTTGCCGGATCGCGGAGGTACGCGACAGCCTGTGGCCTCAACCCGTAACGCTCTGGGTCTGCCGCCATCTGTGCCAGGACGTAGAACGAGCACAGGTTCGCCACTCCCTCCCCGTGGGCAGCGCGGGTGAACGCCGTGTTGTCCCAGAGGATACGCCGGGCCGATGCGAAGCCGTACTGGAATTCGTGAGCCATCTCGTGGAAGTAGAGTGCAGTCTGCGGAGGTCCCTCCGGTAGGCGTGGCACGCCTACGCCCAGCAGCGGGTCTATGGTGAGGGTGATCGGGTTGCCGGAGCATCCTCCCCCGCCGCCGCTCATGTCCGTGCACCGAGTCGCGATGTGCTGCCGGCCACCATGGGCAGGCAGTGTTCCCGTGAGGTCGTGGAGCAGGAGATAGCCGGCATCGAGCGTGCGCGTCAGGTCGTAGTTCTTGACCATGGGCGCGAAGTCCAGCACGTTGCGCACCAGGTTGTCTACCGGGGTGTACCAGAACGATACGTACTCGCCATCGTCGTGCTCTGCCGGGAGAGCGCCCCGTGCGTGCTCCGTCACCGAGACAAGGCAGCCGTTCGTAGTCTCCAACTCGTCCAGGCGGTACCGCACCACGGTGTGACTGTCGGGGCCTCCGGCGAAGACGGGCCCGATCGCGCCATCTGGCGAGACCGCTGCCACACTATCGTTGTCATTCACCACCTGCAGGAGGTGCCCCGTCGGGTCCACCGGTCGATCCATGGCGTCGAGGAACAGGGGGGTGGCGCGTCCTATCACGGCCGGCATGAATGGCACCGTGTTGATCACTGTAGGCCTGACCTCCGCCGTTCCGACCATGACGCGCGCGATGTTGCTGGCAAGCACACCGTCGACCATTCCGGTGACCCTCGCCCAGCCAACCTTGCCTGGCGTAGCCCGAAGGCCTTGCTGGCTGACGCTGAGGATCTCGGGGTAGCACCAGTACCGTAGGTCCCTTCCAGCCGGGTCCAAGGCTACATGCCGTTGGTCGTACGCTCGCAACCGTGGAAGACCGTACACCCCATCGCGCGGACGCATCAGCATGGGCTCGATGACGACGCGCGTGGGGCGGTTCTCTTTGGGCTGCTGCACCTGGCAGCGGAAGGGCTCTCCGCCATCCACTTCGTCATGCGAAGTGCTTGCCCCCGCGGTCATGTAGCTCCACCTGAACTCCGCAGGCCCCCCGAGGCTGGACAGAGGGACTCGCACCACGACGCAGTCGCCGGCGACCAGCATCGGCAGGGGGCCCACACAAAGGCCCCTGAACACGTCGTCTAGATAGCCACCGCCGTCGGGATGGTTGCGGACACACGCTCGCAGGTTGTGCTCGCTGCCGACGAACCGGTGACGTTCGCCTGTGGTGGACGAGCAGTCCGTGTCTATGAACCACTCGTACGTGTCCCACTGGCTGGGCTCCTGTACCATCGACAGAGGACCCGAAAGCTGCATCCAGAACTGGATCGCATCAGGGGCCACCTGGACCACCCAAGCGCGGACCGGGTCGAGGGAAGCCGGCTGGGCCAGGCTCGCGCCGGACTGAGGGCCCCCATTGGAACGCCCACTGGGGTCGTCGTCTGCGCTCCAGAACAGCGCTGAGCCGCTGTCCGGCACGTGCATGAGCACGGACCCGTCCGTCTCCTTGGCCGCCGGCCTGTCCAGCCAGCGCGTGCCGTCAAGCAGCCGAACAAGACCCCTGGATCGCTCGCGTGTGATCCCTGGGGGCAGTTCCGCCTCCATCTGGGTGAGGAGGGCTTCGCACACGGCCGATCCGGCGAGGACGGCTGTCAGGAGCACCGTACGACTCAGCACTCGGAGCACCTCCATGCGAACACCTGGCATCCGCGGTCAGCCACGCTCAGGACGTCCAGGTCCCGCAGCGGCTCCTAGCTAACTGCAGGCATCGAGCCTGGTGCCTCAGTTCATGCCCTCCAGCCTATTGCCATAGTCCACGGGCATCGGCGGCCAGTACAGCCGTCTGTTGCGCGGCCTGTTCCGTCGCGCGTGGCCTGCGCCCTTCGGGTCAGGTGCGAACGGCCTCACTATGTACCGTGCATCTGTCAGGCCCCTGGTCCGCGCACGGAGCTTGACGGTGTACAATGAGCCTCGGCAACCACTAACCGAGGAGTGAGGCGGATGGCCGCCCAGGATCTTCTAGCGCGCATCACACGGGACCCGAACATCTGCTCCGGAAAGCCGTGCATCAGGGGTCACAGGATCTGGGTGTCGCTGATACTCGAGTGGCTCGCGGGTGGGATGTCCGTCGAGGCGGTACTGAGGCACTATCCGGACCTCGAGCCCGAGGACATCCAAGCCTGTATCGCATACGGCGCGGGCTCTGACGGACCTTCCGACGGATAGGGTCGATCCTTCATGGCTGTCGTACTCTGTCTGACCGCATTGCACGCGTTCCCCCTCCTCGCGGGCCCCGTGCCCAAGCCCTGGTCCGAGCACGGCCCCCTCACGGTCTCCGAGAACCACCACTACCTCGTCCATCGCGACGGCACCCCCTTCGTGTGGCTGGGCGATACCGCGTGGGTGCTACACGAGAACATCAGCCGTGAGGACGCGGTTGCGTACCTCGACGACGCGGCGGCCGAGGGCTTCACGCTGGTGCAGCTCATGAGCGTGAACGGATGGGCGCTGAGCGACCTGCGGAACCACTACGGCGACATGCCCTATATCGACGAGAACCCCTGGCAGCTGAACCCGCCCTACTGGGAACACCTGGGCTGGGTGATCGACCAGGCCGCTGAGCGTGGCCTGTACGTCCTGCTGGTGTACGGATCGCCGGGGCGCAAGGACGAGAAGGTCCCGTTCGTCCATACCCCGGCAGAGGCGTACAAGTATGGGCGCGCCATCGGAGCGTTCCTCGGAGACAAGCCGGGCCTCATCTGGGGCGGCGGCATCGATGTGAATCCGGACAACCAGCGCTCCGTAAGCGAGATGGGGTCGGACGGCTGGCCCGCGATGGCCGAGGGAGTCGCCGACGGCGTGAATGGGGAAGACTCGTTCGACGGCAAGGCGGACTACGGGACCACTCTCATGACCTATCACCCAAGCGGGGGAAGCATCACCACAACGTGGTTCCACGACGCTCCCTGGCTCGACTTCCACGGCGCCCAGATCGGTCTGAGCGGCGATGACATCGTCAGCAAGTTCCGCGCCGCCTGGGAGCTCCCCGATCCGAAGCCGGTCGTGAACCTGGAGCCCTGGTACGAGGGCTGCACGTGGAAGAGCCCACCGGTCAACGACTGGGAGTGCCGAACCCAGGCCTACCAGTCGCTCTTCGCCGGCGCCTGTGGCTACACATACGGCGGCGATCTCGTCTACGCGTTCGACTCTCCGGGCGATGAGTTCTCGCGCCGCTGGCGTGAGGGCCTAGAGGCCCCCGGCCGCTGCCAGATGCGGCATGTCCGTGAGCTGTTGGAAAGCCGGCCCATCCTCGAACGCGAGCCGAACCTGCCGATCGTCGTAGCCAGCGACGGCGGCGGCCATGAGTCGGGCTTGCCGACCGAGAGGATCGCGGCCTCGGGATCGCTCACGAAGGGCTGGGCATGGATCTACTCGCCGCAGGGGCGTTCGTTCACGGTCGATCTGGCGCAGTTCGCTCGCGTCCCGGCAAGAGCCACCTGGTTCGACCCGCGGACGGGCGAGCGGCGGTCGGCAGGTCGGGTGCCCGGAGGCGGCCAGGCCGAGTTCGACCCACCGGGCGACCCCGCTCCCGGCAACGAATGGGCGCTGATGTTGGGGCAACGGAGGCAGTAGGCTCTCACCCCTGGCCCCACTTCGTCACGCCCGTGCGGGGTCACTCAGGACAGGCTATCGGTGTGAAGAGGAAGCGCCTGGACCGAGCGAAGGCGGGGGTGAGGCACCGAACCGGCGCGCCGCGCACCTTGCTGGCGGAGGTCGAGACAGCTCTGATTCGTGGCCCGCTCGTCGCGTTGACAGGCCCCCGGGCCGTAGGTAGAATGCCATGTCTGAATGCCTCGCGGTCTTCCCCCTAGAGGCTCTGTTCGTATGTACGCACCACCGGCTCGCGAGCGCCCGGGCTGTGGTGTCCGTGTGGTAAGTACGCGTGGAGGGACACAGGCGTGAGAGCCCATCGCCGTAACATCCTGTTCATAGTGGGGCTGGCCCTTCTGGCTTTCCAGGTCGGCTTCAAACCCATCGGGTTGGAGCGCCGGCAGACCCTGGCGGAGCTGAGCGAGGCACGCTACGAGTTCGAGCATAGCCTCGTCAACATCCCCCGCGAGGAGCCGAAGCACGGCCCGAGCACCGAGAGCGCCGAGGCCGAATCAGCGGCCACTGAATGGGGCGAGCCGGCCCCCATCCAGCCGGACGTCCCGGCCAGCGAGCAGACGATGGCGCGTGAAGCCGCCGGAGCCACCGAGTCCCAGGCACCCGCCGCCGCGCTCACGGGGGAGTTGGCACCTCAGACCGGCATGACCGCTGTAGAGCTCCAGAACGAGATGTCAGACCTCTTCAAGGAGAAGGACGCCTGGGTGCTGGTGGGGGGCGTGAAGGTCGAGGAGAACGTCGTCACGGTTCGGTTCGCTTTCCCCAAGGACACTAAGCCCGCGGACGTCACGGCCCAGCGCCAGCTTGTGTTGACGATCCTTCGCGAAACCTACTCCGATCGGGCCGGCTCCGTGCGGGAGCTCACGCTGAGCGCGAAGGATATGGCTGACGCGGCGGCGGTTGTCGCGCAGATCGGAAGCCTGCAGCTACGGCGCCCGGTCCCCCAGGTCCAGCTCGGCCTCGACCTGCGCGGTGGAACTCGGATGGTCATGGAGGCGGTCCCGATCACGCACTACGTCTTCGAGGACCGCGCGGACATCCTACAGGAAGCGGCGGCCACCGAGTCCGGGCCCCCGGAGGCTGAGTCTGCGTCGCCACAGACCGAGTCGGCGCCGCGGGCGGAGGAGGCCCCCGATCAGCCCGAGAGTCCCGAGGGCGAGCAGAAGACCGACAGCCGCGCGGAGTGGCGGGTCATCGGCGACAACCTGCGCACGTACCTGGACTCGCTCGGAAACGTGACCGTCAGGAGCGTGACACCGACCACCACCGGTGTGGTGCTCGATGTCAAGACCGTTAATGAGGCCGAGAGCAACCGCGTCAGGGACACGATCCGCAACTACCTGCGCCAGATCAAGCCGGAGATCCGTTGCTTGGATCCCGAGTCGTTCTTCATCCAGAACGACACGATCGCGCGAGTTCGCGAGATCATGCAGCGTCGTGTCGACGGCTTCGGACTCACCGAACCGATCATCCAGACACAGGGCGACAGGCGCATCATCGTCGAGATACCCGGCACTACGCCCGCGGACATCGAGCAGATCCTCGACAAGCCCGCGGACCTGAAGCTGATGTACATCGATCCCAACCGGTTCACTCTCAAGCACGAGAAGATACCTCTGGGCGAGATCGACCCGCGCAGGCCTGAGAAGAAAGAGCGCGTCATCGTCTACGATGCGGTGACCAACGAGCGGGTCAGCCACGAGGTGGCCATCAACGACACATCGTCGCGGACCATCGTGCGAGGCTCGGAGATGGTGGACAACTCGCAGGCGCACCCCGGCCAACGGGGCGACTGGGAGGTCACCTTCCAGCTCAAGCCGGGGGCGGCCAACAGGTTCCGCGAGTTCACGTCGAAGCACATCAAAGAGCCGCTGCCGATCGTGCTCAACAACGTGATCGAGTCCGCCCCGGTCATCGAGTCGACCATCGGCGCGCACGGTCGCATCACAGGCGGGTTCACGATCCAGGAGGCCAATAACCTGAAGACCCTCCTGAACGCCGGCGCGCTGCCTGTCCCGCTGGAGGTCGCCGAGAACCGCGAGGTATCGGCGACCCTCGGCGCCACGAACGTGCAGAGGAGCCTGGTCGCGAGCGGGATCGCGCTGCTCATCATCTTCACGTTCATGCTCTGCTACTACCGCTTGCCGGGCGTGGTGGCCGACGTGGCCCTGGTCATGTACACCGGCATCGTGCTGGCGATCCTTGTCATGTTCGACGCCACGCTGACGCTCACCGGTATCGCGGGGCTCATCCTCGGGATAGGCATGGCGGTCGACGCGAACATCCTCATCTTCGAGCGGATGAAGGAGGAGTTGCGCACCAAGTCGCTCACGATGGCGGTTCGGGTGGGCTTCGAGCGTGCCTGGACGGCCATCCTCGACTCGAACGTCACGACGCTTCTTGCCGCCTTCACCCTGTGGATCTTCGGCTCGGGCGGTGTCAGAGGCTTCGCGACCACGCTCATCATCAGCGTCCTGGCTTCGATGTTCAGCGCGATCTTCGTGAGCCGGGTCCTGCTCGAGATCGTCGTCGCCACCAGACTAGGTACTCGTGCGGCCCTGTACCTGGGCGCGCGCCCTGAGTCAGTCACGAGGGAGGACTCTCGCCGTGGACGCCGCCCGCTCCGCTGAGGTCAAGACACCACCATTCGATCTGGTTGCATATCGCTGGCTGTGGTTCGGCATCTCCGGGTTCGTGTTCCTTGTGGGAATGGCATCGCTCATCTTCCAGGGCCTGGTCCTGGGCACCGACTTCACCGGGGGCGCGGAGGTTCAGTTTCGCACCGAGAGGCCGCTACCAGACTCCGAGGCGGCGCGGGCCAATATGGCCGACCGGATCTCCGCGGAAGTCCTCCGTCTAGGCTCCGGCGCGGTGAAGACGGTCACTGTCGGGAAGGACGAGAACGGACGGCCTATCACGGAGCTGCTCGTCCGCGTTCCCGCGAAGAGCACCGGGGAGATCGAGACCTGGACCACCGACATCAAGGACAAGGTGGGGGCCACGTTCGGCGAGCAGTTGGGGGCCATTACCGAAAGCAAGGACGCGAACTTCATCGGGCCCGTCATCGGGCGCGAGCTCAAGCGGCAGGCTATATGGTGCCTCATAGTCGGGCTGGGGCTGATCCTGGTCTACATCAGGCAAAGGTACAACATCAGGATGGCCACCGCGGGCGTTGCCGCCCTGTTCCATGACGTTGGCATCATGACCGGTATGATGTCGCTCGGCCGCTGGGAGGTCAACGCGCCGTTCGTGGCCGCCATCCTGACGGTGGTCGGCTACTCGATCAACGACACGGTGGTCATCTACGACCGCATCCGCGAGAACCTCCAGAGCCGGGCCTCCAGGGCCGAGTCCTACCATTCCGTCGTCAACTTCTCGCTCTGGCAGACGATGTCGCGGTCGATCAACACGGTTCTCACCGTTCTCATCGTCCTCTTCTGCCTGCTTCTGTTCGGAGGCGCGACGGTGCGGGAGTTCGTGATAGCCCTCCTGATAGGCATCTTCTGCGGAATGTACTCCTCCATCTTCAACGCAAGCCAGATCATCGTGGAGTGGGACGAGCGGTCGGCGCGGCGTCGGGCCCGCGGCAAGGTCGCGAAGGAAGCGAAGCCCTCGGTCCGTCCCAGCGCGGGCCGGCGTCGTGCCGAGGAGCTCGCCAGGGCTCGCGCCCGTGCCGCGGAGGCCGCCGCCGCGATCGGGGCGGGCGTCGAGGGGGCCGAGGCGGCCGAGGTCGTCCCCGCCGGCGATGGCCTGCTGCCCGAGAAGTCCCGCGCCCAGGCGACCAAGACCGCGCGCACCACCCGGCAGAGCAAGAGCAAACGGCGTCACTAGAGCCCGCCCGTGTGGATCTACACAGCGGCACCGGTGTGTCCGCAGCACCCCGGGCCGGCCGTTGGACGGCCCCCTCCCGAACACGCGCCGCGATCATGCGTCCAAGACTTCGAGGAATGGACGTGCAAGGAGCCCGGCCGCCCGGCGGGTGGGGTTGCCGTCGCGATCCTGAGCATGGAGGTGGATGGAAGATGAGAGCTCCCAGACGGATGACGATCGTATGGCTAACCGCCGGCATCGGCGTGGCCGCGCTGACTATCGCGGCTGTCGCGCTCGCCGGGCAGCCGCCTGAGCCGGCGGCCCCGCAGTCCGAGGTCGCGATCCTGGAAGGGGACGTCGGCGTACTGTGGACGCTGCAGCAGCTACGGGCCACGAAGGACCAGTGCGATGCGGCCGCCAAGGCGCTGGACGACTACGCGGCAATCCAAGAGCAGAGCCGTGCCATGGTCGAGAGCCTGCTCGCCGGCTCCGAGAACCTCCTCCGCAGCGCTCGCGAGAAGCTCGTGATGGGCGAGCAACCGGACGCGGACAGCCTGGCCGCGCTGCTCAAGCTGCGCCAGGAGGTGCGCAAGGCCCGTGCCGAGGGCGTCAGGGCCCGGCTCACGGTGTCGGAGGCATTGGCCTCGCTGCTGACGGATGAGCAGAAGCAGAAGCTCGCCGACGGGCTGCTGTCGCGGGCACCGGGTGCCGGGCGCCGAGCGGGCGGCCCGGCCGATGCGCTCCGCATCATACGCCAATGGTCGGACCAGGAGTTCGCGGACAAGGGCGAGGCGCTGGCCAAGCGCTTCGCGGGCAAGGACGCCGCCGCAGACAAGCTGGCCGAGGTGAAGGCCCTGCTGTCCGAGGTCCGTGAGATGAGCGCCGAGGAGTTCGACGTCAAGGTTGAGCAGCTCAGCCAGCGCCTCGTGGACATGTCGGGTGCGGAGGGCAACGCCGCCGGCAAGGCGGGAGCCGCCGGCCTGCTCGGCGCGCAGCGGCCCCTGCTCGGGCCGATCGCCGTCCTCAGGCAGATGCCGCAGGAGAAGTACGACAGGTCCAAGGCGGCGATTCTGGACTGGCTGCAGGGCGCCAACGCGGCTGCCGACGAGGGCGCCAAGACCCGCTTGGGCGATCTGCTGGACGAGATCAGGCAGGTGCCCGAGGCCGAACTGCGTGCCAAGCTACCGGATCTCGGCCGCAGGCTGGCGGAGGCCGCGCAGGCCGCCGGCGTCGACCTGTCGAAGTTGGGCTCACGGCCCCTGGCCGGGATGGCGGCCGGTGCGGAGGGCAAGGACCGTCCCCGCGTTGGGATGGAGTTCGTTACCATGGTCATGTCCCAGAACCCAAGGCACGTCGCCGAGCTCCTCCGCGAGTACGCCGGCAACATCGTCGACGGACGGTGATACGCGGTGCGCGTGACGCGCTGTCTGACTGTGCTGCTTGGCGCGGCGGCGGTGCTGGCCGGTACGCTCGCCGGCGCGCAGTCGCCACGAGTGGGCCCGCAGCGGGCGACGGCCCGTACCGGGCCAGGCGGGCCGAGGATGTTCGGCACGGTGATCTCCGCGGACATCGCGGCGGGGACGATCGAGGCTGAAGTGCTCGGGCGGCGGGTCACCTTGTACCCCATCAGAGCCACCAACCTGCTGACGCGCCAGGAGATGAAGATCGACGAGCTGGTGGTAGGCGATCCGATCACGGTGACCGGGTTACCGACGAAGCTCACGGCCGATCGAGTGACCGCCGACAAGGCATTGCAGCCCGAGCCGGTGGACGTTGAGCCGCCGCCCGCCGATGTGGGGGAGCAGTCGGCCGCCGGCAGAGCGGCATACGCATCGGTGTCCGGCAAAGTCGCGTCGACAAAGCCGCTCCGGGTCTCTGTCACCGTTGTGGGACCCGATGGCCACCCGGCCGACCTACAGGTAGAGGTCTCGGTGGCGGACGGGGCTGTGGTCTCAAAGCTGGTTCCGGGCCAGTGGACCGAAGTCCGGGAGGGCGTGTCGTTCGAGTTCACATTGCAGGATGACGACTGGCAGAAGATGGTGCTCGGTACGATGGTGCTGAACGCGGGGCCATCGCTCTAGCGAGTCCGGAGGCGCTGCCGGTCGCTCCGGGCGATCACCGATGGGAACGGTACCCGCCGGCGGGTGCCTGTCCGCGTGTGGGCACCTGTGCACCCGCCGAAGTAAGGAGGCGAGTGGAGCTGGTACGGATCGGGATCATCGGTCTACCTCAGTCGGGAAAGACGTCGTTTTTCCGCGCCGTCACGGGCGTGGAAGCGGATCCGGGGGTGAGAGAGGTCCACCTGGGGGTCGTGCATGTGCCGGACCGCAGGGTCGAGGCGATAGCTGACTTGTCCGGGTCTCCCAGACGCACTCCGCCCGAGATCGAGTTTGTGGACATGATCGCAATGTCGTCTGACGGCAAGGCGCAGTCCGACGACTTCGTGAAGCGCATCCACGATGCCGATGCCTTCGCCATCGTGGTCGGCGGGATGATCGTTGACCTCAGGTCCCTCCTCCGCGATCTCGACACCGTGGTCAGCGAACTCATCGTGTCCGACCACGCACAGGTCGACGCCCGCACAGACCGGGTGAAGAGGGAGGTGTCCAGGGGCAGGAAGGAGGCGGCCTCCGAGCTGCCCAAGCTGGGGGTGCTCCGCCGCGTCCTTGACGAGGGGCGGCAGCTCCGGCTCTGCGAGGAGGCACGCACTATCCTGCCGAGCTTCGCCGGGTTCGGGTTCCTCACCGCTCACCCGGCGCTGGCCGTGTTCAACAGGCCCCAGTCGCTGGCCGGGCAGGTCGACGCGGCCTGCCTCTCACGGGCCGCAGAGCTGGAGATGGCGGGCTTGTGCGTCGATGCCGCGCTGGAGCGCGACCTGTTGGAGCTGGATCCCGATGAGCGCGAGTTGTTCATGGAGGTAGAGGAGCTTGATGCGCTCGCCGGCCCGCGTGTGATAGCGGCGGCCTTCGACCTGCTGGAACTCGTCACGTTCTACACCACCGGAGACAAGGAGACACGGGCGGTGCCGGTGCCCCGGGGCACAACCGCGTACGAGGCCGCCGGCAAGATCCACACCGATATGCAACGTGGTTTCGTGCGCGCCGAGGTCGTCACATTCGACGCGTTCGTCGCGGGTCGGGGCTGGGCGGGCGCCAAGACGGCCGGTAAGTTCCGGCTCGAAGGGAGGGACTACGTGATGCAGGACGGGGACGTGGCGCACTTCCGCTTCACGTCCTAGTGGCCCGCATCGCGGGTCCGGTCCGCCCGAGCGGCCCGAACGCAAAGGTATGAAAGGCGCTCAGGCCGAGGGGAAGGGAGTAGGATCGCAGTCATGCGTGTGCGCGCCGCTTGCATAGCAGCCATCCTGGTCATCTGCGCGTGCGTCGTGTCGGGGGTCCTCCTGTCGTCATGCAAGGGCAGGAAGGGGCCGAGCGAGACGACTGACGCTCGCGGCAAAGAGAACATGCCGCCGTACCTGAGGACCGAGGAGACGCCCCTCGACAGGAGTATCGCCCGGCAGTCCCGCACAACCGAGACGGGGAGAGCCACAAAGCCGGAGCCCGTCGCTCCGAAGGTAATGGCTCCCCCCCTCGAGCTGCCCGAAGGCCTCCCCGAGATCGATCCCGCCACCCTAGACAAGAAGCCGGAGGACGTCAACGACCCGGGCGTGAAGATCGAGATGCTCAAGGGCGGGGAGATCATCCTCGAGCTGTTCGCGACCAAGGCCCCCAACACGACGGCGCATTTCGTGAACATCGTGAAGACTGGTTTCTTCGACGGGCTGTCGTTCCCCCGGTCTGACGAGCTGTGTGTCCAGGGCGGCGATGCGACGCTCGCCGGCAAACAGGCCTGGGGCAAGAAGGTCGATCTGGAGGTCAGCGGGATACCCTTCGACGCGGGCTCCGTGGGAATGGCACGCACCGATGACCCAAACAGCGCGGAGAGCCAGTTCTTCATTGGCAAGAAGCGCGCGGCGCATCTGGACACGGGCTACGCGAACTTCGGACAGGTCCTCAAAGGGATGAAGGTCGTCCTGGGCCTTCCCGCGCGGAGCTTGGACACGGAAGCGGCCACATCCCCGATCTCGCCCAGTGCGCAGATGAAGAAGGTCAGCCTGGTGCGGTTCAAGGGCTGGGGCTAGTTACGGCGAAGGGCTTGCTGGGACCGTCGATACCGAAAGGGAGCGAACGTGTTGAGAGCAGCCCTTCCAGCGGCGCCGGCTCTCTTGGCGTGCCTTGTCGCCGTTGGCGCTTGGTCCGTTGCGCCGCCCGCGGTGGAATCCCAGGACAACCCCTTCGTGGTCGTCAGTCTGTCGGACGGAGGGCGGATCGTCATCGAGCTGTTTCCATCGGAGGTTCCCGAGACCGTCGCGAACTTCCGTCAGCTCGTTAGCGATCGGTACTACGACGGCCTGGTGTTCCACCGGGTCGACGACTGGGTGGTGCAGACGGGCAGCATCAACGGCGACGGGACGGGCGGCCCGCCTTGGTCTATAGAGCTCGAGGTATCAAAGCACGCCAACACGCGCGGCGCGGTTGGAATGGCGCGCGAGGATTATGCCCCGAACTCGGCGAGTAGTCAGTTCTACGTGCTGACGAAGGACGCTCTGCGGCTCGACGACCCCAGGAGTACCCGGGACGGCTACACCTACAGCGTGTTCGGCCGCGTGGTCGAGGGTATGACCGTAGTGGACTCGATGAAGGCGGGCGCGGAGATCGTGTCCGCCCGAGAGGTGCCCTACACGGAGCTTCCGGCCGGCTCCGCGCCGACCGCTCAGTGACCCCAGGGGGCGTCCCACCCAGCCATGATGCAGGACATCTCGGAACTCATAAAGCGCCACCAACACACGATGGGCAAGGTGGTGCTTATCCTGGGCAGCGGGATACCCCTACGGCCGGACCGGCTCAGCAGCTCCGAGCGAGTGGCCCGGGCGCTGAGGGATTACGCGTCTCGTCTTGACCCATCCATCGGGGAGCAATCCAAGCCGGAAGAGATCATGGCCACCACGGAGAGCCGCGACCCGTCTCCGGCGGAGGCGGCGCAGTATGCGGCTCCGCACTTCCGCGACGTGGTGCCGACCGAGGGGCACCTGCGCCTCGCAAGGCTGATCAACGAGGGCTACTTCCCGGCCATCTTCACTCTCGGCGTCGACGACCTGCTGGAGCGCGCTCTGGCGCAGATGCACCTCCATCCCGATGAGCAGTACAACCTAGTGAATGTCGGCCTCGCGACCAGGCGCGAGATCGCCGGAGCGCTGGCGGACTCCAGGCGCGTGACCCTCGTAAAGATGGTGGGGACCGTCGGAAGCTCCGGCTTCGCGTTCACCCGGCGGCAGGCTCAGAGCTACCTCCGGCGCATCCAACGGTTTCTGTTCGACACCGCGTCGGCGACCACCTTCATCGCGGGCTACGCGCACGCGGACGCGGACGTGATCGGGTGCCTGAAGCCGGAGGGCGGGCCGCTGTGGTGGATCAACCCCAAGTACCCCCTTGGGGCGGCTGTCGACTTCGACAACCTGAAGGTCGAGACCCCCGACGCGGTCGATCACCACGAGCTCCTGCCGGCCGTCGCAGAGCTGCTCAAGGCCCGCAAGAGCGAGAAGCTGGTGCTGACGCGTGAAGCCGGGACGTTCGACAACTTCTTCCGCGACCTCTACGAGCGTAGGGTCCGCAGGAGCCGGGACTATCGGACGCCCGGGCGGGCGCGCGACTCGATAGCGCTCGAGCCGGAGGGTCCGTACCGATTGCTCGAGTCGATGGAGGTGCGCGACGGGCCGGTGTTCCATGGCCGCGACGCGGACCTCGCCGGTCTCGAGAAGGCCCTCGAGACGCACCGGATCGTGGTCGTGTTCGGTGAGGCGGGCATGGGCAAGTCCTCGCTCGTTCACGCCGGGTTGGCCCGACGGCTCACCGACGAGGGCGTGCTGGCCGTCTGCAGCCGCGTGGGCGCCGACCCGGTGCGAGAGGCGGTCCTGGCGATCCAGCGCGCTGCCGGGTCGGTGGGTGAGGACTCGGAGGCTGTGGCGGAAGGCACGACGCTCCGCCAGGCCGCCCGCCGAGCGTACGAGGAAGGCCAGCAGCAGCTCGTCCTGATCGTCGACCAGGCCGAGGAGGTCATCACCAGGGTCGGGCGGCGCACGACCCAGGCCTTCGCGGAGCAGGTGCACGACCTCCTGGAGGACCAGGAGATAGGCGCGCGGCTGGCCCTCGCGGTATGCGACTGGGCGCTGCCCCTCATCCACGACCTCAAGCCGGTCCTCCCTGAGTTGTACGACTCGGTGCACCGGGTCGGGCTCTTGGGCCGCTCGGAGGCCCGCAACGCTGTCGTCAAGCCGGCGGCGCGATTCGAGCGCCGTTGGGAGGAGGGTCTGATCGAGGCGATCCTGGATCACCTGGGTCCCGACTGGATCCACCCAGCGGAGCTCCAGATAGTGTGCTACCGCTGTTACGCGACGCTTGGGCGAGCCCGCGTGGTCACGATGAGAGCCTACGAGGCCCTGGGCCGAGCGGAGCGAATCCTGAGCAACTTCCTGTCAGACACGTTCCACCTCGTTGGCTGGCGCGACCGTGAGCCGGCCCGGCAAGTGCTCCGCGCGCTGGTGCGGTCAGGCGACACGAAGGGTCAGCTCACTCTGGAGCAGGTTATGGCGCGCTGCCCCAAGCTCGACAGCGACCGGGGCGAGCGACTGCTGTGGGCTCTGTCGGACGCGCGGCTCGTGCGCCGCTCCGGGCGTGAGCGCGAGCGTTCGTATGAGCTGGTGAGCAACTGGGTCGTGCCACAGATCGCGGAAGGCATGTCCGCGGAGGACCTCCTGACGCGCGAGGTCGAGGACGCGATCGCGCGGCAGCTCACCGACCACCGTCACTTCGGGGAGCCGCTCGACAGAGCGACGCAGCGGGCGGCCGACGGACAACGCACCAAGCTTCGACTGACGAAAGAAGAGACGGCCTTCGTCGTCACCAGCGCCGCGCTGGCCGGCCATGAGCTGGACGCGTGGTTCGAGACCGCGTCGCAGCTAGAGGACGCGGAGGTGCCGCTGCTCGCGAAGCTCCTTCGTACCGCGCCCGAGGCGGCCAGGCTTAAGGCGACCGAACGCCTGGACGCGCTCGGGTCCGAGGCGGCGGTCAAGGTCCTCCTCGATTCGCTCGGGGAGCTGGGGCCCCCGGTGCGGGAGCGTGTCGCCCTCTCGCTGGAACGCCGCGGACACGTCGTGGCCGCAGCGGTTAGGGAGACGTCCGGCGACGACAAGACGCGGGCGCTAGTCGCTCTAACGAGCGTGACGACGCCCGAAGTCGTGGAACCCCTGGTCGATGTGGTCAGCGACGCGTCTGAGGACGACGCGGTCCGCGAGGTGGCAGTGTCCGCGCTCACGACCCTCGCCCCCAAGACCGGGCGGAAGGCGAGCCCGGCACTGATCGCCCGCCTCGGCGAGACGACCGGCGAGGAGATCGACGAGAGCACAGCCCGCGCGCTAGCCAAGGTAGCCGTCGCGGAAGGCGAACCGGGCACTGTCTACCGCGCGGCCGAGAGCGCGTCAGCGTCGTCGAGCGTGAAGTACGCCGCGGTTCTCGCGGCCTTGGAACTCCGCGACGCGGACGAGGCCGAGCGCCAGCTCGGGGGCCTGCTGGACGGCTCACCTGAGTCCAAGGACACGCAGTATGTCCGCAGACTCGGCGACACGCTTCGCGATCTGCGCGAGAGGCTGAGTGCGGGGCACTTCGAGTGGAGCATGTTCCGCAAGGACGCATCGCACTCGGCCACGGCGTGGGAGGACGGCCCGTCCGGCCAGCCCAGGACGCTTTGGGCCGCATCGGCTCAGGGGCATGTTGTCGCGTCTCCGAGCGTCAGCGGCGGGCAGTGCTTCTTCGGCGCGAAGGATGGCACCCTGCGGGCGGTCGAGTCGCAGACCGGACGCTTGATATGGTCAAGGAAGCTCGGCCTCAGCATCGAGTCCGCTCCGGCGATCGCGGGCGATGTGGTCATCGTCGGGTGCCTCGATCACCGGGTGTACGCCTGCGATCGTAAGACCGGTCGTGTCAAGTGGCGCGCCGAGACCGACGGCGAGGTGCGTGGCTCGCCGGTGGTCGTCGATGGCCGCGTCTTGGTCGGCAGTTGGGATGGACATCTATACTGCATCTCGGTCGACCGCGGGGAGATCGAGTGGCGGTCCCTGGTCGGTGGGCCGGTCTACGCGTCGCCGGCCTGCGCGGACGGCCGGTCATACGTGGGGTCATGGGCCGGCCGGATGGTGGCCGTCTCGATCGAGACGGGTCATCAGGTCTACTCGATCGACCTGGGCGCCGAGATAAACTCATCCGCCACGGTGACCCCTGACGGGCGTGTCGTGGTCGGCACGGACGCGGGCGAGGTCGTGGTGCTCGACGGAGAGTCGTCCAGCGTACTCGTCCGCTATCGCACTGATGGCCCCGTGCGGTCCTCACCCGCCGCCGGCGAAGGTGACGTGTTCGTAGGTGGCGGCGACGGCCTGCTGCACTGCTTCTCGATCGACTCGGGCGAGCGCAGGTTTGCCTTCAGGACGGGCGAGCCGATGGTGGGGGCGCCTGTGCTGACTCCATCGCACGTCGTGTTCGGGTCCTGGGATGGGTGCCTGTACTGCGCTTCGCGCGCGACGGGCCAGGAGGTCTTCCGAGTCCAGAGCTCCTACTCGGTGGTGGCTTCGCCGGCGATGGTGGACGGCGTCATCTACGTCGGGATGGAGTACTACCAAGTGCACGCGCTCGGCGAATCCGAAGAGGCGGAGTGCTGATGCCACGCGGCGCGTGGATCGCCCTGGCGGGAGCGGCATCGCTCGTGGGCCTCGGACTGTTGCGCGGCGAAGAGCCGACGGGCCCCGGCCCGAGCGTCGTCCGATCCGGGCTGCCGTGGGTGAACACCGCGCGCGTCGGCACGCGCGACAGGGTTCACGCCGAGCTCGCCCAGTCGCAGTTCGACCTCCTGGCAGCATCGGAGACCTACCTGTCGCAGGTGCGGCTGCGCCGCCTAGTGGCCAAGCAGAAGGACCTGGAAGATCAGGGGTTCACATGTGTGGCGGGGCGCGTCGCGGCGATGCGGCTCGACGCACAGGCACAGCGGGTAACCCTCGCCGTTGGGCGACGGCAGGGAGTGGCGCCCAGGGCCCTGGCTGTCGACTTCCGAGGTTTGGCCGGCCTTGTCACGGACGTGGGCGAGGAGTTCTCCGAGGTGATGCTCCTCACCGACCCGCTCAGCGCCGTCCCAGTGTCGACAGTAGTGCCGCCGGAGCCATCGGGCCGGAAGGCGGCTGGCGCAGAGCCCGGGGGCCGCGCGACGGAGGTGGCGAGCGGGGCTGTGCTGGGAGGCCGGTTGGTACAGGGGGAGCCGAGCGGCCTGCTACAGTTCACCTACGTAGACAACGAGGAAGCCTTGCAGATCGGCCAAGACCTGACGACCTCCGGGCAGGGCGACATCTATCCGAAGGGCCTGCCAGTGGGTTGCATTGTAGGGCACCCGGTGACGGCTGAGCAGCTCGCGCCCGCTCACGCGGACGTACAACCGTTCGTGAACTGGCCGTCGCTCCACGAGCTTGTCGTGGCGTGGCGGGAGCCCCAACCGGAGCGGCCCAATGGCTGAGCAGACGCGGACAAGACGCAGGCGGTACTGGGTGCTGGCGATAGTTCTGATCGGCAGCGCGTACGTCGCGCGCACCAGCCCCGGCGCGGCCGATCGCAACGGAAGGCCCCCGATGGCGGAGCGCGTGGTCGCCGCTCTCGCCGCCCCTCTCGAGCGGCCCGCGTACCGACTCGCCGACGGGCTCAGGGCCGTGGCCGTCTCAGTGCTGTGGCCGCGCGCGCTCGAGTCTGACATCGGCGAGTGTGAGCGGCGGATCGGGGAGCAGAACCGGCTATCGGCCGCGCTCGCCGCCGCCGTGGGCGCATCGGAGGCACCCCAAGGCTTCGAGACGGACGTCGCGCTCCTCAGCGGGCTCCTGGCCGCCTCCACGCCCGCCGCGGTGATCGGCCGCGACCCGACGGGACGGCGCGACCTGCTGCTGCTGGGAGCGGGAGCCACGGCCGGCGTGACGAGGGGCATGTCGGTGGTCAACGGCGCGGACATCGTCGGCACGGTTGACCGCGTGAACAGGTCCACCAGCGTAGCCTACGTGACGACTGACAGGCAGTTCCGGGCGGCGGCCCGCTGTGTGCGCTCGCAGGACTTCCTGGGTACCGCGCGCGGAGACGGCCGCGGAGGGCTGACGCTGGACGAGATCCCACTCGGCGCGAATCTCAGGGAGGGCGACGTCGTTGTCACCGGGCCGGACCTGAACGGACCGGCTCCCGGGCTTCGCCTCGGGACGGTCGGTGTCGTTGCCCTGGAGCGGCCTGTGGAGAAGACCCCCGCCGGCCCGGACGCCCGGGCGTCCGTGAAGCTCGCGCTCACGGTGGACCCGGTAGCCGACGTCGGCGAACTACGCGAGGTCAGGATCGTACCCGGGCCGCGCGGCCGGTAGCACGGGGGTGCCCGAACTTGGTCCTGGGAGCACGGTGGTGAGAACTTGGGCCTAGTCACCCTCGCCTTCATGACCGCGATGGCCGTGGGTGCGGCGCTCGCGCAGCCCGCGGTGTGCCAGTGCCTGTCGGTGGCTGGCGCATTCCCAGACATCGCCACCGTGGCGATCATGGTCGGGGGGCTGCTGCTGGGCCCTTCCGAGGGCTTGGCCTTGGGCTTCCTCGTGGGCGCGATTCACGTCACTCAGTGTGGGCACCTCGGGCTGGGTGGCCTCCTGGTCTCGCGGGCGGCCGTGGGGCTTCTTGCGGGTCTCACCACGCAAAGGGTGTTCATGGAGATCCCGCTGGTGCAACCGGTGGCCGCGGCGGTCGGCGTACTCGTGTGCGACATCATCCTGTTCGCGTTCAGTCCCGATCCGGGCCTGACCCCTTGGTTGTGGCGCGCTCTGGGCAAGGCGGTCGTGTCGGGACTCGTCTCGCCTCTGTTCTTCTGGGCGGCCTTCAAGGTCGCCGCGTGGGAGACAGGCGAGCGGTACCGGTTCACGGGGTTCCGGTAGCGCCGCTCGGCCGTTGAGCCGCTTGCGCGGCGCGTGCTATCCTGACAACCACCTCATCCGTCTGACAACCTGTTCGGAGGTGTGCGATGCCCGATGAAGACGCCGAAGGCCAGACTCCGGACTTCGAGGTAGTGGACCGTCGCCGGGCCAAACAGGCCGCGGCGCAAGCGGAGGAGAGTGAGCCGCCGGCTGGAGAGCCTTCGCCCGAGGGGCCGAGCAAGGAGCCGAGCGAGGGCCCCTCGCTGCCGCCCGAGATCCTGGAGGCGCTGGTGCCGTCGTCGGTGGACTCGGTGCTCCATGCCGCCGTGGGCCACCTGGCGCGCCTGGCATGGGAGAACCTGGGCCTGGTCCAGGGGGCTCGCACCGGCGAGGTCAGAGCCGATCACGCTGAGGCCGGACGGGCCGTTGACGCAGCGGACGCTATCGTGAAGCTCCTGCTCCCCCACGTCGCGGGCCAGCCCAGGCGCGACCTGGAGAGCCTGGTGGCTGACCTCAAGATCAACTACGTGAAGCACACTCAGGGCCGTGCCGACCAGTAGGGCTCAGGCGAATGGCTCGTCGGCCGAGCGCAAGGGCTCTACCATCAGCGTCTTCTCGCGCTCGAAGATATGCAGCCCCGGTGCACCTTTGCGCGCCTTCCGCACGTACTTGCGCAACGTGTAGTCGACCGGCACGAGGGACGAGTGACGCGACTTCGAGAGGCAGGCGGCGAGCCGCGCCGCCTCTTCGAGCGTGCGTCTCGGAACGCGCTCCGGCCGCTTCTCCGTACGGACGATCACGTGGCCGCCTCGCTGATCTCGCGCGTGGAGCCACCAGTCGGTCGGTGCCGACACGGTCCGCAGCATCTCGTCACTCTCCTGCGCGTTCCTCCCGTACACGATCTCGAAGCCGTCGCTGGAGAACCTCGTCGGGAACTCGGGTCCCGTCCCCTCAGTGCTGGACCCGGCGCGCCTGATGCGGGCCCCGTGGCGTTGGGCGGAGCGTTGGATCCCCTGGAGCTCCTCGGCTGTCTCGGCCTTGCCGGCGGCGCCCAGGGCACGCTCCAACGCCTCGGCGTCGGCGGTGGCACGGGCCAGCAGCTCCGGAGCCCTGCGCGCGGCCGCTTTGAGGCGGCGGGCTCTGTCGAACAGCCGGTTGGCGTTCGCAGCCGCCGTGAGGGAGGGATCCAGAGCGATGGCTAGTGGCGGACCGGACGGATCGTAGATGTCGGGTACTGTGGCCTCGGCAACGCCGGCAGGCACCGTCGTGAGAGCGGCGAGCAGACACTCGGCCCGATGGCGGCATGAGTCGCCGGCGGAGTCGTCCGCCTGCTCCTCCAGCTCGGCGATCCGCTTACGCACGGTCGACAGCGCGGCTTGCACCGCGGCCACCACTTCCGCGTGCCGGGCGGCAACCTCCGATCGTCGCCGCGCCGTCTCGGCCGACCGCGCAAGCGCATCGCCGATCGACTCGACCGGAGTCCATGATTGCGGGCGGCACATATGCGCAAGCGAAAATGGGTAGCACACGTCGCCGCGATCGGTTGCGCACGTCACCGGCTCCCACCGCGCGGACGAGATCCGATCCATGACGTCGCGGAAGGCGCCCGCCACGGCGGCGAGGTCGGGAAGCTCCGAGCAAGGGGCGTCGGACCGCGTGCCGGCCAGGTAGGCAAGCTCCTCGACGAGGGGTCGGCTCATGCCGTCGAACGCTCGGAGTAGCGCTTTGGCCAGAGGCGTTTCGCCGGCCGCGCGCAGCACCTCCAGAAGCTCCTCCGCTGACGCCTCCCGCGGATCGCGACCGACCGACGTGGGGGGCGGAGCGTAGTCTTGATGCGGCAGCATGGTGCGCGCACGCGAGAGGTTGGCAGTGATGTGCTTCATGGCCTCAAGGACCTGGTCCACGTTGCTCAGCAGGAGCACGTTGCTGTGCTTGCCCATGAGCTCCGCTACGATCGCGCGGACCGGATCGACGAGGCGTGGATTGCGTGACTCTACTTCGATGCGGAGCACGCGGTCGAACCCTACCTGACGCACGGAGAGGACGCGTGCGCCCTTGAGGTGCTTGCGGCCGAACTGCTGGAAGGGGTACGGCTTCCCGGGCCCCGACGGGGCTTCCCGCGAGAGGTGGCAGCGCGCGCGCTCGGCCTCGGCAGAGACGGTCACGTAGCGCCGCTGGTCAGGGATGTCAAGCTCGAGCACGACCTCCAGGCGGCGTGGTTGATGGAAGTCGCGGATCGCCTTCCCCACGGCCGCCGCGGCGATCTCATCCGCGCAACATGAGAGGACAGTCGAGTCGAAGATCACGCCACTTCACCTTCCGCCGCACTGCGGCCCGCGCCCCCTGGCGGCCGGCAGGGCTCTCACCGGCAGCGCCGGAACACTTGGCCCGTGACCGCGCCGGCGTCAGACGCCACGACAACCATCGAACCCCGCCAGGAGCCGCCCAGGGGGATCACCCGGCGAGCGCTGCTGCTCGGCACCGTGGCGGTCCCGTTCTGCAACTACTGGCTCATCCACATGAACTCGGTGAGCTTCAACGCTCTGCCGACCACGATCTCGGTTTTCTACCATGTCGTTTTCGTGGTGCTCATCCTAAGCATCGCCAACCTGGGGCTCAAGCAGGTCGTTCCCCGCTACGCGCTGGGGCAGGGCGAACTGATCCTCCTGTACTCGATGCTCTGCGTGGCCGCGGCCCCGGCGGGGCTCGACTGCATCCTGATAGTCGCGGCGATCGTGGGTATGCCGGGCCGTGTGGCTACCCCCGAGAACCGATGGGACGAGCTGGTTCTCGACCGCGTGCCGAACTGGCTCGTGGTGAAGGACAAGGCGGCGGCTACGGGGTTTCTAGAAGGCGGGACTACGTTGTTCCGCCCCGAGTACTGGGGCCATTGGGCAGGGCCGTTCATGGCCTGGGGGACATTCCTGTTCGCGCTCTGGATGGGCACCCTTGCCCTGTCCTGCGTTTTCCGGCGGCGCTGGACGGAGTCTGAGCGCCTGACCTTTCCGGTGATCCAGTTGCCCATCGAGCTGGCCTCGAGCTCGAAAGCATTCTACAAGCAGCCGGCCCTCTGGTGGACATTCGGGCTCGCGCTCGCAATCGACCTCTCGAACGGGCTCCACACGGTCTACCCGGCCTTCCCCGCGATCCCGGTGCGTGCGGGACACCCGCCCTTCAACCTGGGGGCGCTGATGAGCGACCCTCCGTGGAACGCCGTCGGCTACTTCCCGCTGAGCTTCTACCCGCTGGTCATCGGTCTGTCGCTGCTGTTGCCCACGGAGCTCGTGTTCTCCTGTGTGGCGTTCTTCTTCTACTGGAAGGGGCTGAAGGTCCTTTCATCCGCGCTGGGCCTGCTGACGGTGCAGCGCGCTCCGTGGGTCGAGGAGCAGAACTTCGGCGGATACGTCGGGCTCGCGCTGTTCTCGGTCTGGACCGCGCGCAGGCACCTCTGCGCCGCCCTCAAGGCGGTGTTCCGGCCCGGCCCGGACGAAGCCCGCGAGCCGATCAGCTACCGCTCGGCGGCGATCGTCTTTGCTCTCTCATTCATGTTCCTGGTCGGGTTCTCGCGTGCGGCGGGCATGACCGTGGGCATGGCGGTCTACTTCTTCATGGCGTACTACGCGATCTCGCTGGCGATCGGACGGATCCGCGCCGAGCTGGGTCTGCCGGTGCATGACCTTCACTTCGCCGGGCCGGGCACGATGGCACAGAACGTGCTCGGCTCGCGCATCCTCGGGCCTGGCAACACCATCGTCTCGGGCCTCTACTGGGGCTTCAACCGCGCCTACCGCAATCACCCAATGCCCCATCAGGCCGAGGCCCTCTACGGCGCGGCCCGGACGGGGTCGAGCCAGCGCCGCATGTTCGCCGGACTCGTGATCGCCCTGTTCCTCGGCTGCATGACCGCCCTGCCCTACTACGCCTGGGCCGGGTACCATTACGGCACGGCATCGCACCTGAGCGACCACCTCTACTGGCGAGCCAACGAGGCGTACGGGCCCATCGCCTCCATGATCGACTCCCCGACACGGTTCGATGCGAGGCCGCTCACGGCGATCGTCTTCGGTGTGGTGACCATCATCACTGGGATGCTGCTGAAGACGCGGGTGCTGTGGTGGCCGCTACACCCGATCGGCTTCGCCGTGTCGGGCACCTGGTCGATGCAGCTTCTGTGGTGCCCGATGCTGATCGCCTGGGCGGTGAAGACCTGCATGACGCGCTACGGCGGGCATCACATGATGAAGCGATTGGCGCCCATCGCCTTCGGTCTTATGCTGGGCGACCTGTCGGGCGGCTGCTTCTGGGCGATCCTCGGGATGCTGAAGAACAAGGAGTACTACATGATCTGGGAGTAGGGCGCGCCGAGACCGGGGCTGAGGTAGTCCTCAGCCGCACGATAATGGCCTCGGCTGTGACGAGGGAACGGCGATGGTCCGCTCCGGTCACCTGCGTGCGGCGCCGGCGGGGACCACCGTGGCGTCGATGCCTGTCGCGGTGACCGCGGGGACACGGCGCGCGATCACCCGGAAGGCGGTCGTCTTCCCGGCGCCCGCGTCCAGATCGCCGACGAGCGCCCGCAGGGCGCGCTTGTCGACAGCCCAGGCCCGGATGTCGCCGCGGCGTACGGCCTCGTCGAGGTCGTCGGCGAACACATCGACGCCGGGCGGCAGTGGCACTCGCACCTCCGCCCGACCGAATCCGGTGCTCGATCCGTTGCTCAGGGTCAGTCGCGCTTGCCCGGTGCGGGGGTTGGGCAGTGGGCTGATCGTCAGGCGGCCACGTACGGGCGACAAAGCGGTTGACGGCGCCAGCAGGACGTACTGGACGAGATCGTCCCCGTCAGGACGGATGCGGATGGGAGTCGTTGTCGGGGAAAGGCTCAGTGACAGCCACCGATCCAACGGCGGCGTGACGCTGCGGACATCGGTGCCCGCCTCGACGGTGACCTCCCCTCGCCTCCCGCGGTCCGAGAGCTGGGACATCATCCTGATGACCGCGAGGCCGCATGCCGCGTTGGTCGATGATCCGCCGAACAGGCCGTCGGCGGTGCGCAGCTCAGACAGGCGCCGCACGAACCAGGCTGCCGAAGGGCCGCCCGACTCGGCTCCCTCATCTGTCGCGAACGCCAGCGCGCACAGTGCCAGGGCCTCGGCCTCGGCCGCCTGTCCGGTGCTGCCGAAGACCGACCCGGTTCCGGAGAGCACCTGCTGGCCGGACCACGGCTCTGAAGCCGAGGCAAGCCTCTGAAGGACAACTCCCGCGTCGGTCGTGCGCCCGAGGCGGTCATAGGCCAGGGCAGCTAGTGCCAGGCACTCGGGCGACGCCGGCAGGCCGTCTGCCCGGTCCTTGACAGCGACCGCCAGGAGCGGCAACACGGACTCGCCCGAGGCACCCGCCTCCGCAAGTGCCCACGCGGCAAGGGCCCGCTCCGACCCTGTCATGCCTGGGCTCCCGAAGCACAGCCCCACCAGCTTCTCGCGTGCCCTCGCGAGGTCGAACCTGCCGTCCTCCACTAGCGGCGCGGCGCGAGAAAGACCGAGCAGCGCTAGTGCGGTGGCCCTGGGATCGGCCTTCCCCTCCGGCAGCTCCGCGTAGCCGTTCCCGGCCCAGAAGGCACCGAGAGATTCCGCCGCGTCACGCACGCGGGACCTGGCGATGAGCCTCCAGTTGCGGCCGGTTGCGGACCGCTCGGAGAAGACGTCGAGCGCCTGCGCCCCCACGACGATCGCCCACACCGGCTCGTCGACGGCTATCCATGGCGGGGCGCACGAGTCCAGGAGCTGCGAGCAGACAGCTTCGCGCCCACGGGTGAGGAGCAATACAAGGTCGCCCGCGGCCGCCTGCGAGCCGGCGGGGCTGGCGCTGGCACCATCCGAGTCGGCCGTGCCGGCGGCAACACTCACCTGCTGGATCGGTGCCTGGACCGCGACGTCCGCGGTTCCCTCCCAGTGGTGTCCGCTCCCCCACTCGGCCGTGGCGGTGATGCGCACCGGCCCCGGCTGCGACGGCCGCGCCCGGGCGTAGGCAACCGCCTCGCTGTGAGGGCCGAGATCCAGGCTGGCGCTCGCGCCGTCCAGCAGCTCGCAGCCCTCGGTCGCACTGAGCGAGACCCGCACCTCCGCCTGGGTCGGCGTGCGGTTCGCCGCTCTTACGGCCACAGCAAACGCCTCGCCCACCCGAGCCTGCTCGTCAGCCGCGAGCTCGACCGCGACTGCGGGGCGTACCGTCACCTTCGATGTGCCGTAGCCGAGCCGACCGTCGTCGGCAACTGCCAGAACCTCCAGGTCGTAAGTGTCATTCCGTTGGGGTAAGGAAAGCGCCACATCGCACCCGCTGGCCGAGCGGATATCCGATGACTGTGCGCAGGTTGGCCCGGGGAGCACCTCCCGGCCACACTCGGGCACCAGTCCGAATACCCCGGAAGACGAGGAAGGGCCCCTCTCGGGCAGCTCGGCGGGCGCAGCTCGCACAAGGGTCAGCGTTGCCGGGCTCAGCGGGTGCTCGACGAGCTCGACCTGGTAGCGTGCCGCGGTTGAGGAGGCGAGAATGAGCAAGGTGCCCGTGACCGCGAGATCGACCCGCAATTGCCTGACCGAGGCGCGGGCCGCCCTGTCTTCTCCGACGTTGATGGCCCCGCGCCTGCGAAGCTCGCCCGCCGCGACAAGGCCCGCCAGTGTGAGGCCGAACAGAACGCTCGTGAGGAGCGCCAGCGAGCGGAACAGCCGCCTTTGGCGATTGCGCATCTGCTCGAACTGCCGCTCGGAGGCCTGTTCGCCGACGCTGGAGGCGCCCGGGAGCTGCCCGGCCACTGTCAGGAACGCCCTGGAGGGCCGGTGGATGTAAGACGGTGGGTGGCCGCCCGACAGCTCGCGGGAGAGTGAATCGAGAGCCGCGCCGTCAAGTGTGGTCGCTGCCCCCGCGCGCAGAAGCGCCAACCGCGGGTTGCCGGGCGGCGGCGCCACAAGGCCCGATGCGCGGCGAGCCACCGCGTAGACCCTGGCGTGCCTGATGGGCTCGCCGGCGGACGTGACCGACACTCGGGTCTCGGCGGCGCCCGGCTCCACCGATCCGCCCTCGGCCTGGACCGTCAGTTGCTGCATCGGAAGGGCGAACACGCACGGCACGACGGCGGGAACGGGCGCGTCGCCGTCGAGCCACCTAGGCACGAGAGCCAGCGTCCCCATGAGCCGGTCGTCCACGGGAACGTAGGCTCTGCCCTCGCCACCGGCGATCTCGACCGGCGCGCCCCACACAGGTACGCCGTCCCTGTGGAGTTCGAGCACCGCGAGCCCGTCGGAGTCTGACAAGAGGTCGACCACCAGCGACTCCCCCTGACGGCAGACTCCACGGTCCGGAATCGCAACGATGGTCCCCGGGGGCCCGGGCTTCAGGTCGGCCCGCGCGTAGCCGTACTGACCCGCCGAGTCTCGGGCGTCGAAGGCGACCGGGAGCTCCCCACCCTCTGAGACGGTCTCGCCCCAGACCTGTGCCACCCCGTCGGGACCGGTGTCCACCGCGACGTACTGCTCTCCGACGTAGCCCGTGAGGTGCGCCTGCACCGGGGTCCCGCCCGGCGAGAGGACGACCACGTCGATCAGCGGTGCGCGGCCCGCGATGACCGCGCCCCCCGTGGGGACGATCATCATGCTGAGCCGCGGCCGCCGGACAGCCACGGTGGCGCAGGCATCGCCGGTGGCCAGGTCCGCGTCGCGCACCGATGCGCGCAGCTTGACCGCGCCTTCCTCCTCGCCCAACCGAAACGACACGCGCAGCTTGCCGTCTCTGTCGAGCTGCCCCGTCGTTGAGGCGACCTCATTGCCCTTGGCCGATAGTGCCTGGAGCCTAACGTCAGCGCCCGCACACGGCCCTCCCGCCGGCCGCTCGGCGGAGACGACGACCGCGACCGGGCGGCCCGCGGCCACCACCGGGGTCTCGGGCTGCACCCTGAGGACTAGTCGCCTGTCGGCTCGCATGCCTCCGCGGAACTCGGCGCTCGCCTGCCCGCCAACGAATTCGGCGCTGACGGTATAGCCTCCCGCGGCGCATGCCGCCGGCATACGCATGACGGTCCTGGCGAACCCGGCATGGTCGGTCTCCATCCGCTTCGAGAAGACGCTCTCGCCGTGGGGGTCCGTGACATCGACCGACACCGACTCGGTCGAGGCAGGCCGGAGCGACCCCTCATGAAGTAACAGCACCGCAATGCCGACGCTGTCACACGCGGCCGCGACGTCGCGGTCCGTCCACACGTAGGCTATCCTGCAAGGCTCGAGCGCCACTGCCGCCACTGCCTCGCTTGCCGCGATGCCTGACCCGGCCGTTACCGTGAGGTCGGCTGACGCCCTGGTCGGGGTGGCCGGCGCGGTGATGCGGAGGTAGGCGATGCCGTGCTCATCGGCGCGAGCGGTCGCTGTGGAGGTGGGGCCGGCGGCGTCGGACAGGGCGATCGATGCCGTAACATGCTCCCCGGCGAGCGGCAGTCCGGACCTTGCTTCGGTGCAGGAGGCTCTGACGACGAACGGGCCATCGTCCGGGACAACCGGTGGCCACGATACCTCGAGGCTGCGGGCCGTGGCGTACAGGGGGACAACGATGGCCAGGATGACGGTGCCGGCAACCCCGAGCAAGACGGCGGCGAAGCCTGTCAGGACCAGCCCGCGCACCTTGACCGCAGGTCTGATGCGATCCCGCAGCCGGCGCTCCCTCGACACCTCACGCCGCACTCGACCGACAGCGGTCGGATCCTCGTCGGAGGGCTCCAGGGCGCGCTCGACCGCGGCTTGCGTGGATCTCAGCCGTTCGAGCTCGGCCCGGCAACTCTCACAGGATTCCAGATGACCCTCAAGCAACGCGGATTTGCCGGCGTCGAGCTCGCCGTCGACGTAGAGGACAAGCTGCCACTGAACGTCCTCGCAACGCAATCTGGGACTCTCCGACCGGTGTACGCCAGCAACCCCGCCTATGCGGGGCGCGTTCACCCAGTGCCGGAGATACGAGACGAACGGAGGTGGTTCTACAGGCCGCCGATGGTGACGCCGCGACCCTCGAGGCGCTCACGGAGCATCCGCATCCCACGCGCGAGCCGCTTGGCGGCTGCCTCAAGCGACAGACCCAGCGCGTCGGCGATCTCGCGCGTGGACATGCCCTCCAGGCAGCGAAGCGTCACGGCACTGCGGTACGTGGACGGCATCCCCGCGAGAGCGCGACGGATGGTGGCCGCCATCTCCACATGCTCGTAGGCGCGCTCAGGAGTAGGCGCGGGGTCCTCCACGGACTCCACGGCCTTCCCGGCGCGCTCCGACTCGCGGCTGTGGCGGCGGTGCCACATTCGACACTGATTCGCCGCCACGCCGAACAGCCAAGGGCCGAACGGACGCTCGTCGTTGTAGTTGCCGAGCGACTCATACGCCGCCAGGAACGTGGCCTGGGTCAGGTCTTCCGCGTCCTGAGCGGACCCGGTGGCCCGCAGGCAGAAGGCGTGAATGCGAGCCGCGTAGCGCTCTACGAGGGAGTCGAAGTCGACGCACCGGCCTGCTTTGGCACTGACCGCCAGCATCTCGTCAGATACGGCGACCATCCTGTGCACCTCTGAGCTCTCGTGCCTCTCCGGCACATAACCCTTTGTGCCGGCTGCGCCGACTAGGACACGGAGTAGGGCGGCCGTGTCCGCGGGAGCGGTCCCTGCGCGTCCAGGGGCCATTGTACATAGACCGCCACTGGCTGCCGCAGGTTCCAGCCCCGGCGTATTCTACTCGCGCGGGCGTGCCGGATCAACTTCGCCGGTCCCCGGCAGGCCCCCTCCGCCAAGTGGTACAATGCCTCTCCGGCACCCATGGAGGCACACGTGGCATCCCAACCGCACAGACTACCCGACTGGCTGCGGGTCAAGGTCCGCAAGGGCGAGCAGGGCGCGGGCACCAGAGCGCTCCTTGCTCGGCACCGGGTCAGCACCGTCTGCTCGAACGCGCGGTGTCCGAACATCGGTGAGTGCTACGCGACCGGCACGGCGACGTTTCTGCTGATGGGCGAGCGCTGTACGCGGGGCTGCCGCTTCTGCGCGGTCGAGAGCGCGCTGCCCGCGCCCCTTGATCCCGATGAGCCGGCGCGGGTCGCGGCCGCGGCCGCCGAGCTTGCGGTGTCGCACGTCGTGCTCACGTCCGTGACACGCGACGATATCCCGGACGGCGGGGCCGCTCACTTCGCCAAGACGGTTCGGAAGGTGCGCGAGGCGCTGCCGGGTGCCACCGTGGAGGTGCTCGTACCCGACTTCCGGGGCGACATGGCGGCAGTCGAGGCGGTCGCTCGAGCCGGGATCGATGTGTTCAACCACAACCTCGAGACGGTCCCGTCGCTGTACTCTGTCGTGCGCCCGGGCGCGGACTACCGGAGATCGCTCGGAGTGCTCGAACACGCGCGTGAAGCGGCCCCGGAGGTGCCCACAAAGAGCGGGCTGATGGTAGGGATAGGCGAGACCGTGGACGAGCTCTTCGCGGTGATGGACGATCTGGTCTCTGTGGGCTGCCGGTTCCTGACACTCGGGCAGTACCTCAGGCCGTCCCCGAGGCACTTGTCGGTCGAGCGGTACGTCACCCCCGAGGAGTTCGAGGAGCTGGGCTCGGCCGCGCTGCGGAAGGGGTTCAGGTTCGTGGCGTCGGCTCCGTTCGTGCGGAGCTCCTACCGCGCCCATGAGGCGCTGCTATCTTGTGGCTCGGGGGAACCGACGTGTCCCAGGTAGCGGTGGCGGCCTGCCCCGAGGGCATCGTCGTCGCGTCCGAGAGCCTCGTCACCTCGGGCCCCTCTCGGAAGGCGCGCGGACTCGCTCAGAAGGTGTTCCCGATCGGGCCGCGCCTCGCGTTCGCGGCGGTGGGCAACGCGTCGATGCCCGATCCGAGGATCGATGACAGGTGGCCCGGTCTCGGCGCCCACCTGGTGACTCTGAGCGGCGGCAAGCCGGTCGAGGGAGCCCCGGTCGATGTGGCCTCTCGGATCGCGCAGTTCGTGGTCGATGTGCTCCAGTATCTCGCGGAGCGCCCACGCGGCTGGGAGGGACTGGCCATCGCCACCTGGCACGTACGCTACGTGGTGGCCGGCTTTGCGGCCGAAGGGGGGGCGGGCGTGGTGTCCTCGTGGACGGCCACGACCGCGGAGGCGTTCGAAGACAGCAGGCTGACCACGGACGGGACGGGCAAGGTGGCGCTGGGCGTGTTCGACGAGTGGCCCCGGCTCGAGCGGCCGCGCCGGATCGGCTCGGACCCGTCCGACGGCCCCGTCCTCGACCGCGCAGAGGCCGCTGCACGACGCGTTGTCAACCTCGCGATGAAGCACTATCCGTCGGCCTGCGGTGGGCCGCTTCAGGTGCTAAGGATCCTGCCCGAGGGGGGCTGCCGGTGGGTCGATCGGCCCGAGTGGATCGGGCCGATCGAGGGCGACTGAGCCGCTGCCGGCGCCCTACCGAGCTCCCCGCACGCCTATCACACGGCCTGGGTACTCGATGAACAGCACGGTCACGTAGAGCTGCTGCTGCGTGGACGCGACTGCTACCCCGACGCCCATTTGCGTCCAGTTGCCGGCGAGGATTGTGT
>Ga0315280_10002029_pt1 | contig 33563 bp, 28 predicted proteins | sample YL17G06_40_MG_FD_203697 | JGI IMG/M metagenome (GOLD analysis project Ga0315280, IMG submission 203697) | Sediment microbial communities from Yellowstone Lake, YNP, Wyoming, USA - YL17G06_40 | ecosystem: Environmental > Aquatic > Freshwater > Lake > Sediment | place: USA: Wyoming | collected...
TAATGAGCAAGCAATGCTTGTTCCCACCACAACCTGTGATGATGGGATTGTCTATGATGGTATTCTGGTGACGTACTGACAAAATCGCTGAACAGTTAACCCTGACATTTTCCCTTGACAACGACAAGTATTTATCGTTTTACCGTTCAGCAATCTCCATTTCCGAGCGCCTTTTCGCACAGCCTCGAATGGACCTGCCAGCCAGCGTCCCACATTTTGGCAACATGCTGCCCAAACACTATCGGCATTAAAATACAGGCCCGGACTCAGTATACCCCTATACTGGGGGTAAAACTATAATCCTTTCTGCGCGAGTTTGACAGCAATGTGCAACGAGCATACTATTAGTTTCAGGGGCAAGTCGCAATCTGTATATCGAACTTAAATCTACATAATTAAGAAACCAGGGGTGTATGATGAACGAAATAAATTCATCTCGTTCGGGGCAATCGAAGGTATATCTCGTGACGGGAGGCGCAGGGATGCTGGGGCGAGCGATTGTCTCTCAACTCCTGGAGCAGGGGAAAACCGTCCGCATTATAGATATCGAGCCCGCAAAAGATAACCGCGCCGAGATAATCGTGGGTGATATACGAGAATCTGCGGCTGTCAGAAAGGCCTGCGATGGCGTGGACACGGTCTTTCATGCAGCCGCAGCTGTCTGGGATCCCAGGTTGCCCCCGACGCTCTACGATGAAACCAATATAGCGGGTACCAAGCTTATAATTGATACTTGCCTCAAGCTGGGGGTACCACGGCTTGTCTATACCAGCTCTTTGGATGTGGTTATGGATGGTAAACAAGGCCATTGTTTAGCTGATGAGTCTGTACCCTACCCTGCTGATTCGAGGAAAATGAACCGGTACGCCTATAGTAAGATGATGGGAGAACAGGCCGTTATCAAGGCAAACGGGCCAACCTTCTCCACCTGTGCCTTGCGCCTCGTGGGGATGTACGGTCCTGGCGATAAGTATCACCTGCCTAATGTAATAAAAAACGCTAAGAGCGGTATGAACATACGGCTGGGAAACGGGAAGGCTCAATTTAGCCATATCTTTTCTGGAAACGCTGCTCACGCTCATATACTGGCTGCCGAACATTTGTCGCCCAATTCGCCTGTGGCAGGGCAGATTTATTTCATCACCGATCACCACACGGGAAATTTCTTCGATTTCATGAATCCGTTCCTGAAGCAACTGGGTATACCTTTGCCTAAGAGGTCTATACCCCGTGGTCTGGCAAACGTTCTCGGGTGGTTCGTGGAGAAATTCAGCACAAAGTCCAACTTCAATAGGTTCACGGTCTATTGTGTCTGCGTGGATCATACCTTCGTCCACGACAAGGCGACACGGGATTTCGGCTACCAGCCGATTTTCACCGCTGAGCAAGCCTTTAATATCACTCTCGAGTGGTTAAAAACTCAAAATTTCTAGAGATAGAGGGGGAAAGGAGGCGTAAAGGTCATGGCAGAACGGAAGCTCTGGGAAGTATCAGAGAAGCTATCACCGAGGATAAGACGCCTGAGGGACTACTATTTCAAGGACGAAAGGCGTGAGTTTCAGAATAACGTAATGTCATTCACCACCGGCATACCCAACGATGTTGTCTATCAGACCATGGATTTTGTTTCGGTGCCCGATATGCTGGGAGGCGTGCTGCAGGCAACCAGGGATGGACTGGCAGCGATGGCGTGCAAGTTGGACCTGCCAACTGACTTTTGGGCTCAACCTCTTGTCGTCAGAAAGGCGCTCTTCTTTCAGAAAGTACTTCAAGAGATACCGGTCGATATCCTTGACGACGAACTCATCGTTGGAGGCAGGTTCTGTACCTCCCTATCGACCTGCCTCACCGCAGAGGAGACCGAGGAATTCACCAGAATTGAAGCTGGGCTCATCGATAGCTCGGAGAAGGTGCTCAGCGTGGGCCTTTCCTGCGGCGGCATAACCCCCGGCCATATCATCCAGAACCATACGAAGGTGCTGCAAGGAGGCTTTAGAGGAATTAAGGAGGAGGCGCAGGGTAACCTTGAAAAGGCTTCAACCGAGGCGAAGAGGGAATTCTTAAGGGCGGTAATCATCTGCTGCGATGCAATAGCTGAGTTCAGCCATCGCTATGCCGAGGAGGCTCGAAGGCTGGCCAAAGCCGAGACTAGAGCTAAAAGAAAGAAAGAACTACTAAAGATTGCCAAGGTCTGTGACCGGGTGCCGTATAATCCAGCCAGGACATTTCACGAAGCCCTGCAGGCTACCTGGTTTTCCCACATGGTTGAGATGATTGCTGAGTCATACCCTGGCCCCGGCATATCCTACGGCAGGCTTGACCAGTATCTTTATCCTTACTACAAAAGTGACCTGGAACAGGGGTCATCGAGCAGAAAGGAGATGAAGGAGCTTTTTCAGTGCTTCTGTATCAAGCATAACTATGCCTATGATTACCAGACGACTGGAGGTCCCCATGGCCGAAACGCAGGGTTTGGCCAGTTGATCACACTTGGGGGTCAGGGAGCCAACGGCGAGGACCTTACAAACGATTTAACCTATCTCGTCCTGGAGTCTTTCCAGGAGTTGAACATGCTGGAGCCCAAGCTAAACCTGAGGATTCATTCCGGGACGCCGAAAGAGCTCCTGCTCAAGGTTTGCCAGATGATCCGCGATACACAGGGTTCCCCCATGATCCTCAACTTCGATAATATAGTCATTAAGGCCTTGGAGGGGGAGGGTATGTCTCATGAGGATGCAGTTGATTATGGCGTGGTTGGCTGTCTGGAGAACACGGCGCAGGGCAAGGATACTTCGGGGACGGTGGATGTGCATTTCAATGTTGCTAAAAGCGTGGAACTGGCCTTGAACGACGGCAAGAACTGGAGTACAGGGGAGCAGTTGGGAGTCGAGACCGGAGACCCCCTGGGATTTAAAAGCTTTGAGCAGGTGATGCAGGCATATAAAAAACAGCTCAAAGCGACAGTAGAGCGCGTGACTAAAATAACATCGGCTTGCGATGCCCTGAGGGGCAAATACGTGCCCTGTCCCTTCCTATCTGCCGTCATAGACGGTTGCGTGCAGAAAGGAAAGGATATAAGGGACGGGGGAGCGATTTACAACTTCACCACTTTTAATGGGGTGGGCATAGCCACAGCCGCAGATTCTCTGGCGGCGATAAAGAAGATCGTTTTCGATGACAAGAGGCTGACTATGGCGGAGCTATTGCAGGCTTTGCACGAGAATTTCGAGGGCAAAGAGAATATACGCCAGATGCTGCTTAACAAGGCTCCCAAGTTTGGCAACGATGACGACTACGTTGATTCCCTTGCCAGGGAAATATTCCGCTTCTGGTGTCGGGAAGTGAGCCAGTATGTAACTCCGACCGGAAAAAAGTTCAGAGCAGGATACCTTTCCTGGAACCATTTCATCCATGACGGAGCTTTTACCGCAGCAACTCCAAATGGCAGGAAAGCCGGCGAACCACTTTCAAACGGCGCCTGTCCATCCCAGGGTTGCGACGTCAAAGGGCCAACTGCTGCCATGAAATCGGTGGCAAGGTTAGGTTTCGACCTGCTCCCCTCAGGGGCCTCCCACACAATGACCATAAATCCCACTGCATTGGAGACCGATGAGCAACTGGAAAAGTTTGCCGCTCTACTGAGGACGTATAATGAGCTCGGCGGCAGTTCACTTCAATGCAACGTCATAGATGGGGAAACTCTGCGGGATGCCCAGAGTAACCCGGAAAGCTATCAGAACCTGCTGGTGCGGGTCACCGGGTACAATGCCTACTTCGTGGGCCTGAGTCGGGCCTTGCAGGATGAAGTCATAGCTAGAACGGAACATAGACCCTGAGAGGAGAGAAGGGAAAGGTGAATCGCGAAGCGCGAGGGGGGAAGGGCCTCGTTTTCAGCATCCAGAGGTATTCGACGGAGGACGGACCCGGGATCAGGACCACAGTTTTCCTGAAGGGATGCCCTTTGAGATGCCTTTGGTGTCACAATCCTGAGGGACAGGAATTTTCGCCCCAGATTGCATTCAACAATAGCAGGTGTATAGGGTGTAAAAGTTGTGTGACTGTTTGTCCTCAGGGAGCGATCAACTTCACTACAGATAGACCGCGAACAGACAGAGGGAAGTGCCAGAGTTGTGGGAAGTGTGCCGGGGTGTGCCCCACCGGGGCAAGGGAGCTTATCGGGAATTACATGACCGCTGAGGAAGTGTTCTCGGAGGTTGAGAGAGATACATTGTTTTATCGAAGTTCAGGTGGTGGTGTTACGGTGGGCGGTGGTGAGCCAACGATGCAACCTAAATTCCTCGTTGAGTTTTTGAGAAAATGTCATGAACATGGCATACATACTGCATTGGATACAAGTGGCTATGCAGGGTGGCAGGAAATGGAGGAAATCCTCAAGTATGTTGACCTGGTGCTCTACGACATAAAACAGATTGACCCTGCCAAACATGCACAATACACCGGGGTTTCCAATGAGTTGATCTTGGAGAACGCCAGAAGAATATCTAAAAAAGGGATACCAATGGTCATTAGAATCCCTGTTATCCCAGGATACACGGATGGAGAAGAGAGTATCAGGGGCATCTTGGAATTTGCATGTATCTTGAAGAGAGTGGCCAAGGTAGACCTGTTGCCATTCCATCGGCTGGGAGAGCCCAAATACAAGAAACTGGGCCGCAATTATGTATTTGAGAGCACTCAACCCCCAACTGACGAACATATGCAAAAGCTTAAGCGGCTCGTAGCATCGTTTGGGTTACAAGCCAAAGTCATGTCGAAATAGCTGGTAGATGGAGGGAGGTAAATTCATGGCTAAGATGCCAAAGCAGGTTATGGACCTCATAAACGACCCCGAGGCGGTCAAGTTCCTGGCTACCGTTGACACCGAGGGAAAGCCTAATTGTGCCCTTATCGCTTCGCTCTCGGCACCGAGCGAGGATATCCTCATATTCGCAGACCTGCTGATGAACAAAACCAAGAAGAACTTGACTACCACCGGGAAGGTTGCGGCGACGGTCTTTAAAGCCCCGTGGTCATCCTATCAAGTTAAGGGCACCTTCGAGGGATTTCAAAGGTCCGGGCCGCTGTACGACATGGCTCAGGCGATTTCCAAAGAATCGCCGTTCCTGAAAGGCAAGGTCTATTTCTACATCAAGCAGGTGGGGGTCATAAAAGTTGATGAAGTCTATCTTTCTCAGACACCGATACCAGGCAAGAGGATAGCCTGAATCTGTGCGACTCTTTGGCTCGTGTTTCGATACCTTAACTCAGTGTAAAGACATTTGGCAGACCCCGTGTAGCGCAGGTTTGAGTTCCCTGACGAAAGCATGTTAAGATGATGAAAGATCGTGTTTGAAGCATGGCATTTTGATGATAGCTAAACCACGGGATGCAGCAACCTTAATTCTTATGCGTGGTGCTGATCACGCCAGAACTGGTATTGAGATCCTGTTAGTCCGTAGGCACACCAAAAGTACCTTCATGCCCGGGGCTTATGTCTTCCCAGGGGGTCGGATAGAAGCGGCAGATTACACCCGCAAAGCCGAGAGAATTTGCCACGGACTTAGTTTCAAGCAAGCTCAAGACACTATTCCTGGTACTTCCCCTCCCGAAAAGGCCTTAGCATTCTTTGTCGCTGCTATTCGGGAGACATTCGAGGAAGCAGGGATTCTTCTGGCTTATCGGGAAACTCCAGACTTTGTAGCGTTTAATGAAGATGAAAAGATCCGATTCACCAAGTACCGAAGGGAGGTAAGGAAGGGCCCCTTCTCCTTTGCCACAATCATAGACAGGGAAGGGCTGAAGCTTGCAACTGAAAAGCTCTTCTATTTTGCCCATTGGATTACTCCAGAGATCTCACCCATTCGGTTCGACACTCGCTTTTTTGTAGCTGCCTCTCCCTCGAAGCAGGAAGCCCTTGAAGACGAGTTTGAGACCACCGCTCATATGTGGATTACCCCTCAAAAGGTGCTGAAAGAGCAAGAGATGGGCTTGCTTGTGCCTTTTGCCACGCTGTCCAACATCACAGTCCTTGCCCAATTCACGAGTGTTGATGAAGTGGTTGCTTCAACAAGGAATAAGGAGATACCTACTATCCAGCCAACTCTTACTCTTCGAGGATGGGAATATGAATGATCCAGTATAGTTGGGAGGCGGGCAAGAGGAAGGTAATTAGCTACGATTCCATCAATGAGCATCACGTTATAGCTAGATGTCCTGGATGTGGTATGGGCGTTACCATGGTGACTTGCCGAGACGATTTCAACGCTTGCAGACAGGGAAGAATAAGGTAAAGGGGTGACCCAGCTTTGCACAATAACCCCTATCTGCACAAAAAGTCCAGCTCCTGCACAAAAAGGTAGTGGGTCAATTTGAATTAGGCTGACGATGTTCTTTGATTTCCTTGCAGAGGGCTTTACAATCATCAAGTGTAGTCCACTCGGTATCGAGTGCCAACAATAAAGACCCTACGAACAAAACGATTATCCCTGCTACCCCTACATCTGTTTGGATTGCAAATACAAGTATACCGATTAAGGCCACGGGCAAACCGACTGCTTTGGCAATCAATCGAGCAATTCTGAATCCCTGGTTATACTTTTCTTGCATGTTGCACCTCTTTAAATAATTTCACAATCTCCGCAATAGGCTAGATATGATTTGCTACACCTGCTGCCATTGCTTGTGTAGTGTGATTTCGGGGATTTTATTAGGTTGTGTTTACTCGAAGCTAACTGTAGTACTTTTAGCCTATTTTTTAATCGTGCGAAGAACCGCCCAGCCCACTTGACAAACTTATAGGACTATGTATAGAATAAAGCCAGCGAAAGTGGCCGATCACCATCACGCTGGCTTTACATATGGGGGTTCGTTTCCTATACCCCTATACATTTAATATTATAGACAGGTGTATTACAGATGTAAACCATGAATTTTACTTACTGGCTGAATGCTTGGGTAGCACAAACAGGAGGCGATACATGGATAATACAACTCGATGGGAAGCTGAGGCAAGGGAATTACTTGAACGCGTGATACGGGAAATAGACCAAGTTCATGCGGACTTCGATAAAAAGCTCGCTCAATTAGAACAGAGAAAATGGGCGATTGAGGAATCTATCAGGGCTTATAGAGAATTAATGGGCATTAATCTGGTGCAAGCAGCTTCAGATTTGTCTCCAGACAATGTGAGGAACAAGAGCCATAAGGATATTCTGAAGCTGATAGCAAGCAGAAATGATGGGCTCTTGGTCGTGAAATATGCAATAAGAATGATGAAAGATGCTGATGTATTTGGCAATCCAGATAATGCAGATTCGGCAGTTTATAGTGTATTAAAGAGAACTCCTGAATTTAGGAAAGTGGGCAAGGGAGTGTATAAGCTAAATGGTGGCGCGGAAATAGAAAGGGCAAGACAGCTTCGACTTAAAGTTAGAAGGAAAGCCCCCAAAAGCCGCAGTGGTGTGGTACAAGCTATTAGAAGCTTGAAGGAGGGACATCCCGAAATGACAAAGGCGGATGTTCTGGACACCTTGATTCGCAGGGGGTTCGATTTTAAGGGAAAAATCCCTGTCAGGGCAGTGAATATGGCATGGGCTCGTTTGGGTTATCATGGCAAGCCAACACAGTCAATCAAGCATCAGGGAACTAATGCAATCGATCCAGTGGAATCTATCAAAAAGGCGGTGTAACCATGAAATTACTAAAAACCAAAGAGTCTGAAGCAGCGAGGAAAGAAATCCTTATGGCACATGTTGACTATGAAAACATCCGTTGGCGTTTTCGTGATTATGTAGAATACATAACCTTAGAAAATGTGATTAGAACATTCCAAGAGATTGGAAACGAAATTGGAGAACTTCGACAGATGTTTTTCTATGGCGATTGGACTAGGCGTCCACAAGATGCCAGAAGGATAGAAGACAACGGCTGTCGTGCCGTAAATGTTCTCTCTAAGATTCATGGTAGTGACCGTAGTGACCCAACAATGATGTTTGCCATAGATGACCAATCAAGAGACGCTGAAATCACCGCGTTCCTACTCGGTGCTGGTGATGCCGACTATAAAGAGGTAATCTTGCGCTGTCGAGAGCGGGGCAAGCGAGTGTACGCTGTATGTTTCGGGCGCTCAGCTTCACGCGAATTATTTACGATGACGAATGGGGTATTCTCATTAGAGGTACAGCTAAATCTCACGGAACGCCAAATTGCTGCTTTACCTCCGGCGGAGATACTTGATGAACCAAAGAAGACACACGAGTTAATCAAAAGAATTGATAGTCTTGAGAAAACCTTGAATCATGTTGTTCGTAATTATCTCAGGGACAAAATTTTACTTCCAACACAACAGTTTGGGGAGACGCCACTTGAGATAGACCAATTCTTAGATGCGGAGGTAGGGAAAGGCTATCTAGGAGAATATGATATCGACAACCCAAGGATTCCTGGCAAAAAGGTCAGGTGTTTCAAATTAAAACGGGAAGTTTCTTTGGTTTCTGCGGTATTGATACCCCCTGAAAAGGGAGAAGCGAAGCCCTAAAGCCTCGCTTCTCCATAGCGTAACATAACATAGCGCGTTTTTCAACGCTGTATAATAGGCTAATACATCAACCCCAAAATGTCAATAGTACTGAGCCTTAAAAATCCAGTACTATATTCTTATTGGAGTATTTGTAGCCTCAATCATGCGAATATCGCTTTTGTTGGCTTACACCTGATTACGCTTGCGCCTCTGCGTTCTGATACAGTCAATTCATGAGTTGGGGATTGAACCAGTCTTGAATTAAAATACTCTATGATATAATTAGCGTCAAAAAGATATGTGGACTTATAATTGTGCTAGGGTTTATGTAGGAGGTTATTCATGTGGTGATATCACTGATACACCACAATTCGATACGTATAGAGAGGTACATTGCGGATTCAAGATAGAGGCAGGGAAGATAATCGAAAAACGCTTGAGAAATATAAGAGTCAAGGGTGCTACGGATTCGTTGAATAACCCACCTTACCCAAAACCATATACGATATTGCAAACGTATGTTTTATATCCCCAAACTGACGAGGCTATCATTCGTGTTTCCAATAGGGATGGCAGTCATTTAATTAAGCTAGTAAAGCATCAAAAGGGAAATCGTAGCACTATTTATAAAATGAGGCTTTAGACTTTTTTGTGCAGGAAAGGCAGTTGCACAAGAAGTAGGCGCAAATTGAGGCTTTATGTGCAAAGCTGGGGTGCCCCGTATGTCAGAAGCTGACGAGCTTGCTTTACTGGATGCTACGGCGCAAGCTAAGTTAGTAAAACGTAAGGAAATTAAGCCTATTGAGCTCGTAGATGCAGCCATAGAGCGTGTAGAGCGTCTGAACCCCAGGGTCAATGCAGTAATCACACCAATGTATGATCAGGCAAGATCAGCGGGTGCTGGCAGAGTGCCCAACGGACCTTTCACGGGTGTACCGTTTGTATTAAAGGATTTGATAACCTATTGCGCTGGAGTGCGGATGACGGAGGGAGCAGCCTTCCTGCGTAACTTCATCCCCGATCATGACAGCGAACTGGTCAAACGCCTGAAATGCTCTGGATTAATCATCATAGGTAAGACCAACACCCCGGAATTTGGTTTAGCGGTGACCACTGAACCGCGTTTGTTTGGTCCCACCCGCAATCCCTGGGATCTGAACAGAACGACCGGTGGCTCAAGTGGAGGTTCGGCGGCTGCTGTGGCCTCTGGCATGGTTCCTATGGCACATGGCAACGACGGTGGTGGGTCTATCCGGATCCCCTCCTCTTGTTGTGGCCTATTCGGACTTAAGCCCACCCGGGGGCGAAATCCGCTTGGCCCGGAATACGGTGACGTCATAAGTGGACTGGTAGTTGACCATGCCATTACCCGCTCGGTTCGAGATAGCGCTGCCCTGCTGGACGCTACCTTGGGCCCGGACCCTGGTGACCCCTATTGCGCACCCCCACCGACCAGACGCTTCCTCAAGGAGGTGGGATCTGCTCCCGGCCGTTTAAGTATTGCTTTCGCTACAAAACCCATCACAGGCAGCCCTGTGCATGCTGACTGTGTAAGCGCGGTTCTTGATGCGGCGAAGCTATGTTCAGACCTGGGCCATGAAGTGGTGGAGGCTTCGCCGGCCGTCTCTGGGGAGTTATACATAATTGCCCTGGGAACGATATGGACATCGGGCTGTGCCTGGACCATCGACCGGTGGGCTCGTATTTTGAATCGAGAACCTGCCGTGGACCAGTTTGAGCCGCCGACAGCGATTCTATACGAAATGGGCAAACAACATAGTGCGTCTGCCTATCTGCTGGCCTTGGAAGGGGTCCAAATCATAGCCCGGGACATCGCGAAGTTTCTCATCAAGTACGATGTGTGGCTAACACCCACGCTTAACGAACCGCCTGTGCAACTTGGCTACTTTGCCCCAGCACCTGAGAACCCAATGCAGGGATGGTTTCGTTCTGGAGATTTCTCCGCGTTCACAACTATCTGCAATCTCACCGGGCAACCGGCAATGTCTGTACCGCTCTTCTGGAACACCGAGGGCCTGCCAATCGGTACGCATTTCATTGGTCGCTTTGGAGATGAAGCGACTTTGTTCCGACTAGCAGCCCAGCTGGAGGAAGCTAGACCTTGGGCTGGGCGTAGACCTGCAGTATCAGCTTGACTCGAAATCGCGCTGCAATGCGGTACCGTGTTGACAAGAGTTTGGGCCAATGATATAAAACGGGAGCGAGTCCATATAAAGAAGTTCATTCAATTTTCTGTTCTGCCTTCTCATTCTTTAAGCAACAATCGGGTTATCAATTCTCGCAGGGAGGTCCAAGGTCATGGTGAAAAAGACAAAAGATGGACGTGTGGTGGAATTTTTCGCAATCGACGCTGGTGGAACGATGACAGATGCTGTACTGATCGATAAAAACGGCGATTTCCAGGTCGGTAAAGCACTATCTGAACCAGGCTATGAAGCCGAAGCTGTAATGAATTCTTTCCAAGACGCACTGGGATACTGGGGGCTGAACACTTCTGAGGGCGCAAAAGGCTTGAGCGCTGTCATCTACTCTGGGACACAGATGATCAATAGAGTCCTCACCAGACAGGGTGAGCAGCCGCTGGGATTGATAGTTACCGCTGGCTTTGAGGACATGATGCGCATGGAGAGAGCTGTGCAGGTTTGGCTTGGCCTGTCGTACGCTGATCGCCTTCACTCCGTATCGCACCACCATCATGAGCCGTTGATAGCCAAACGTTACATACGGGGCGTGCGCGGACGAATTAATGTATTCTTCGCTGAAATGATCCCACTCTATGAAAACGAGGCGTATAAGGCGGTAGAAGAGCTACTGGACGAGGGTATAAAGGCGCTCTGCGTCTGTTTGTTGTTCTCCTTCAAGAACCCCGCTCATGAGCAGAGGGTCAGGGAGATAGCGCTGGAAATCATGAAGAAGAGGGGCATGGAAATCCCGGTGTACTTATCCTGTGAAATATGCCCTGTCAGGGGCGAGTTCCCGAGGGCGCAGACAACTGTCCTGGAAGCTTATGCGGCTTCACCTTCACGTCCGCATTTCCAGAAAATAATGGAGAGGCTGTCCGCTGTGGGATCAAGGGCACCAATGCGCCTCATGACATGTTATGGCGGTTCTATAGCGCCGGAACACCGCATGTTGGCTTCTACAATGTCGGGTGGCCCGGTAGGCGGCGTGATAGGAGGTAAGTACCTCGGGGAGGTGCTGGGTGTAGAGAATATCGTGTGCTCTGACGTAGGCGGTACCTCATTCGACACAGGTCTTATTACTGAGGGCAGGTTTACCTTGGATGTTGAACCTAGCATCGCCTGGATGAAGACGGCCATACCAGCCATCGTCACTGAGTCGATCGGCGCGGGCACAGGCATGTATGTCAGGCTGGACCCTGTTATAAAGAAGATAGAATTGGGTCCGGAATCAGCGGGCTATAAGATAGGCATGTGCGTAAATGAAAATGTGCCTACCATCAATGATTGTAATCTTGTGCTGGGCTACCTCAACCCGGATTACTTCCTGGGCGGCAAGGTCAAGCTCTCGGTGGAAAAAGCATATGATGGCATCAAGAGGCAATTAGCTGACCCGCTCGGTATAGATGTCTACGAGGCAGCGGAGGGCATCAAGAATCTGGTCGATATAACCATGCGGGAGAGTTTGAGTGCTACGGTGATGGGGCGAGGATTTTCGCCGGAGGTCTATTCGCTTCTGTGCTACGGCGGAGCAGGCCCGTTGCATGCAGCCGCATATAGCGAAGGCCTGAACTTCAAAAACATCTTTGTGCCCACATGGGCAGCTGCCTTTTCTGCTTTCGGCTGTGCCTGTGCCGAATATTCTGACAGGATAGATTATCAGATAGACTTCCCCATTTCAGCAGATTTGCGTGAGGGGGAGATGCTGCTCATGATTGTCAACCAGGTGCTTGATGGTCTCAAGGCAGCACTCGAGCAAGAATTGCTGAAGCAGGGGCTGGATCTAACCAAAGTGGTGTTCAAACCAGCCGCCAGGATGCAATACAGGGGTCAGTTGGACGATTTGGAACTGTTAATGCCAGCTTATCCTATGACAGGAAAGGACCTCGAAAAGCTGTGTGAAACTTTTAACGACCTCTATGGCAGGATTTTTCCGGTTTCGGCAAAATCGCCGGAGCTTGGCTACCTGATTACCAGATGTGTAGCGCATGGTGTGTACCCAACCAAGAGGCCCATCTTGCGCAGACATAGGCTTTCCACGCTCACGCCTGATGAAAAAGCGAGGAAGGGAAAAAGAAAAATATACTTCAAACATGAATGGCACCGGGCTGAAATCTATGAGATGGACTATCTGAAATCAGGTAACCTGGTCAAAGGGCCCAGTGTAATTGAGGCACCAAACACTACACTGCTGGTGCCGCCGAAGGCCGAGGCCTATCTCAACAACTTCAGGGTGTTTGAGCTAAGGCAGGCATAGCCAGCTGGCAAAGATGAGGGAGGTAAAAATGCAGAAAGCAAGGATACCGAAGAAGGTCAGAGAAAAGAAACAGTTGGCAGCCGTTGATAAACAAAAGATGACGCTTAGGGAGAAGCTAAATTACAGCGAGGATTTGTTTAAGAAGTCAGGGCACTACCACGGGATCCAGCAGTTAGAGTTACGCGATAAGGATCCATTGCGGTTTGAGAGGGTATTTGGCAAGCTTCGCGGTGCTCTTGTCGGGGCACGCGAGTCAGCTCTGCATATCAGCGCTTCGCCCATCGTCAGGAACATTGGTGAGCTATGCTTTGCCCTGTACACACCCGAAGGAGATTCAATCACATTGTCTACAGGCATCATCGTCCATGTGCATACCATCTCTGAGTTCATCAAATATATGATTCGCAATGACTATGAAGACGACCCTGGTATAAAGCACGGCGATATCTTCTGCAACAATGATGCAGCCATCGGCGGTGTGCATACGTCTGATATATCTACAGCGGTGCCTATATTTTACAAAGACCAGTTAGTGGGTTGGGCATCAGGTGTAACTCACGAACCGGATTGTGGCTCTTCCATGCCGGGCCATAGCCCTACACAGCCGCAGTCACGTTTTGAGGATGGCTATATCATCGTTGCCGATAAAATAGGCGAGAACGACAAAATATTCAAAACATACCGACTGCGTTCATCGAAGTCGACACGCACACCCATGTACTGGGACCTGGATGAGAAGGCACGTTTGGCCGGATGTCATAAGATTCGAGAGGCTGTTATAAAGATTATTGAGGAGGAGGGTTCTAAATATTACCTCAGATTTATTCGGGAGATCATTGAGGAGGGGCGCCAGATTGCGTTGGCACGTGTTAAAGAAAGGCTTGTCCCCGGGCGCTACAGGGCACCATCGGCTATGCCCATTGCATTCGTGGAAGTAGCCCAGGGCAGGACGGAGCGACCTCGCCAGGACATCCTTGCCAACGCACCTGTGGAAGTCATCGTAAGGCCTGATGGCGAATTGTTTTTCTCAACGGACGGAGCATCGAGATCCCAGCCATTCCCCTTTAACTGCTCTGAAACCGCGATGCAGGGGGGGCTCTGGGTGCTCTTGTCTCAACTATTGTTTTACGATGGTAGAGTTAACGATGGCTCATACCTGGCTGTAAAAAGTTATTTCCCGCCGGGCTCTGGGTTTAATCCTACGGATCCCTTCGCATCATATAGTTGTGCCTGGCCATCGCTGCTGGCATGTTTTACCGGCCTTGTACGGTGTCTCAGCCGCGGCTTTTATTCCAGGGGATACCGCGAGGAGGTCGTCAGTTCGTACGGTGAAACCACTGATAGCACACAGGGTGGTGGCTATCTGGAGGATGGCACCTACTTTCCGCTGGCTACATTCGACATATCTGCTGTGGGGATGGGTGCCGGTGCTTTGAGGGACGGTTTAGACTATGGCTATGCAATGTGGAATCCGGAGTCAGATATGGGTGACATAGAGGTGTGGGAGAGTCTCGAATTAGGTTTCCCATGGCTGGGAAGGCGTGTGAAAAAAGATACGGCCGGATTTGGTAAATACCGTGGAGCTACCGACTGGGAGAACCTGCGTGTGGCGCATGGCGTGAAATCCTTGTTTGCCTACATGGTGCGGGGAGGTGGCGTTTCCTTCGTATGTACTGGCCTCATGGGTGGCTATCCCAACGCTACCTCGTACCGCAGCGCCATGTTGCGGAGCAATCTGGCCGAGGTCACGCAGGAAAAGAGGCCGTATCCCACAGGCGAAGGAGACCCCAACGATTCCGAGCTTAAGAGATTTCTGCAGGGTGATTACGCGATACATAAAAGAGGAGCTACATTGGGTGGTAACCTGAATAATGGTGACATCCTGCATGGAAATATGAATGGCTCGTGCGGTTTCGGCGATCCCCTGTTGAGAGATATCGAGCTTGTGAAGAAGGATTTGGAGGATGAGATTTACACTGCAGGGCTTGTCAGACGTGTTTATGGAGTGGTGGCCAGCTACGACAGCAAAAATCAGAAATGGGTAATCGACGAAGAGGCGACGAGAAAAGAAAGACAGAAGATACGAGACATTCGTAAATCCAGAGCAATCGATTTCAAGGAGTTCCTTGAGAGTGAGCGCCAGATTGTCCTCGAAAAGAATTTGATCGAGCCGATTAAGAATATGTACAGGGAATCGATGGAGTTATCGCCAAAATGGGCAGAGGAATTCAAAGAGTACTACGGGCTGCCGGAGGATTTCCAATTTTAGTTTGGGAGGGTTCACGTGACAGAATATGATAAGAATACGATTGCTGATTTGATAGATGGCAAATTGGAGTGGTCCGCACTGAAGAGGATTATCTCAGACCACAAGGACGCCGATAGATTCGAGAAGGTCGTGGCGATACTGCAGGAGAGAGTGCCCTGGAAGGAGAAGATATTATTGCCTTTAGCGGAGCACCTGTATGTTGTGCAAAAGGGAAAGGAACGTATTGTCAAGGCCGAGTGCGGTTATGAATTCGGCGACTACAGGCAAAACTGGAAACATAAGTCTAAGGTGTTTGTCAGGAATGCGCCTGAACTGCTGCAGGAGATGTATCGCAACTGGGAGCATTCTGACCCGAATTGGCAGGAGATGAGGGAGTTCTACTGCCCGGGATGCTACACGCTGCTCGACATTGAAGTGTTACCGCCCGGGTATCCCGTAACTTTCGATTTCTTGCCAGACCTGGAAGGATTATATAAGGAAATACTCAAGAAACCGCTCGGGTGAACAGGCACAAGGAGACTACGATGACTATAGATGCACATGCCCACCTTGATTTGGCGGAGGGGATCACGGCTGAAGACTACATCCGCTGGATGGACGCATCGGGTATCAATAAGGTAGTGCTGCTGGCCGGCCTCAACAGCTTAATCCCACCGACCCCGGACTGGCAAATCTCTATCATGAGGTTTATGCTCTCTACACCAGTTCAGCCCCTGGGCAAGAGAATCTATGAGTCCCTGATTAAGGGAGATTACCTTAAAGGCGGAGGGAAGATTGTACAGATAGTTCAAGACCCGGACAATGACAGCGTCAGCCAGGTTGTCTCGAGATATCCTGAGCGCTTTATGGCTTTTGTGGTGATAAACCCCAAGTTGAAAAATGCCATGGAGATTTTCGAGAAGGGTATCGAAGAGCAGGGGATGGTCGGCGTCAAGTGCCATGCCTGGTGGCATAGGATTGACATTCGCTCCGAGTTACTCCCTATTGCGCGGCGATGTGAGGGAAAGGGATTACCCCTGCTGGTTCATTTGGGAGGCGGGCGGCAAACGGGCAACTTTGAAGTGCTTCTGGATAACTGCCCACGTCTAAAGCTGATTCTAGCCCATGTCGCAATTCCTCATTTTCAGAGGAGCTGGAAAGTGATCAAAGAGCAGAAGAACTGCTTTGTCGACATATCGGGAAGCTACATAAATGCCTCTTTGGTTCGCAAAGCTGTGAAAGCCTTGGGGCCGGACAAGGTGATTTTTGGGTCTGATGGTCCTATACCCCTGAGATGCAGAGAAGGAGGCTACAGCTATGAGCCCATCTTACAATGGACCCGCGAGCTCCACATCTCAGACAACGATAAGGAGAAAATCTTCCACAAAAATCTGGAGCGGCTACTTCCGTAATTGTGGTAGCTCGCAATGCACCGGTGCCGAGTTCTATGGCGTGCCATATCACCCATTTCATGTCGATATCAAATTAAAGGGGTCGGGGGACAGCCTCATAACAGTAACCTAGATACCCAATCGGGGTGTCGAAATATCGATTATGTAGTCGCACCAGATTCAGAACATAGACCACCTAACCATTGATCAAAGTATCGCCGTAGCGAATCCCCATTGATGTACTACTTTACATTTTGTTGACAAATGTTCTTGACGATAGTATAAAACTATAGCGAATCTCTGCGGAGAACTTCGAAGAAAAATTCTTATTCCGCTTCCGTATAGGGGGCTAGACTGATGTATAAAGCATGGGTTCCGATCCCTGAACGCGCTCGACTTGCTGTGTCATCGCAATCTGCTGTATAAACATTTGATCCTGCATCTGACAAAGACCATTGCTGAGGGTGGATCACATAGGTATCGAGTGGAGAATGTCAACGGAAGTTCTATATCTATCTCGTTTACGATAAGGAGGGGAGCTCATGGTACAGAGAACGGATGCAGAAACGAAGCGAGACAAGTTACAAACTTGGTTGAGTTCAAAACTGCCTTCGGCACAGAGCCTTTCCATTAGTCCTCTAGTTAAAGCAAAATCGGGGTATGGGAGCGAGATTCACTTCTTTGACCTCCAATGGAGGGAGGCTGGCCGAGAGCATATAGAGAAGCTTCTAATACGAGAAGAGCCTATGGTGCTACGGGTCTTCCCCGTTTATGACATGGGTAAGGAGTTCCATACGATGAGGTGCTTAAAGGGTAGCGCTGTCCCTGTGCCTAAGATGTACTGGCTTGAGTTGGACAACAAGGTACTGGGCGCTCCCTTTTTCGTCATGGGTAAGGTCGAGGGTGAGATTATTGACCCCCAACAAATTGGAGAAGAGCCCCAAGGCCCGCTGTGGAAAGCGACTCCTAAAGGAAGAGGCAAAATATGGCGCCAGGCTATCGAAGTAATCGCAAAGATAAATACTGTAGACTGGGAACGCCTGGGTCTCTCCTTTTTCGGGGTTAAGAAAAAGGGCACCGATGCCCTTGACCGTCAGATAGCTTTTTATGAGAGAATGGCGGAGTGGGCAGGGGTGAGGCCCAAACCATTTCTGGGCAGCGCCTTTACCTGGTTCAAGAAGAACATATTTGAGCCCAAGCACGTATCCTTATGTTGGGGAGACGCCCGGCTGGGCAACATAATGTACCACAATGGGGAGGTGACGGCTGCCATTGACTGGGACATGACACATATTGGTGCCGCTGAAGATGACCTGGCCTGGCTGCTCGCTGTAGATTGGTTGAATAGCGAAAGCGGCCTCCGAGGCCCTCGCTGGGAGGGCATACCGGAGAGAGAGGGGATAATCCGTCTATACGAGAGCGCAACTGGAAGAAAGCTGGAAAACTTTTCTTACCACGAGGCCTTTGCCTTGATGAAATTGGGTATAATCTTCTGGAGGGTCATTAAAACCATGCCGGGAGTCCCTGCTGATTTTGCTCCTGATAACCCGCCCCTGAAGAAGCTGGGGAACATGCTGGGCATAGATTACAGCCTTTAGTTTTTCTCGTCTTGAGCATAGAATATTCCGTCCAAGTAGGAGGGGAGCATGTTGACAAGGTATGATGAATCGCTGTGTCACCAAATCGTGTCGACTTTCGACCATGTGGATTCCAGCGACCGGCAATGGTATGAGAGGATATGGCTTGTGGCGCATGCTAATTCCGGGGAGATCATGATTGATACCGGGTTTGGCAAGTATACCAATAGGAATGTGATGGACGCATTCGGTGGAGTAGCTGTGAAAGGCACTACACAGTACACAGTGCGTGCCTCGCGGGAACTGCGGCCTGACACGGATATCATAGCGGTCGGACCACTATCATACGAAGTAATGGAACCACTCAAGAAAATACACGTCCGCCTGAAAGAGAATAACTATGGGATAAGCTTCGATATCGAGTTTGAGGGGAGGATGCAACCGCATGAATCAGACATAAGCTTCACTCGACTCTATGGCGCTGTGTTGCACCACGCCTGCCGCTATTTTCAGTTGGGGCAGGCAAGCGGCAAAGTGGTCGTGGAGGGTAAGACTTATGATATTAAGAAAAATACTTGGTGGGCCGAGAGAGACCATTCCTGGGGAATCAGGCCGATTGGTGTACCACCGCCGGGAGCCTACTGGGCCCGGCCTGATTCCGGACAACCGGAATCAGGGCTGCAGCCTTTTCCCCAAATAGGGAAATTGTCCTCCCATTGGTTAACCATGCAATTCAGAGACTACGGGCTAATCTTCATGTTCTACGAAGGCGCGGATGGAAGGGCGGCTAGCGTTCAAGGGAAGACAGTCTATCCTTTTGGGGATGACAGGTTCCCAGTTACTGTTACCGAACTACGGTACCGGATTGAATCTCAGCCTAAAACAAACAAAGTCAAGGCACTTGACCTCGTCGTCACCACTGCAGACGGTGTAAAGAGGAAAATTTCATGCAGGCCGCTGGGCAATACCTATCACTTATTGACGGCGGGCTATCTGGGTGGTTACAAGGGCTGGCTTCACGGAAAGTGGAGGGGAGCATATGCTATCGATGGCGAGAAGCTGGACCTCAGAGATAAGAGGGTGCTCAAGGACCTGAGCAAGGGTGTAGATGATACCCTGTGTGAGTTCAAATGCGGCAAAGATGTAGGCTACGGTATACTAGAATCGGTCGTGATTGTAGCTTAGATGGAAGGCAAATGACTACGGCAGCAGTGACCGGATCAGCTTCAGGTATCGGTGCCGCGATACGTAAGCGTTTCGAGCGTTCTGGATGTACAGTTATCGGTATTGACATCAGAGACGCTGAAATCGTCGCGAACCTTTCCACCCATGAGGGAAGGGTACTCGCAATCTCAGGCGTGAAGCAGCGTTGCAGCGCGCTTGACCATTTTGTAGCCTGTGCTGGCCTGGCTACCTACGCGCGTCCACCATCTCTGATCGCTTCGGTAAACTACTTTGGGGCGATCGAGTTGCTCGACGGGCTATTAAGACTTCTGCAGAGAGGTAAGAATCCGGCTGCTGTCGCGACGTTGTCCAATTCAGCTCAGTGGGTGCAAATAGAGGAGACGTCCTACTTTCAGGCGTTGCTTCATAATGATGAGGCTGAAGCTGCAAGGATAATCGACGCAGTACCTGATGCTTTCATGGGTGCCTCTCTTGCCTATGTTGGATCCAAACTAGCACTAGGTAGAGCAATACGACAGCGTACAACAACTTGGGGCAAGGCTGGTGTGAGGCTTAACGGAGTTGCGCCTGGCAATACCAAGACACCTATGCTCCAGAGAATACTTGATGATTCAAACACGCGCGATGGTGTTCTGAATATGGAAATCCCGATTGGGCGACTGGCCGCGCCTGAAGAAGTTGCGAGTCTAATTGCCTTTCTCTGCAGCCCAGAGGCCTCCTATATTCACGGTAGTATCTTTTATATCGACGGTGGGGTAGATGCGCAGATTCGTCCAGATCGCTTCTAACAGCGAGTTAGAGAGAAACGACACGCAGTTAAGGAGTCGAAATCCCGGTCAGGGAGTCGCCTCAGATTCGAAAGAGCGACTCCCTGCCTTCTGATACGGGTGTCGCTGATGAGTTGCTACAGCGGTAGAAGTGAGAGCGCGGGTGCCCCAGCGACTAGACCAGGATGGCCAGCCTGAAGAACAGCCTGCGTTGCTGCCTAGACTGTCCCTGATCTGCATTTGTGCACTAAGTCAGACAAAGACTAACTCAAGGTCAAGGCTTTGGAAGGGAGAACAATCATGGATGCAAAGGATGTGAAAACAGCTGTAGTAGTTGGGGCAGGCGTGATGGGGCATTCCATAGCCCAAGTGTTCGCACAAAAAGGCATACAGGTTGGTCTTGTGGACACCAGTGATCAGTTGCTAGATCGCGCCGTTGCCCTAATACGGTCCAACCTGAACACGCTGGCAGGCTTTAAGCGCGTAACTCATAAAGAGATCCCAACAATTTTGAGTCGGATACACCCTTCGACAGACCTCTCTGCGGTGGCACATGACGCTGACTTTGTGGTGGAAACAGTTTCGGAAGTCGCTGACGTGAAAAGAAAGGTATTCGTGCAGCTTGATGAAATTTGCCGGAAGAACACTATCCTGTCAAGCAACACCTCATCTCTTGACCCCTTCAGTATGGCCGACATCAGTAGGCCCGAACGGCTGATTATTGCTCACTGGTTCAACCCAGCACACATAATTCCTCTGGTGGAGGTCGTGCCAGGTCCGAAAACATCGTCTGAAGTCGTCGAATCGGCCGCAGGTCTTATGCGGAGGCTCGGCAAGACGGCAGTCGTACTTGAACAGTTTGTACCCTCGGGGGTCATCAATCGCATTCAAAACGCCATTAGTTTTGCAGTATACGAGATGGTAGACAAGGGATGGGCCACCCCGGAGCAGATTGACAGGGCTGTCAAAGCCGTCATGGGGATCCGACTCCCAATATTGGCTGTCTGCCAACTCTTGGATTTCACTGGTCTCGATACGGTGAACAATATCGTGGCAGATATGGGGATCAGGTTCCCTCTCATTGATGACATGGTGAACCAAGGGCATCTTGGTGTGAAAACCTCGAAAGGTATTTATGACTATGGCGGGCGGAGCGAGCAGGAAATACTAAGAAAGCGGGACGAACTCTACCTCAAAATGCTAGACCACCTGGAACGAATAAAGGCATTTGACCCTGTCTAGGGACACTCTATGGGACAAACCTGAGAGGCATACACAAGCCCCCAGGAAACAGTTCTGCATCAAGATCGGGATGAAGGAGGCAAACATGCGCAATTATTTAAAACCGATCAAGAATGTCACTATTGTGGGAGCGGGATTCATGGGAACACAGATTGGGTTTCATTGCGCTGTCAAGGGCTATCCGGTCTGCTTCCATGATGCCTCCACCAGAGCACTGGGGAAGGTAATGCCTTCCTGTGTGGAGAAATTCGACTTCGCCTTCGCAGCCCAGCCCGCAAATGCGGATGAAAAGGATAATGTGCTCCAACGAATTCGGTTGGCCAGCGGCATCAAAAGGGCTACTTCAGACACCGATTTGGTGATAGAGGCTGTCCCGGAGAATCTCGAACTGAAACGAGAAGTCTTCGCCAGGCTGGATCGGGTATGCCCCGCTCATACCATCTTGGCCACCAATAGTTCCTCTATTCCCGTTTCGCGCATCGAAGGCGCCACCCGCAGACCCGACAGAGTGATTAACCTGCATTTCTTTCCGCCTGTGAGAGACAACACACTGGTCGAATTGATGGGCGGCACCGCCACATCTGACAACACTATCGAACGAACGCGCCGGTTTGTTCACAGTATCGGCTTAATACCGGCTCTGGCTCGGAAAGAGAGCTTTGGGTTTGTTATCAATCGGGTTTGGCGTGCTGTCAAGAAGGAGTGTCTCCGGGTGGTTGACGAGGGCGTGGCGTCAGTTGAAGACGTTGATCGGGCATGGCAGGCATTTCTGGGGACGGCTTATGGGCCTTTCTTCATGATGGATGTCGTTGGGCTGGATGTTGTTCATGACATTGAAATGTCATACTATCGAGAATCCGGAGATGCGTCAGATGCGCCACCCAAGATTCTTCAGGACAAGATCGCAGCTGGCGAGCTAGGTGTCAAGACAGGCAAGGGCTTTTATACTTATGCGAAAACTTAAACCGACAAAGTAACCACACAGGAACGGTCCTAAACTGGCCTCAGCATGGGAATTAACGAGCTTGCCTACTGAGGAGGGGAAATGAATCTGTTTGATGCTAACAACCTTGAAGCAGGAGCCACACTATTGGAACTCAACTGGCAGTTTCGGGCATCACGGGCTTTGATGACCGCTCATCAGCTCGGGATTTTTCAAGCGCTTCGTCAGCCAAGGGAGGCCTCTGAAGTGGCGAAAAAGTGTAAGACAGAGCCCCGTATGACAGAAAAGCTGCTCATTGTCTGCTGCGCTCTAGGTCTTGTCAAGAGGGATAATGGCCATTTTGCTTTAACCCAGTTGGCAGTCGATACGCTTTTACCTGAAAGTCCGAGGTATCTCGGCGGTGTTCTAGACCATGGTGAAATGCTTTGGTGGGGCAGCACGGGGCTTCCCGACATCGTGCGAACGGGAGGACGTGGAGCAGCACCAAAGCCGCCCGAATATTTCATCTCGCACTGGCATGAACACTGGATTTGGGCTATGCATGGCAATGCAGCCAATGGGGTCGCACAATGGATAGCAAGGCAACTGGACTTGGCTGACAGAGAATTATTGCTCGATGTCGGTGGCGGTCCGGGTACCTATAGCATTGCTTTGTGCCAGCGCTTTCCGAAGTTGAGGGCTGTGTTATGGGATTTACCGGAGACTATAGCTATCGCCCGGCAGGTGGTTGAACGCTTCCATATGAATGACCGCATCTCTTTCAAGGAAGGGGACTGGAACAGCCAGAAGTTCGGCACAGGTTATGATTGTGTATTCATGTCTAACATCATGCATGGGCAGAGTAGTCAAGCGGAGACGAGGCTACAGCAAGGTGTGGAGGCGCTGACGACAGGTGGTTTGCTTATTGTGCACGACTTCTTGCTAGACAATGACAAATGTGGTCCTTTACCGGCAGCCCTGTTTAATTTGATGATCGGTGCCTACACTGTGAACGAGTTGATTGGCATCGTTCGCTCTGCTGGTTTCGAAGACGTCTCTCTTGTCGCCTATAATGCGTGGCGAGGGAGCGGCCTTATCACAGCGACACGTCCCTAGGCTCATTTGTGCCCGCTGAAGTGCTGTGAAGCGTGCCCGTCAACCATCAGACGCATTCCTGCCTCACAATGCTGCCAATTGTTAAACCGGAGTCGCTCTGTTGACTTAGTCCTCAGTGTGACTCATACTACTTAAATGAAGCACGGATAAAGGAACCCAGGCAGGAAATACAAATATGATTACACAGGGGAAGACACGGGTAAGAGCTAGATAGACGATAGTGAAGATTAATCCTCTCGACATATTGTTTGATCCTAAGACAATTGCCGTAGTTGGCGCTTCCAGAAATCCCTCAACGCCCAACTATAACCTGCTGGCAAACCTGGTCAGGCTCAAATTCCAGGGGAGACTTTATCCCGTCAATCCAAATGTTCAGGAAATCGACGGAATGAAGTCATATCCCGGCTTAAAGAGCATCGAAGATGAGATAGATATGGTTGTCTCATCCGTGCCGGCAGCAGCAACTCTGGACGTAATCAAGGATTGCGTTGATAAAAGGGTGAAGGTAGTTGTCATAGTCAGCGGAGGCTTCTCTGAGGTCGGGCGGGACGGGCGCAAGGTCCAGGAGGAAATTGCTCTCCTGCTGAAAAGAGCGGGAATCAGAGCAATCGGACCTAACTGTTTAAGTCCGATCAACACTTCGAATAACCTGGTCATTGGTTTCGACCCCCACGAAAAGTTACACAAGGGAAGCACATCGTTTATCATGCAGTCGGGATTCTACGAGCCGAGATTAGAGTGGATCTTTTGGGACTTGAACCTTGGTATAAGCAAGCTGATAGACCTGGGTAACAAGATAGATATCAATGAGGTTGACTCCCTGGAATATCTGGCGCGGGATCCAAGCACTGGGGTTATTGCCATCCATTTGGAGAGCATTGCAGGTGACAGCAAGAGGTTCTTCGCCCTTTTGAAAGAAACCGCGAAGGAAAAGCCGACAGTGGTTCTCAAATCCGGCCGTACTGAAGCCGGGGCTGCTGCCGTATCCTCTCACACTGGGGCAATAGTCAAAGGCAGCCCCATGGTATTCGATAGCGCCCTCGCACAGGCTGGGGTCGTCCGGGCATATAATCTGGAGGAGTTCTTCGACTTCGCGAAAGTCTTCGAATTTCTCAACCCGCTGAAATTGACCGGAAATCGGATCGCCATAGCCTGCCTTTCAGGGGGTGAAGGGGCTATAGTAATCGATATGTGCCGGGATAGAGGTTTTTCGCTGGCAAAGGTCAGCTCAGAAACGTATGTCAAGCTGCAGGAAGTTGGTCCTCCCTGGGAAATTCCGCCGAATCCCTTTGATATCGGTGTCTCAGGGCAGTTTCATCCCATGGAGGTTTACCAGGCCTTCTTTGAAGGAATGACGGAAGACGCAAACGTCGATTGCGTTGCCGCCCAACTGCCCACGTTTCGCAACGTTTCAATTCCCGATAACATTCTGAGAGTATTCCTGGAACCGATCTTCAGGGCCAGGAGCAGAAAACCGGTTGCCATCTGGCTCATGGAGGAGAATCAAAAGTATCGTACGCCGATTCAGGTCTTGGAAGCAAACCGTGTGCCCGTATATCCCACCGCGGATCGAGCTATAAAGGCACTCTCAGCCCTTCACAGGTATACATTGATGAACAGAGGGTAAGGTAAGCATAATAGAGGCTAGAAAAAACAAAGTCGGGGCGAGTGGATTTGAACCACCGACCTCAGCGTCCCGAACGCTGCGCGCTAACCAGGCTGCGCTACGCCCCGATGCCCCGATTATAGCTCAATAGCCCTCGTTTGACAACGAGAACGTGGCAAGTTCCGCTGCTCAAATTTTGTAGTCGCCTGATTTATCAGGCGACTACGCCCAATGAATTGGGCAACTACATTCTCTGAAAGCTGATGGCTGATTGCCGCCAGCTCAAAAAAATCGCTTGCAGGCAGTGATTTACATGCCCTTTGGCATGTGATAAAATATATTTTGGTGAATTGCGAGTTTAATACCTCACGATAAAGGAGTAAGAATGGCCGACAAAAAGAGCGTAGACCCTGTAGTCGTTGAAATGCTCAAGAAAGCCGATGCTGAAGGCATTTCCACGGCTTTCAAACGAGCTGATGAAACTAAACCCTGTCCCATCGGACATGAAGGGAATTGCTGCAAACACTGTTTCATGGGTCCCTGCCGACTTACCGGCAAGACAACGGTGGGCATCTGCGGTGCCACCAAGTCGACCGTCTCCGCCAGGAACCTGGCCCGTTCTATAGCCTCCGGCTGCGCAGCCCACTCCGACCATGGCCGTGATATGGCTATGACCCTGCTGGCTGCCGCTACAGGTGAGGCGCCGGACTACTGCGTAAAGGATATCAGGAAACTGTATAGAGTAGCCGGTTATCTGGGCGTGCCGGTCCAGGGACGGGAGATAAATGATGTCGCGATAGACGTGGCCAAGACGGCCCTGGGCGAGTTCGGCAAACAAACAGGCGAATTGATTTATATCAGCAGGGCTCCCGCCAAGCGTCAGGCCATCTGGCGCAAGTTGGGCGTTGTGCCCCGCGGAGTTGACCGTGAGATCGTGGAGACACTGCACCGCACCAGCATTGGTGTTGACCAGGATGCTGAGCATATCCTGGACCATTCCGTGCGCACTGCTTTGGCTGATGGCTGGGGCGGCTCTATGCTCAGCACCGACATCAGCGACATACTCTTCGGCACCCCCGGCCCGATAGCTTCGGGGTCGAACTTCGGTGTGCTCCGTGAGGACGAGGTAAACGTGGTGATACATGGCCACGAGCCTACCCTCTCCGAGTTGATTGTGGCCGCGGCCAGCGACCCTGAGATTATCAACTACGCCAAGTCCAAGGGCGCTAAGGGCGTAAACTTGGCGGGCATCTGCTGCACCGCTAACGAAGTGCTGATGAGGCAGGGCGTGCCTCTGCTGGGCAACTTCCTGTCCCAGGAGCTGGCCATCCTCACTGGCGCTGTTGATGCCATGGTGGTGGATGTCCAGTGCGTGATGCAGGGCATAGTTGAGGTTGCCAAGAACTATCATACCAAGATAATCACCACCTCCCCCAAGGCCAAGATTGAAGGCTCAACTCACGTTGAGTTTAACGAGCATAAGGCGATGGAGATCGCCAAGACCATTCTCCGCATGGCCATAGACAACTACCCCAAGCGCGGCAAGGTGCAAATCCCCGACATACAGGACCACCTGGTCGCCGGCTTCTCACATGAGTATATTGCCTATATGCTGGGTGGAACCCTGAGAGAGTCTTTCCGCCCGCTGAACGATGCCATTATGGCAGGGCGCATCCGCGGCGCCGCCGGCGTGGTCGGCTGCAATAACCCGAGGGTGACCATGGATGACCCGCACCTTTACACTGTTCAGGAGTTGATTAAGAACGACATTCTGGTGGTTACCACTGGATGCAACGCTATAGCCTGCGCCAAGGCGGGCCTGCTTACTCCTGAGGTCATGGAGCAGTGCGGCCCGGGGCTGAAGGAAATCTGCCAGACCATTGGTATCCCGCCCGTGCTGCATATGGGCTCCTGCGTGGATAACACCCGTATCCTGACCGTGCTCACTCAGTCAGCCTGTGAAGGCGGCCTGGGCGAGGACATCAGCGACCTGCCCGTGGCAGGGTTCGCTCCGGAATGGATGTCGGAGAAAGCGCTGACCATCGGCACTTACGTGGTAGCCTCCGGCGTGACCACCTGGATGGGCGTGGGCTCACCGGTCGCCGGCAGCCCGGAGGTGGTGAAGCTAATCACCGAGGGATACCAGAAGAAGTTCGGAGCTGCCTGGTACTTCGAGCCCGACCACAAGAAGGCTGTGAAGGAGGCCATAGCTCACATCGATGGTAAGAGGAAGGCGCTCAAGCTCGAGGAGTACAGCCCGACCAAGTTCGCTCAGAGCAAGACCTATCTGCCTGGCGATTACTTCCCTGCCGAGAAGCACGGCGCCTACTCTCTGAAATAGGCTTAGGATTTGTGAATGCTAGCGGGGCTCGTCCTTCCGCAGGAAGACCGAGCCCCCTATTTTTGTCCTGATATCGCCGTTGGGCTCTTCCATTGGGGGTGGGGGATGCTTCCCCAAAATGTAGGGTCAGACCAAATTTGAAACGAAGAGGGAGTACAGAGGGGCTCTGCCCCTTCGCCATGTTAGAAATCAGCGCACAAGGGTCACGCCGTTTTCCTTAAATCATAATTAATCTAAGAGCAGGAAGGGGGTCTGAATGGCTAAAGCTAAAAAGGGCAGGGCGGCGGTCTATCATGGGTTGGGTCACCCTATGGAAATCAGGGAATATCCCGTGCCGGAACCCGAGCCGGGCGCGATATTGGTTAAGATGAGAAGGGCTAATATCTGCGGGTCTGACCTCCACATGTGGCGGGGCGATGTCGACCTCGCTGGACTGGGACAGCCCATGCCTGTGATACTGGGGCATGAGATGGTGGGCGCAGTGGCCAAGCTGGGCGAGGGCGTTACCACCGACTCTGCAGGCCAGCCCCTGGCGGTGGGTGACAGGGTGGTCTACCGCTACTTCGTCCCCTGCGGGCGCTGTAAGTCATGCCTGAGGGGAGATGACGCGGCCTGCCCTGCGGCCTACATCACTGTGGTGAACACCTGTGACACCCCTCCCCACTTTCGAGGTGCCTACGCCGAATACTATTACCTTATCCCCCATCAGACCGTTTTCAAAGTGCCTGATGACGTCAGTGACGAAATTGTAGCCCCTGCCAACTGCGCCCTCTCCGAGGTTATCTATGGACTGGACAAGGTGCAATTCAGCTTTGGCGAGACTATAGCTATCCAGGGTGCAGGAGGGCTGGGTATCTATGCTACCGCAGTAGCTAAGGATATGGGAGCGAAGAAGGTCATTGTCATCGATGGCATCGATGAGCGGCTGGAACTGGCCAAGGCCTTCGGCGCCGATGAAGTGATAGACATGAAGGAATATAAGGAGCCCTACGAACGGTCAGGCAGGGTGAAAGAGCTTACCGATGGCTGGGGAGCAGATGTTGTCGCTGAGCTTGTGGGCTTCCCCCGGGTTGTCCCCGAGGGCCTGGACATGTTGGGCAATGGGGGGCGCTATCTGGAGATCGGCAACGTCAGCCCACTGAAGACCTTCGAGCTGGACCCATCCTCGCTGGTGATTTTGGGTAAAAGCATAGTGGGGGTTGCTCTTTATACCGCTGCGGCTCTGAAAAAGTCCCTGGATTTCCTGAGCCGGGCCAAGGATAGATATCCCTTCGAAAAGATACTCTGCTGTACTTATCCCCTGGAAGAAATCGAGCGGGCTTTTAAAGAGCAGGACCAGGGACTTGCCACCAGGACCAGCATCGTCTTCTAGCCTGGGCTGGGCGCTTTCGAAGTGCTTTTGGGGCGACCCATTGGGTCGCCCCTACGAATTGTCTGCCGATTACTTACACTCGCAGCAATTCGGGTCTTTCTTTAATCTCACTTCGGTGAATCTCATACTGAGCCCATCGTAAATTAAGAACCTGTCTGTCAGCAGCTCGCCTATGCCCAGGATATACTTCAGTACCTCTGTAGCCTGGATGCATCCGATAACCGCCGGAGTGACCCCGACCACGGGGATTTTGCCTGGCATCACCTCTTGATACAGACACCTCAGGCACGCTGTCTTGCCCGGGATTATAGTGGTGGCTCTTCCTTCGAAGCCGTAGATTGCGCCGTGAAAGAAAGGAAGATTCTTCCTGAGCGCCGCCCTGTTCAGCAGAAACCTTGTGGGCAGGTCATCGACGGCATCGACGATAGCGTAACCCTCCACCAGGTCGTAGACATTATCTTCAGTTATCCTTTCACATATGGCTTCTACCTCTATATCCGGATTCAGCGATTCCAGCTTCTCCTTCGCCGAATAGACCTTGGCTCTGCCTATATCTTTATCCCAGTGCAGAATCTGACGGTTCAGGTTGCCCAGCACAACCTTATCGCCGTCTATGACCCTAAGCTTGCCCACACCTGCGATGGCGAGATAGGTCAGGACAGGCGAGCCCAGGCCTCCCGCGCCGGCAACCACCACCTTTGCCTGCTTCAGCTTTTGCTGTCCCGCCTTTGCCCACTCCGGGATCAGTATCTGCCTGCTGTACCTGGTCAACTCTCGTTTGCTCAGCATCTCTCTCGCTCCCATAGCAACTGTTGGTTGAAAACAACATGATATTATCCCATTTGGCCCATCATTACCAGCCGAGGCGTATCCACCTTGCAGGAACTGCTAGTTATTCAATGTAGGGGCGAGGTTGCCTCGCCGTGGGCGCTCTAATAATCCGAAGGGCAGATACTCAGGGCCCTTTTAAAAAGGGGGAATAGATGTGTTACCTGCAAATTGTAGGGGCAGATCCACGTGTCTGCCCTGATTATGTTTTGGGGACGGGCGTGGGGTCTCCTGAGGTGTAGTTATGAACAACTACCTTAGTGTTGCTTTACAGGCTTCTTGCGCCATTGCACGAATCGCAGTAGAATGTCGCAACAGGGAGGCAGCAGAATGTATGTTGTTCTAGAGCCTGTTACAGGAAGTCCTAAGGCGTATCTTGAGTGAGTCAGGCGGGAAATTGAAAGAGTGCTTGGTTTCAGAGGCTCTGTGACCGGTGTGAAGGCTAAGGGTACAAGAATTATGGTGGAGTTTGAGATAAACCCAGAGTGGGATTTCACTGAATCTGAAAAGGTCAAATATCTAATGGAATGGATACCGGCAAAGGTGAAGGCAGCCGCGCTTAATGCTTACCGCGACGCTGAGAGAGGATTGATCAAGTGAGCGATGACAGCGATGGGGAGAACAACGCGTGAGGGGCCATCCATGTGCGGTCCGGGAATGCTTGCAGAAGGCGCGTGACTCGGCACTGCTAGCGGTCGAGGTATACAACAAGCCAGCGGTGAGCTTCAAGTCCTCCGCCTATATTACCCTGATGGTGATCGCGTGGACTGCGCTCTTTCACGCCGTGTTCTTCAAGCGAAAGAGCAAGCCATACTACAGGAAGCAGAGCGGGCGGTTTGTTTGGGTGGATGGAGAACCCAAGCACTGGGACCTGGATGAGTGTCTGAGGCAATATTACAAGAGCGACACCGGCAACGCGGTCCGCAAGAACCTGGAGTTTTTCATTCCGCTTCGCAACAAGATCGAGCATCGCAATCTGCCCGAACTGGATCCCAGCATCTTCGGCGAGTGCCAGGCCATGCTCCTGAACTTCGATGAGTGCATGGAACAGGAGTTCGGAGCCAAGTGGTGCATTCGTCAGTGCTTGTCGTTCGCGCTCCAGATGTACCCCACATCTGAGAACCTAGCTCAAGCGGTTGGACGGAACAGGGCAGTGCGTTCTGCAGCCGAGTTCGTCCGGCAGTATCGCTCGACGCTCGATCCGGGCGTGTATGCCAGCGGGAAGTACGCCTTCAAGGCATTCTTGATCCAGGTCGCCAACCACCCTAGTCAAGATGCTCTGGCTATTCAGTTCAGGAATTATGATAAACTGACTGAGCAGGAAAAAACCGAGATTGATAGGCTCGTCGTGGCGGTGAAGTACAAGCAATCGTCTATTGCCAATGCTGACACGACACGGGTGGGTGAAGTCTGCAAGCGTATTCAGGCAGCGTTCGGTAATCCCAAGGTGATGCGCGGATCGAAGCAAATCAATAAGTACAACCAAGGATGGCATACGAAGTGCTGGATCCGCTTCGCGGTACGTCCGTCAAGTGGGAGTACGCATCCAGATCATACTGACGCTCGATACTGTATCTATGACCCTCGGCACAATGACTACAGTTACACCGATGCATGGGTTAACCTGCTCATTGAGAAGTTCAAGGACGATAAGCTTTACGAGGAACTGTACGCTCGGAATGAGGCGGGCGGTTCTGTGCGTTCAGCGGCGAGAGTCGAGACGAACAGTCTGCACGTGGAGACAGCGAATGAACATGCATCAGAGTGAGCAAGGCGACAGCACACTACCACACCATGCTAAAGAAAGTATGAAGAAATGGCATCGTATCTAATCGATGAATTTGTTCAAGCCCTCGATGAAGAGATTAGGGCATCCCAAAAGGACAAAACCACCAAGGTTTTCCAAGGTCGCTTCCTTCGCGAAATCTCTGGACTATTCGTGTATTCGTTCAATCTTGAAAACTTCCTAGTGACACTGGAAGATACCCCTGCTAAGATTCTGATTCGAGGTATCGAGTATGGTGGTCATATTTTGTCGACTCATGAACTAGAAGTTGAGATTGGGTTAGAGCATTTCTGCGGACAATTCATACCCGAGGCCGAACTAAAAACTGATCCATCATATCTTCTAGACAAGCTGAAGAAGAAGTTCGAGGAATGTCGAAGCGGTGCTACCAAGGTAGATTTTCATCTTAGCGAGATTTTATTCTCTGGGCAGCAGTCATATCCTAAGTCAAATAGCCAAGCCGAAATTCATTTCTCGCTCTCGACAGAACCTCCTAATGAATCCCAAAAACGAGCAATTGAAGCATCTTTTTCTTCCCAACTGTCTGTTATTTGGGGGCCACCCGGGACAGGTAAAACTAAGACAGCAGCAATGGCTATTGAGGCTCATCTCAATGCTGGGCGCCGTGTGCTCCTTGTTTCCCACTCCAATAACGCGGTTGATGAAGCTCTCGAAGATGTAGCCGAGCACCTAAAGACAACCTCTTTTTACCAGGAAGGAAAGCTCGTTCGACTGGGAAAGCCCCAAGAGGAACATCTGAAAAAGCTCTTGGGAAAGTATCCACTAGTACTCTTAGATGAAATTGCCGCCAGATTAGGTGAATCGCTAAGCCGAGAGAAAAACGAATTGGAGTCAGAGAAGTTCCAGCTAGAGGATAAGCTTGCCAGCTTTGAAGGCGTTTTTTGCGCTTTGCAGAAACGCGATGCAACGTTATCGGCACTGGATGAACTCAAATTATCTCTGTCTGAATCCGAGAGAAGGTCGCGGCTGAGTAAAGCTGACCTAGATATGTTGGAAGAATCACAGAGAAAGAAGAGAGAAAAGCTATTGGAAGCCGAATCATCAGGAAGGCTGAAGCGTATTCTTAAAGGACTTGACCCCCAAAAACTCCAACATGAAATTGACCAGACCACTATCTCAGTAGATTCAAAAATGCGGCTAGTTAGAGAGCTTGATAGACAACTAAGAGAGCTTAGGGTTCATATTCACGCCAAGGAGGAGGAAAGCCAGACTGACAAAACCAATGCAGATGAACTTTTAAAGCAATTAGGTGTATCTGCCAATGAACTCGAAAGTAAGAAGAACGAGCTTGACCAGCGGAGAAACAACATACTGGCAAGAATCGCGGAAATTAATCGGCAATTGGATGAAATACAAAAGAAAATCCTTTCAGAAGCACAGCTAGTGGCCACAACGCTAACAAAGACCTTTGTTTCAAAGCAATTCCCAGATGTACCATTCAATGTTCTCGTTATCGACGAGGCTAGCATGGCCCCGCTGACACATCTTTATTGGGCAGCGGGCCGCTGCCGCGATTCAGTCACGATAATAGGTGACTTCCTTCAACTTCCTCCGATTTGTTTGGCGAGAGACAAGCCTATGGCCCAAAAGTGGCTTGGAAGAAGTATCTTTAATATACTGGGAATTGATAGCGTGGAGAAAGCCTGCAATGACTCTCGTGTCAAATTGCTAGACATACAATATAGGATGGCGCCCGAGATTTCAGTGATTCCTAATCGGTTCTTCTATCAGAACAAACTAAAAAATGATCCAAGGGTATCAGAACGTAGTAGGTTATATGATGGGATTTCAGAATTGCCTTTGGTACTAGTAGAAACTACGACAATGAACCCTTGGTGCTGTCAGCTTTCTACAGGGAGCCGATTTAATCTATATAATGCTCTAGTTTGTGCCACTCTCGCCAAGAGAATCATTAAAAATATCCCCGATGTCAGGATTGGGATACTAACACCTTATGGAGCCCAAGCAAGGCTCATTCATAAGATTGCGAAGGATTGGGAACTGCTTGGACGGTTGCGTATCAGCACTGTTCACAAGTTTCAAGGAGGCGAGGAGAAGATTGGAGTGAACCCCAGAAACTAGACACAAAGGGTTAGGAAGGTTTGGCAGGGTGGAATATCCTATAATGGAGGAGAGAAAGGACCCTGCCATGAGAAACCAGAGAAGTTTTAGTCTGGAGTTCAAG
>Ga0315280_10002030_pt1 | contig 33562 bp, 19 predicted proteins | sample YL17G06_40_MG_FD_203697 | JGI IMG/M metagenome (GOLD analysis project Ga0315280, IMG submission 203697) | Sediment microbial communities from Yellowstone Lake, YNP, Wyoming, USA - YL17G06_40 | ecosystem: Environmental > Aquatic > Freshwater > Lake > Sediment | place: USA: Wyoming | collected...
CGGCGTGTCGGCGGCCATCGCCACCGGCTCGGCCATCAAGGCCCGACCGGTGGTGCCGGTGATGGTTTCGTCGCTGGTGGTGATCTTCGCCGTCGTCGAGTTGCTGATGCTGCCGTTCCTGGCCCAGTGGTTCCTGTATCACGAGCCCATGGTTGCCGGGGCATGGATGGGGCTGGCGGTGAAGACCGACGGCGCGGCCATGGCCAGCGGCGCCATCACCGAATCGCTGATCCGCGCCAAGGCCGCCGCCCAGGGCATTCACTACCAGCCCGGCTGGATTATGGGCGCCAGCGCCACCGTCAAGGTTTTCATCGACGCCTTCATCGGCGTTTGGGCCTTTATCCTGGCCTGGATCTGGTCCACCAAGATCGAGCAGCGGCCGGGCGAGCGGGTGGGGGCGCGGCAGATCTGGATGCGCTTCCCGAAATTCATCCTGGGTTACATGGCCACTTTCTTCGCCGTGCTCATCATCACCGCGGCGCTTCCCTCGCAGATCGCCGGCACCAAGGCCGCCATGGGCCAGGCGAATGTCTTCCGCGCGATCTTTTTCGTCATGACCTTCTTCGCCATCGGCGTGGTTTCCAATTTCCGGAAACTGTGGGAGGAAGGGATCGCGCGGCTGGCCGCCGTCTATGTGCTTTGCCTGTTCGGGTTCATCATCTGGATCGGGCTGGCGATTTCCTGGGTTTTTTTCCACGGCGTCAAGCCGCCGCTGGCGTGATCAATGCGGAGTGCGGAATGCGGAGTGCGGAATCCAAGAAGGATGTTATATGGAGCAGCCAAAACTTGCTGAAGAACTGAGGCGGATGGAGCACGAGCCGCTGCTGCCGATCGAAAAGAAGCTGATCGGATGGAGCCTGGCGCTGGGGCTGTCGCTGATCGTCGTCCTGGTGTGGCTTAGCCGCGTGGTCTTGAAGTGATGTAGCGTACAAGAGGGGAGAGAGAGAGGGGGACGCGTGTCGGTATTTCTTCCTGTGGCCGGCATCAGCATCAACCTGTTCCTGGTGGTGGGCACCGGCATGTTGGTGGGGGTGTTGTCAGGCCTGGTCGGGGTCGGCGGGGGCTTCCTGATGACGCCGCTGCTGATGATGTTCGGCGTGCCGGCGACCGTCGCGGCCGCGTCGGGCACCAGCGCCATCGTCGCCACCTCTTCCTCGGGCGTGGCCGCCCACTTCCGCCTCGGCAACGTGGACTACAAGCTGGGCAGCATCCTGCTGTGCGGCGGGCTGGTAGGCGCGGCCATCGGCGTGCAAGTGATCAAGCTGCTGCGGGCGCTGGGAAGCGCCGATTTCGTCATTACGATTACTTACATCGTGGTGCTGGGCAGCCTCGGCTCCTTCATGGTGGTCAAGAGCGTGCGGAGCCTGCGGGGCGAGGGCATGGTGCCTCGGGAGCGCGGCCCCCGCAGGCCGCAGCGCCCGTTCCTTTCCCGCCTGCCGCTGCAGATGAGCTTTCCGCGTTCCGGCATCCAGCACTCGGTGCTTGTCCCCTTTTTCCTCTGCACGCTGGTGGGGATACTGGCCGCCATCATGGGCGTGGGCGGCGGTTTCATCATGGTGCCTATGATGGTGTATTTGTTGCACATGCCGCCGCATCTGGCCGTCGGTACCGACCTGTTCCAGATCCTGTTCACCTGCGCCGGCGTCACCTTCATGCAGGCCACCACCAATCACACCGTCGATCTGACGCTGGCCTTGCTAGTGGGCCTTGGCTCCACCGTCGGCGCACAGATCGGCGCGCGCCTGACCCGCCACCTGCGCGGCGAACAACTGATGATTGTGCTCGCCAGCCTGGTGCTGTTCGTCACGGCCGAGATGCTGGTCAGCATCCTGGTGACGCCGTCCTGCATCCTTGCGCCCGGCAAGGGGGAGGCGTTTCTGCGGCGGCCTGCCTTGATGCGGGTTCTGCCCGCTCAGCAGGCGCACAACGCCGGCGTCCTGGTCGCTGCAGCGGATTGCCGGCAGCGCCGCGACCGTAAGGGAGCGGGCGCCCGCGCAGCGCCGGCGCTCAACCTGAATGGAACCGCAGCGCTGCGCAAGCGCCCGCTCGCTGATCCCGCGGGGCGGGACGGCTCCGTTCAAGGTTGCGTGCCGCACGGCTGAAACAATGGCAATCCAACGATCAGCCACGCGCGTTTGGATCATGGCCATCGCCCTGCTCGGCGGTTCGCTGATGGCCGCGGAGCCCCCCATTCGCGTTACGCCTCCCACCATCGAAATGGGCGTTTTTTACGACGGTGCCCGGGTGCGAATCGAGGGCCTGGCCGAATCGGGCTCCAGGGTGCTGGTGGTGGTGCGCGGCGTCGGCGTCAAGGAAGTCTTCAACCGTAAAGGCCGGGTCGGTCCCATTTGGGTAAACGCCGGAAAGGTGGAAATCTCGGCAGTTCCTTCCCTGTTCTTGTGTTTCACGCCGGAGCCGGTCGCGGCGCTTCTGAACCGCAGCGAAATCGATCGCTGCCAGCTTGACGAGACGGCGCTGAAAAGCCAGATGAGGGTGGAGCCGCCGGCGATGGACCAAGAGATCATCCGCGAGCACTATCTGAAATTGAAGAGGCAGGACGGGAGCCTGCAGGTGGCGAGCGGCGCGGTGAAGATGGGGCCGCCGGCCCCGGCGGGTGAGCCGTTTTCGGTTGAATTCCACTGGCCCAAGAAAGCGCCGCCCGGACGCTATGAAGTGCGGGTCTACGAGTGCCGCGACGGCAGAGTTGTCAACCAGGCCTTCATCCCGCTCGAGGTGCTCGCGGTCGGCTTCCCGGCTCGTATGGCCCGGCTGGCCCGCGAGCACGGTTCCCTTTACGGCGCCATGGCCGTGGTGATTGCCGTGCTGGCCGGCTTCACCATCGATTTCCTTGCTTCCCGGCTCATCAAGCGGCGAGCCAGGCGGAGGCTGCCGGTGGTACTTGAGCCGGCGCCCGAAGCCGCCCATCCGCAGGAAACAGCCGCCAAGGCTAAGGCAGCCGCGTCCGGAGCAAAAACCCCTGGGCACGGACACTGAAATGGATCACAGCCTCCAGCCTCCAGCCTTCAGCCTCCAGCCTCGTTTGGTCATTGCCGGGCTCTCCGGCGATTGCGGCAAGACGCTGATTGCAGCCGGCCTGCTGAAGGCGGCCCGGCGCGCGGGTCTCACCGTGCGCGGCTTCAAAAAAGGCCCGGACTACATCGATGCCGCTTGGCTTTCCTGGGCCGCCGGCTCGCCGGCCCGCAACCTGGACAGCTACATGATGGGCATGGAGCGCGCCGTGGCCCTGTTCGCCCGCCATGCGGCCCCCGCGGGGTTCAACATGATCGAAGGCAACCGCGGCTTGCACGACGGGTTTGATTCCAGCGGCACGCACAGCACCGCGGAACTGGCCAAGGCGCTGAGTGCTCCGGTGGTTCTGGCCCTCAACGCGGCCAAAGTCACGCGCACGCTGGCGGCCTGTGTCCTCGGCTGCCAGAAGCTGGACCCGGCGGTGCGCATCGCCGGAGTGATCCTGAACCGTGTCAGCGGCTCCCGCCACGAACGCGTGTTGCGGGAGTCGATCGAGGCCATCTGCGGCATTCCCGTCCTCGGCGTTGTGCCGCGCGCAACCGAGCAACTGCTGTTGCCGGGCCGCCACCTGGGGCTGGTGACCCCCGCGGAACATCCGGGCAGGGAGGAACTGGAGGCCAACCTTTCCCGCCTCCTCGACGGCAATCTCGACCTCGAGCGGCTGTTGGCGATCGCCGGCGAAGGCAAGTGTCAGGTGCCGGGTGCAAGGCGCCACGGGGCCGAGCGGCCGGTTGAAGCGGGAGGGGGCGGGCTGAGGATTGGCTATCTAAAGGACAGCGCGTTCACCTTCTATTACCCCGACAACCTGGAGGCGCTGGAACAGGCCGGCGCCCAATTGATTGCCATCTCCTCGCTGGATCAGGGCGAGCTGCCCGAAGACCTCGACTGCCTTTACATCGGCGGCGGCTTTCCCGAAACCCATGCCACCAGGATTTCCACCAATGGCCCGTTTCTCGAATCCCTGCGGCGGCGGGCCGAGGCGGGCCTGCCGATCTACGCCGAATGTGGCGGGCTGATGCTGTTGTCGCGGGCCATCATCTGGCAGGGCAATCGCTACGCCATGGCAGGCGTGCTCCCCTTCGACGTGCAAATGGAGGCGTCGCCGCAGGGACACGGTTATTCGGAACTGCGCGTTGACCACTCCAACCCCTTCTTCCCCGAGGGCCTGGTCTTGAGGGGGCACGAGTTCCACTATTCGAGAATCGTGCTAGAGGGCGAGCAGCCGCCGACCGCCTGCGCGGTGCTGCGCGGCAGCGGCTGTTTCGCCGCGCGCGATGCGGTCATCGTTGGAAACGTCTGGGCCAGCTATACCCACCTGCACGCAGTCGGCGCTCCCGAGTGGGCCGCCGGCCTGCTTGCGGCGGGGTCCAAGGTCCAAAGGTCCAAGGGTCCAAGGGTCAGAGGTCGTTGACTTTAGACCTTGGACTTTGGACCTCAACTGTGCGCTGTCAGGCTCAATTCCTGGAGGTCCACTTCGACAACGCCGCGGCTGTTCGTTGCCACCCGGCGTACTTCCTCGAGTTGCTCGAGGCCGGCCAGCCTTCCCCGGATGCGCACCCGGCCTTCGGTGGCGGTGACTTCGACCTCCAGGCCCGAGGTTGGAGGGTTCAAGGCGAGATTGGCGCGGACCCGTGAGGAGATCGCCAGGTCGTTCATCCGCACCTGGCATTGCGGCGTGAGTGTGAAGCACCGCTCCCGCACGGTGGCCACCAGGACGTTGCATGCCTCCTCGATGCTGATGTGCTCGAGATTGAGCACCATGTCGTACAACGTGGGGTCACCCCAGTCCACGCCGTAAAGGTAGTGGGTCCATTTCCGGCGGTGCTCGTCCATTTTCTCGATGTAGGCCAGCGCTTCGCTGCGGCTGAATTTCAGCCGGTCCTGGGCCATCTTCAGGCGGAACTCGAGCGGGGCGATGATCCGGACCCGCAGCACGGGATTGCCGCCGGTCAGCAGCAGGTGCCCGGCATTGCCGTGATAGACGACCCGGCCGGTGCGCACCTCCTCGGCCAGTGCCGCCTGGATCAGCGCCAGGTACATGTACTTCTTGTGCTGGAACCGTTCCAGGAATGAGGGCGGTTTCTGCAGCGCATCCCGCAGCTCTTCCTGCGAAACGCCGCTGGCCGCCGCTCGTTCCACGATCACATCGCGGTCGATGCAGCGGAAGCCCAGCCTCTCGGCCAGGCACTCGGCCAGCATTTTCCCGCCGCTGAAGGTGCCTCTGGAGATGGTGACGATGGACATGCCAGGCCCTCCTTGTTGTTGCCCCCAGGTGGTGATACATGATACATCAGGCTGCGGGCGGCGACGCTGTTGAAAACTGCAACAGTGCCGCCTGCTGCAGCATGGTTCCTATTTTGAGCAAGCTTGCGCCAAAGGCGAGGGCGTGGTGATTATTCCTTGCGCCTAAGCACGCCTTCCGCCGCGCGGACAATGTGCGGCGCGGTCAGGCCGTACTTCTCCAGCAACTCGTCGGGCGTGCCGGATTCGGCATAGGTGTCGATAATCCCGACAAATTCCATGGGCACGGGCGCCAGCTCGGCCGCGGCGCGGGCCACCTGCGAGCCCAGCCCGCCGTCCAGCAGGTGCTCTTCGACACAAACGATGGCGCCGGTGTCACGAGCGGCGGCAGCCACCGCCTGGCGGTCAACGGGCTTGAGCGTGTGCATGTCGAGCACGCGGGCCGCGATGCCGGATTGCACCAGGGCCTCGGCGGCCTTCAGGCATTCGGCCACCGTGACGCCGCAACCGATCAGGGTCACGTCGCCGCCATCGAGCAGCCGCTTGGCCCGCCCGAACTCGAACGGCTCGTTCTTGTCCGGATAGACGATGGGGACACGAGGCCGGCCCGTGCGCATATATACGGGGCCGACATGCTCGGCGGCGCGCAGGACCAGGGCCCGCGTGGAGGTTTCATCGGCCGGCGAGGTCACCACGAAACCGGGCAGCGCGCAGGCCAACGCGTAATCTTCGACGCTCTGCTGGGATGGCCCGTCCTCGCCGATACTGATGCCCCCGTGCGTGGTCACCACCTTTACGTTCCACTTCGGATAGGCCACGGCGATGCGGAGCTGGTCGAAGGCCTTGTTCATCAGGAAGCAGGCGAAGCTGGAAACGAAGGGGATCTTGCCGGCCGCGGCCAGCCCGCCGGCTATGCCCACCATGTTGGCCTCGGCGATGCCGCACTCGATGAAGCGGCCGGGAAACTCCTTGGCAAATAGGTTGGTCTTCGTCGACTTGGACAGATCGGCGTCCAGCACCACGACGTTGGGATTGACGCGGCCCAGCTCGACCAGCGCTTTGCCGTAGGCGTCGCGCGTGGCCATCCCCAGTTTCAGCTCGAATTTCGGTCTCGCCGCAGTATCAGCCAAGGTTAGCTGCCTCCCGTTCCAGCTCTGAGATCGCCTGTTTTACCTGCTCGGGCGTCGGAGCGATGCCGTGAAACTCCACGTTGTTTTCCATGAAGGAAACCCCCTTGCCCTTGACGGTGTTGGCGATGATGCAGGTGGGTTTTCCCTTGGTTTCGCGCGCCTGGCGCAAGGCGGCGAGAATCTGGCTCATGTCGTGGCCGTCGATCACGATGGTGTGCCAGTTGAAGGCCGCCCACTTGGCCTGGAGCGGCTCCAGGTCCAGGATTTTGGCCACCCAGTTGTCAAGCTGCTGCTTGTTGTAATCGACGATGGCGACGATGTTGTCGATCTTCTGGTAGCCGGCCCACATGGCGGCTTCCCACACCTGGCCCTCCTGGTTCTCGCCATCGCCCATCATGACGTAGACGCGGTAGTCGCGGTTGTCCAGGCGGGCGGCCAGCGCGTACCCGAGTCCGATGGAAAGCCCGTTGCCTAGCGAGCCCGTCGAGGCTTCCAGGGCCGGCACCGTGCGCCGGTCCGGGTGGCCTTGCAGCGGGCTGCCCAGCTTGCGCAGCGTCGGCAGCAGATCCCGCGACAGGTAGCCGGCTTCCATAAACGCGCTGTACAGGACCGGTACGGCGTGGCCCTTGCTGAGGATGAACCGGTCGCGGTCCGGCCAGTCGGGGCGGGCCGGGTCGTGCCGCATTTCGTTGAAGTACAGCGCGGTGACGATGTCGGCGGCCGACAGCGAGCCGCCGGGATGGCCCGAACCGGCCTCGCCGATCATCCGCACCACGTCCTGGCGGATGCGGTTCGCCGTACGTTTCAGCTCGATAATGTTCTCGGTTCTGTTCATGGTGATATAAGGAAAGCGCGCGGGGCCCGTCCAAACCGGCTACTTTAACACAGATTGAGGCCCTGAAAACGGTCCTGGGAGCGCGGGCGTCTCGCCCGCTTCGCTGTTCCTGTGGAGTGGTCTCGGTGAGCAGCAAGCCTCATGCAGGGCATCGCGGGGCGGCCGGGACGGCCGCGCTCCCAGGAAACACCGCGTACGCTATCTGGATTGTTTCAGCGGGCCGGGGAAGCTGATCAGGTCGGCGCGCGTGCGCCCGTTCTCGGTGACGCGCGCCAGCGTGTACACCTGCCCGTCCTTCCCCACGGCGATGGAATTCACGTAAGCCGGCCGGTCGCCGTTGGGCAAGAAGATCGGGCCGTGGTCGGCGTACTTGCCCGTCGGGATGTGGTAGGTGACCAGGTGCAGGTCCTCCCGCCCCTTGGACTCGCCCTTGGCGGTGCTGGCTTTCCCTCGCACCCGCTTGCCCTCCTCGTAGATCGGCCCGCCGGTCAGGTAATGGATGGTCTGCCCGTCCGGTCCAAGGGTGAAGCCCAGGTAGCCGTAGCTGAACTGGTCGTACATGCCGCTGCGCTTTGATGGTTCCGAGGTCAGGCGCTCGATCACCTCGACGCGCGCCGCTTTGGGATCAAAGCGGAACAGATAGCCGGAATTGCCGTGGACCCCGTAGATCACCTTGTCGGGCGCGTACCAGACAACCTGGCGCCAGTTGTAGCCCATGTGCCCGGCCGAGGTCGGGTCATACAGCCCGAAGTAGTCTTTCTTCATGTCCTCGTCCTGGACCGGCTCGATGGCCTCGCGGTGGTAGCGATAGCGCAGGATGGCCCCGTCTCCGGTGGTGAAATACGCGGAGCCGTCGGTGCGATCAACGATGATGGCGCGGCAAATGGTGCGGTAACTGGCCCCCTTGCCGTTTTCGCCATCCAGCGACGTCCGTCCCAGGTTCTTCAACTTCCGAGTGGGCAGGTCGTAGGTGATGAAGAAGCCGGTGGGCCAGGTGAGCCCGTAGAGCCGGCCGCGCTCGGTGTCCATGGTCATGGCCAGAATGCCTTCGCCGTTGGGTGCTGTGGCCAGGTTCTCGAATTTGCCGCCGGCCGGGTCATAGCTGAGGAAATGCCCGCCGGGGTAAGGCTTGTAGCCGGGCGGCGGGTCGCCGATCTTTTCCATGCCGTCCTTGATCATGTAGTAGCCCACGTGCGTGGCGAAGTACAGCTTGCCGGCCGCCTCCCAAAACGGCACGTGCGACTTGCCTTGCGCGACTGCCTTGAGGCCTTTCTCGCCGCAGGCCTCGGTCAGATCGCCGAGCATGCGGATGCGGCCGGCGGCCGGGTCGTAAACGAACATCCGCGCGCCCACGTCGTGCACCTCGCTGGACAGTACGTAGTAAATCCTGCCGTCGCTCGCCGTGGACATGCAGTTGTAGCTGTCGTGGGCCAGCTCGAACCCGGAGTTGTGGACGCGGGCAATCAGCTTCCCGGAGGGCGTGGGTGCGGCAGGCGCCTGGAGCGGAGCGGACGATTGACAGGCGCCAAGCGCCAGCAGCAGCGGCACAGCAAGCCCTGCAACAATGTCTTTTCTCTTCATAGTGCTAATCCATCGGAGCTTCATCACTCAACATGGTAAACCCCAACTGCAATTGAAGTTCTACAACTTCGGCGCCGGCCTGGTGTTATAGGATGGAGGCTGCCTAGCCTGGATCCTGGACCCTGAGCGCCCCAGGGGCGCACCACATTGGAGCGAATATGAAGAAACTACTGTTTCTCGCCCCCGTCGTCTTCGTGGTAACCGCGCTGATTTGCCCGGCACAAGAGGCTAAGCCCGATTTCACCGGCAAATGGGTGTTGGACAAAGCCAAGAGTGACTTTGGGCAGATGCCGGCGCCGGACACCATGTCACGGGTCATCGACCACAAAGAGCCGAAAATGAAGATCGCCGAGACCGGCAAGAGCGAGCGAGGCGAGCGCTCGTCCGAGCGCAACATTACCACCGATGGCCGGGAGAACAGGAACATCTTCGGGTCCGTCGAGTTTGTCTCCAGGAGCAAGTGGGACGGAAGACGGCTGGCGACCGAGGGCAAACTCAAGACCCAGAACGGCGATTTCGAGATCAACGAGACGATGGAGCTGAACGAGGACGGCAAGGTGATGAGCCTCAATCGCACGTTCAAAGGGCCTCAGGGTGAAGCTACCCAGAAGTTGACCCTCAACAAGGAGTGAAGAGTGAGGGGTGATAAGTGATGAGTGAACTTGTCACTTGTCACTGCACAGCGATGGTAACGGTGTTGCTGGCCACGCCGTTTTGGGTGATCACCAGCGGGACGGCGCTGCCCGCCGCCACGCCGGCCGGCACCCGCGCGTTCACCTGGTGCAACCCCACAAACCCCGGCGCCAGCCCCGCAAATTCCACCGCCGCGTCCAGCCCGCCGATAGTGACCTTCACCGGCGTCGTCACCAGCGCCAGCGGCGGCACGGCCGGCGCCGCCTGCCCCGTGGCCACCGGCGGACTGGTGGCCCCCAAGCCCGTGGCGTAGATCACCACCGCCTCCCCCGCCTTCACCGCATGGCTGCTGTCCACCAGGTTGTTCAGCCCGTCCAGCACCACCCCCTGCCCCGTCCCGCTCTGGCTCACCGTGAAAACCCCCGGCTGCGCGTTCACGATGGTCACCGTGCCCGGCGCCCCCGCCGAGTCCTTCCCCGTCACCACCAGCGTGGCCACCCCCGGCGCCAGCTCGAACGGCACCTGGGCATTCACCTGCCCACCGTCGGCATAGAACAGCGGCGCCTCGTAGCCGCCCAGCGTGGCCCGGATGTTCCCCAGTGTGCGCGGCAGCGGGATCTGCGAGGCCAGGTTCTTGCCTTCCGCCAGGTTGCTGCCGAACAGCGAGAAGATCATCCCCGGCGCCAAGGGCTTGTAGCGGTCGAAGCTGGCCGCGTTCACCCAGCCGTCGCGGAACACCAGCGGCAGCTTGCTGGCCTCTCCCAGCGTCCCCGAAAACTGGAATACCCCGTCTTCCAGCCCGCTGGCCACCGCCCGAACGGTCACCCCGATCGAGCCCTTGGTGGCCGGCACCCAGGTGGCCGCATAGTTGCCGTTGCGCAGGTTCTGGAACACCAGCGGCGGTTCGTTGCCGGTGAAGCCGGCAGCCACCGTGGCCGAGCTGACCGCCGAGCCGCAGTCGTCGGCGGCCTGTACCAGCATGGGAATGGGCCAGCCGCTCTGTAGCGAGAAGCGGTTGCCCAGCTTGGTCTCGACGATCACCATGCGGCGCGGTGCGCAGGCCGCTGCGGAGGTCCAAGGTCCAAGGTCCAAGGTCCAAGGTCGAACCCCAGGTGAGCCGGAGGTTGCAGTAACCGGGCTGACCACCAAGGCCACGGCTACTTCCTGCGTCACGCCGGTGCCGAAGCTCAGAATTACCGAACCGACATAGACGCCGGCGCTCAGGCCCGTGGGCTGCGCCTGCACGCTCAGCCCCGCCGTCTCCGCCGAGCTCAGCAGCACGCCCTGCTCCGGGGTCACCGACAGCCAGCCCCCGCCAGCCTGCGTCTGCGTCCGGGCCAGGTATTGCAGCGCCTGCCCGCCCGTGCTGGCGATGGAAATGCCCTGCGTCAGCGCCCCGCTGGCCCCGCTGGCCGCCGTGAAAATCACCCCCAGCGGATTGATCGTTCCCACCGGCAATGAGCCCCGCGCCAGCATGTTCACCAGCACGATCCCCGTCTGCGGGGCGTTCAGCGCCCCGCTGGCCGTAATGGTCAGCAGGCCCACGCTTACCCCCGCCCGCAGCTTCGAGGGGTCCACCAGTAGCGTCACGCTCGGCGCCGCCTGCACCGCCGCATCGCTGGTCCCGCTGGTGGGGCTCACCCGCAGCCAGTCGCCGCTCGCCGGCAGGTTCACCTGCACCTGCCAGTCCATCTTGCCTTGCCCGGCGTTCTGAATGGCAAAGCTCTGCGGCCCGATCACCAAGCTTCCTTCCACCCCAACGAACAGGAATCCAGTCTGCGTGGGCAACAGGATCGGCTGCGTCTTGGAAACCGTCAGCACCACGGAGATGATCTTCGTCTCCGAAGCTGTCAGGTTGCGCAGGGTGACCTGGCCCTGGTAGACGCCCTGGGCCAGGCCGGTGATGTCGGCGGAAATGGTCAGCGAGGAAGGCGCGGTTCCCAGCCCGGAGGAGATGCGCAGCCACTGCCCGCCGCTGCTGGTTTCGGCCGTGGCGCTCCAGCTCAAAGTACCGCTGCCCACGTTGCTGATCGACAGCGTTTGCGGCGGCGGATTCGCCCCGCCCTGTACGCCCTGGAAGTTCAAGTATTGCTGTGACAGCCCGATAGCTGCGCCCGCTGCGCCGGTCACTGTCAGCACGACTTCTACGGTCTGCGGCGAGTTCGAGGCGCCGGTTGCGGTGATGGTCACGGTGCCGCGGTAGGTGCCCGCCCCGAGCCGCGAGGAAGCCACCATCAACATCACGCTTGAGGCCCCACCTTGCGTGACGCTGCCGGAGCGGCTGCTGGCGTTCAGCCAGCTTCCGCCGGCGCTGGTCGAAATATCCAGTGTCCAGTTGAAGGGCAGGCTGTTCGCGCTGGTGATGTTCAGCACCTGCGTCCCGATGGCCACACTGCCCTGCACCTGGGTGAAGAACAGCGTGCCGGGGGAGATGCTGATCGTGGGGAGCATGACGGTGGGGGTCAGCTTGCGCACCCGGCCGTTGTTCAGATCGGCCACGTAGATGTTTCCGGCGCCGTCTACGGCCAGTCTCCCTTCAACATGACCGATGCGCGCCAGCGAGGCGAGCCCACCGTCCCCGAAGAACCCTTCCGTCGAACCCGCCAGTATCACCAGCACACTGTCGGAAGCGCGGATTTCGCGAACTTGCGCTTGTCTTTCGGCGAGGAAAATGTTCCCCGTCTTGTCCACTGCCATACCTATGGGATCACCTGTGAAGGGTTTCAGCGGGTCGCCTTCCTTGGAACGCGCCTGCACCGTGGCAATCACACCTGTAGACATGTCAACCCGGCGCAGTACGCGATAGTGAGCAATGAGGAGGTTCCCTTGCAGATCTAGCGCCAGATCGCCGGGAGAGCTGAGGGAGGCTGCCGTGGCCGGTCCCCCGTCGCCCGAATAACCGTCGACGTCGCTTCCAGCTATCGTGGTGATGATTCCGGTAGCTGCATCGACCCGACGCACGCGGGTGCCATCGGTGACGAAGACGTTGCCTGCGCCGTCGGCCAGAATGCCATTCGTGCCGTTGAAGGTCGCCTCCAGGGCGGGACCGCCGTCGCCGGCGGAAGGCGATCCGTATGGTCTATCCTTGCCCGCAATCCGGCTGAGCGTTCCGGTGCGAGCATCCATCTTCCAAACCATGCAGGAATTTTGATCGAAGAGCAGGTCACCTCGCGAATCGACAGACAGATCCGAGACACCGCTATTGAATTTTGCGGTCGTGGCGGCGACGCCATCGGCCAAAGCCTGGGAGCCCGCGCCGGCGACCGTGGTCACCAATCCCGTGGATGGATCAAATCGCCGTATCCGCCTCTCTTCTCCGATATACAGCACCCCGGCGGCGTCCACTGCCAGGGCATTGGGCGAAGTCAGGACCGCAAACTGTCCGGGGCCATCGAACGGGTCGTTGCTGCCGGCAATCACTGTAACAGCCCCCCCGCTCGCGCCAACGCGCCGCACCTGTCCAGCCGTGCTGTATATGAGCCTTCCGGACTGGTCGCGAACCAGCCATCTTGCCGTGCCGACCCCGATGTTGGTGACCAAGCCCGTCGCCGCGGTTACTTTAGCCAGGTTGCCGTTGTAAACGAAATAGAGGTTGTCCTCGGGGTCGAAAACAACATCGCCCAGCCCGCACGTCGCTCGGGCGTTCGCTGGCGTGCCGTCAGGAATGCGATTGCAGTCCTGAGCACTGCCGATGCCGACCACGGTCGTGATGATGCCGGTGGCGCGGTCAACGCGCCGGATCGTGTTGTTGGCTGAGATGTACAGATTGCCACGGGAGTCGAACGCCAATCCTTCTGCGGCTACAAGGGTGTCGAGGCTGGCGCTGAGAGCCGGCCCGTTATCGCCGGACTGCCCATACTGGCCGTTGCCGGCAAACGTGGAGATAACACCTGCCGCGTCCACGCGTCGAACTCGCGAATTCTTTTGATCCGTGATGTATAGGTTGCCGGCGGCATCAAACGCGAGTCCCGTCGGGCCGTTCAGCTTGGCCAGCCGCGCCAGCCCGCCATCGCCCGCGAACCCCTGCTCGCCCGTCCCCACCACAGTCGTTACCAGCCCGTCCGGTGTCAGCTTGCGCACGCGGTTGAACCCGCTGTCGGTAAAGTAGATGTTGCCGGCAGCGTCTCCCACGATGTGGCTGGGGCGGTTCAACTGCACGGTGTTGCCGGGAACAGGAACCGAATCCTCGATCACCGTGCCCCCGCCCACCATCAGCCTCATCATTCCCGTCGCCGGGTCGATCTTGCGGATCACCTGGTTGCCGGTGTCGGCCACCCATAAGGCGCCGTCACGGTCCAACCACAGCCCATTGGGAGAATTCAAGGGAGTGGCGGTAGCGGCCATGCCGTCATAGACGGCGCCACCCACCACGGTATCGATGGTGTAAACCTTGGCTGACTGCGCGGCGCAGACACTAACCCAAAACAGCAGGAAGAGAAGCAGGCACGAGCCCCTTCGCATATACACGCCTCCAAGGGCCCAAATGTGCGGGGGAACCGCTGGCAGTCTAACACGAAAGCGCTGGCCCGGATGGTCGTTGTGGCGCCGGTAGGGCGCACCATTTCACTCCGTGGATCGGTGCTCACACGCAGGGACCTGCCGGCGGGGACGCCGGCGCTACATCACTGCACGGCGATGGTGACAGTGTTGCTGGCCACGCCGTTCTGGGTGAGCACCAGCGGGACGGCGTTGCCCGCCGACACGCCGGCCGGCACCCGCGCGTTCACTTGGTGCAGCCCCACAAACCCCGGCGCCAGCCCTGCAAACTCCACCGCCGCCTCCACGCCCCCGATCGTCACCTTCACCGGCGTCGTCACCAGCGCCAGCGGAGGTACGGCCGGCGCCGCTTGCCCCGTGGCCACCGGCGGACTGGTGGCCCCCAAGCCCGTGGCGTAAATCACCACCACCTCCCCCGCCTTCACCGCATGGCTGCTGTCCACCAGGTTGTTCAGCCCGTCCAGCACCACCCCCTGCCCCGTCCCGCTCTGGCTCACCGTGAAAACCCCCGGCTGCGCGCTCACGATGGTCACCGACCCCGGCGCCCCCGCCGCCTCCTTGCCCGTCACCACCAGCGTGGCCACCCCCGGCGCCAGCTCGAACGGCACCTGGGCGTTCACCTGCCCGCCATCGGCGTAGAACAGCGGAACGTCATAGCCGCCCAGCGTCGCCTTGATGCTGCCCAGCGAGCGCGGCAGCGGTATCTGCGAGGCCAGGTTCCTGCCCTCCGCCAAGTTGCTCCCGAACAATGAGAAGATCATGCCCGGCGCCAGCGGCTTGTACGGCGCGAAACTGGCCGCGTTCACCCACCCGTCGCGGTAAATGAGCGGCAGCGTGCTGGCCTGCCCCAGCGTGCCGGCAAACTGGAACACTCCGTCCTCCAAACCGCTGCTCACCGCGCGAATCGTGACCCCGACCGACCCGCTTCTGGCCGGCACCCAGGTGGCCGAGTATTGCCCGTTGCGTAGATTCTGGAAGACCAGCGGCGGGTCGCCGCTGGTGAAGCTGGCCGTCACAGTGGCGTTGCTAACCGTCGTGCCGCAGTCGTCGGCGGCCTGCACCAAGATGGGGATCGGCCAGCCGCTTTGCAGTGAGAACCGGTTGCCGAGCTTGGTCTCGACGATCACCATGCGGCGCGGGGTGCAGGCTACCGCAGAAGTTCCGGGTTCAAAGTTCAAGGTTCCAAGTTGGAAGCCTGCGGTCGCATCCGATGCCGCGACCGGCGAGACCACCAGGGCCACGGCTACTTCCTGCGTCACGCCGGTGCCGAAGCTCAAGGTGACCGTGCCGAAGTAAACGCCCGGCGGCAACCCCGTCGCGCTGGCCTGCACCGACAGGTTCACGCTCTCCGCCGAGCTGAGCAGCACCCCCTGCTCCGGCGTCACCGACAGCCAACCGCCCCCGGCCTGCGTCCGCGTCCGCGCCAGGAACTGCAGCGCCTGCCCGCCGGTGCTGGCGATGGTTATGCCCTGCGCCAGCGCCGTCGTAGTGCCGCTGCCGGCCGTAAAGATCAGCCCCAGCGGGTTGATCATCGCCACCGGCGGCGTCCCCCGCGCCAGCATGTTCACCAGCACGATCGCGGTCTGCGGCGAGTTCAGCGCGCCGGTGGCGGTGATCGTCAGCAGCGCCACCGATACGCCCGCCTTCAGCCGCCCCGGATCCACCTGCAGCGTTACCGGCGTCAGCGCGGATAAAGGCTGAGTCGCATCGCTGGTCCCGCTCAGCGGACTCAGCCGCAGCCAGTCGCCTCCGCCCGGCATGTTCACGCCGATCTGCCAATCGAGCTTCCCCTGCCCCGCGTTCTGAATCGCAAAGCTCTGCGGCCCGATCACCAAGCTGCCTTCCACTCCGGTGAACAAGAAGCCCGTCTGCGTCGGCAACAGAATCGGCTGGGTCTTCGTAACCGTGAGCACCACCGAGATGATCTTCGTTTCCGATCCCGTCAGGTTCCGCAGCACGATCTGGCCCTGGTAAACGCCTTGGGCGAGCCCAGTGATATCGGCTGAAACGGTCAGTGTCGAGGGCGCGGTGCCCAGGCTGGGGGAGATGCGCAGCCACTGCCCGCCGCTGGAAGTCTCGGCCGTGGCGGTCCAACTCAGCGTGCCGCTGCCCACGTTCGAGATCGACAGTACTTGCGGCGCCGGGTTCCCTCCGCCCGCCACCGCCTGGAAGTTCAGATACTGCTGCGACAGGCCCAAAGAGGCCCCGACGGCCCCCTGCACCGTCAGCAGCACGTCCACCGTTTGTAGAGGGTTGCTGGTGACCGCGCTCTTCACAGTGACTGTGCCGCGGTAGCTTCCGGCGCCCAGCTTCGAAGCATCCACGGTCAGGAAGATCGTGGCTGGCGCCGCGCCCGAGGTCTTGCTGGCAATGAGCCAGTTCCCGCCCGCGCTGGTCGCTATGTCCAGCGTCCAGTCAAAGGCCAGGGCATTGGCGCTTGTGATGCTGAACTGCTGCATGGTCAGGAACGAGCTGCCCTGCGTCGCTGTGAAGAACAGCGTGCTGGGGGAAACGGCCATCTCCGGTTTCACCACGGCCAAGCTCAGCTTTCGCACCCGGCCGTTCAATGCGTCGGCTACGTAAATGTTCCCAGAAGGATCCGCCACAATTGCGCCTTGGCCCTGCCTGAGACGGGCAAGTGCAGCCGGGCCACCGTCACCGAAGAAACCCTGAGTAGAACCGGTCACCGTCAGCAGCACGTTGTCGGAGGCGCGGATTTCCCGGACCGTTTCGCCCCAATCCCTCAGGAGGATGTTGTTGTCCTTGTCCACCGTCACAACATAGCCTGCCACGTTGCCCAGCGGGCCACCAGGCTGGCTGCGCGCCTGGACCGTAGTAATGATTCCCGTGGAGAGGTTGAGCCGGCGAAGGGGGGCAGCGCCAATCAGTAGTTGTCCCTGGCGATCGATAGCGAGGCCTTCGGGGCCACCACCGACGGCGGCCGCAGTGCCTGGACCGTTATCGCCGGAGGAGCCTGGGTTACCGTTCCCGGCGACCGTGGTGATGATGCCGGTGGCTCCATCCACCCTCCGCACGCGATTGCTAGACGGATCGCCGATGAAAATGTTGCCTGCCGCATCAGCAACAATTCCATGGACCCCGGTCAGGAGCGCTTGTGTGGCCGGCCCCCCATCCCCGGCATAACCACTTTGGTCCTGACCTGCGACGCGGGCGATTTTCCCGGTCTGCGTGTCCATCCTCCAAACTGAACGTCCCTGATCGAAGAGGATGTTCCCCTGAGGGTCCACGTGTATGGTTTGCATGGTGCCGAGCGACGCTGCCGTCGCGGCTACTCCGTCGGCCATCGGCGTCGAGCCGCCACCAAGGACGGTCGTAATGCGGCCGGTGGCGGGATCAAGCTGCCGGACGCGTCCGGGACGCCCTTCCCCCACATAGACGTTGCCCCGAGCATCAGCCCCCATACCGAGGGGAAAAGACAAAATCGCGAGGCGTGCCACTCCGTCGAAGGGTTCGTTGCTCCCGGCAATAATGGCGAGCTTCCCGGGAGCCGCGCTGGCTTGCAGGATTTGCCCGGAATAGGTAGCGGCGAAGACCCATCTACCCGCGGCGTCACGCGCGATTCCCCCGCCCTGCCCATTGCCTCCGAAGTTGGTGACCAGGCCAGTGTTTGCATCCACCTTGGCGAGACCCGGGCTATAGGTAAAGTAAAGGTTGTCCTGCTGGTCAAAGAGCATGCTGATCGGGCTAGCCATGGCGCTGGTGGCAGCGAGGCTTCCGTCAGGGATCATAACCCAACTCACCTGGTTAGGAATCCCGACTACCGTAGTAATGATCCCAGTGCCGCGTTCTATCCGCCGGATCGTATTGGCCGCTACATAAAGACTGCCCTTCGAGTCGAACGCCAGTCCCTGCATTCCGTCTAGAAACGTCTGACTGGGAAAACCGGCATTCAGCGCCGGCCCGCCGTCACCGGACTGCTGGCACTGACCGTTGCCGGCGTACGTGCTGATGATTCCCGCGGTGTCCACGCGGCGAATGCGGCAATTGCCGCCGTCGGCGACAAACAGATTGCCGACGGCATCGAACGCCAGGCCGGTGGGGGCGCTGAGCCTCGCGAAGCGCGCCAAGCCGCCATCGCCCGAGAAGCCCGCCTGCCCCGTGCCCACCACCGTGGTGACCAATCCGTCCGGCGTCAGCTTGCGCACGCGATTGTTAGCCGAATCGGTGAAGTACAGGTTGCCGGCCGCGTCGCCCGTCAGGTGGCTCGGGCGTTCCAGCCGCACCGATAAAGCAGGAACGGGAATGGCGTCGTCCAGGATCGTTCCGCCGCCCACCACCACGCGCATGATGCCGGTGACCGGGTCCATGCGGCGGATCACGTGGTTGCCCATCTCGGCCACCCACAAGGCACCGTCACGGTCGATCCACAGGCCGTTGGGCATGTTCAGCGGGGTCTGCGTGGCCGGCAGGCTATCGTAGATCGCCCCGCCCGCCACCGTATCGATCACCCACGTCGTCGTGCCCTGCGCAAAGCACAACGAGACGCACACGACAATATGCAGCAGTAGAAAGGCAGCCACTCTTGCCATGGTTTACACTCCGATCGAGATGAGTATCGAGGGGCCCTACATGCGATATGCCGGACAGAGTCTAGCACAACTGTCCGTGGCGGGCCGGGTGGGCTGTTTTCCGTGTCAAGCCCTTGCCACCAGGGGACGAAGACACCACAGGTTGGTGTCCTGGTGTCTTAGTAGTTCATCAACCTCATTGAACGGCAATCGTCACGGTGTTGCTGGCCACGCCGTTCTGGGTGAGCACCAGCGGGACGGCGTTGCCCGCCATCACGCCGGCCGGCACCCGCGCGTTCACCTGGTACAGCCCCACAAACCCCGGCGCCAGCCCCGCAAACTCCACCGCCGCTTCCACGCCCCCGATCGTCACCTTCACCGGCGTCGTCACCAGCGCCAGCGGAGGCACGGTCGGCGCCGATTGCCCAGTGGCCACCGGCGGACTGGTGGCCCCCAAGCCCGTGGCGTAGATCACCAGCGCCTCGCCCGCCTTCACCGCATGGCTGCTGTCCACCAGGTTGTTCAGCCCGTCCAGCACCACCCCCTGCCCCGTGCCGCTCTGGCTCACCGTGAACACCCCAGGCTGCGCGTTCACAATGGTCACCGATCCCGGTGCCCCCGCCGCGTCCTTCCCCGTCACTACCAAAGTCGCCACCCCCGGCGTCAGCTCGAACGGCACCTGGGCATTCACCTGCCCGCCGTCGGCGTAGAACAGCGGCGCCTCGTAGCCGCCCAGCGTCGCCTTAATGTTGCCCAGCGAACGCGGCAGCGGTATCTGCGAGGCCAGGTTCCTGCCCTCCGCCAGGTTGCTCCCGAACAGCGAGAAGATCATCCCCGGCGCCAGCGGCTTGTAGCGGTCGAAGCTGGCCGCGTTCACCCACCCGTCGCGGAACACCAGCGGCAGCTTGCTGGCTTCTCCCAGGGTCCCCGCGAACTGGAACACCCCGTCCTCCAGGCCCGTGGCCACCGCCCGGATGGTCACCCCCACCGAGCCGCTCTTGGCCGGCACCCAGGTGGCCGCGTAAGTGCCGTTGCGCAGATTTTGGAAGACCAGCGGCGGCTCGTTCCCGGTGAAACTGGCAGCCACCGTCGCCGTCGGCACCGCCGAGCCGCAGTCGTCCACGGCCTGCACCAGCATGGGAATGGGCCAGCCGCTTTGCAGCGAGAAGCGGTTGCCCAGCTTGGTTTCAACGATCACCATGCGGCGCGCAGCGCAGGCCGCTGCGGAGGTCCAAGGTCCAAGGTCCAAGGTCCAAGGTCGGACAGGCAAGGATGCCTGTCCCACTGCTACCGGCGAGACCACCAGGGCCACGGCTACTTCCTGCGTCACACCAGTGCCGAAGCTCAGAATGACCGAGCCGACATAAACGCCGGCGCTGAGTCCGGTGGGCTGCGCCTGCACGCTCAGGCCCGCCGTCTCCGCCGAGCTCAGCAGTACCCCCTGCTCCGGGGTCACCGACAGCCAACTGCCCCCGGCCTGCGTCTGCGTTCGCGCCAGGTACTGCAGCGCCTGCCCGCCGGTGCTGGCGATGGAGATGCCCTGCGTCAGCGCCCCGCTGGCCCCGCTGGCCGCCGTGAAAATCACCCCCAGCGGATTAATGGTGCCCACCGGCAAGGAGCCTCGCGCCAGCATGTTCACCAGCACGATCCCCGTCTGCGGGGCGTTCAGCGCCCCGCTGGCCGTAATGGTCAACAGGCCCACGCTCACCCCGGCCCGCAGCTTCGAGGGGTCCACCAGCAGCGTGACGGTCGGCGCCGCCTGCACCGCTGCATCGCTGGTCCCGCTGGTGGGGCTGACCCGCAGCCAGTCGCCGCCGGCCGGCAGGTTCACCTGGATCTGCCAGTCCATGCGCCCCTGCCCGGCGTTCTGAATGGCGAAACTCTGCGGGCCGATCACCAGGCTGCCTTCTATTCCGACGAACAGGAAGCCGGTCTGGGTGGGCAGCAGGATGGGCTGCGTCTTCGATACTGTCAGCACCACGGAGATGATCTTCGTCTCCGAACCCGTCAGGTTCCGCAGCGTGATCTGGCCCTGGTAGACGCCCTGAGCTAGGCCGGTGATGTCGGCGGAAACGGTCAAGGAGGAAGGCGCCGTTCCCAGCCCCGACGAGATGCGCAGCCACTGCCCGCCGCTCGATGTTTCCGCCGTGGCGCTCCAGCTCAGCGTGCCGCTGCCGGCGTTGGTAATGGAGAGAGTCTGGGCGGCCGGGTTGCTGCCACCCGCCACGGCCTGGAAGTTCAGGTACTGCTGGGACAGGCCCAGAACCGCCCCGGCGGCCCCCGTCACCGTCAGCACTACTTCCACCGTCTGCGGCGTGTTCGTGGTCCCGGGGGCGCTGATGGTCAGCGTGCCCCGGTAGGTGCCCACCCCCAGGCGCGAGGAATCAACGGTCAGAATCACGCGGCTCTGGCCCGTGTCGGGAACGGAGCCCGACAGGCTGCTGGCGCTCAGCCAATTGCCCCCCGTTGTGGTGGAAACCGCCAATGTCCAGTTGAACGCAAGCCCGTTGCCGCTGCTGATGGTGACCTGCTGGGCGGAAATCAACGAACTGCCTTGCACGGCGGTGAAAAAGACGGTGCCGGGCGAGACCGCCAGCACCGGTTGCAGCACCGTCGCAGTCAGCTTGCGAACACGGTTGTTCCGACTATCGACAACGTAGACGTTGCCGGCGGCGTCCGGCACGATTGCGCCGATCCATGAGAAGCGGGCGAGGCTGGCCAGGCCGCCATCTCCGAAGAAACCCGCTGATCCCGCTGTTGCCGCAATCCTAACGATGACGCTGTCGGAGGCTCGGACCTGCACGATCGTCGCGCCTCCCCAGGGGTTGGTGTAGATGTTGCCCTCGCTGTCGACGCCGACGGCGTAAGCACCACCGCCGACAGAGGAAAGCGGATCACCGGGCTTGCCGCGCGCCATCACGCTGCTGATGATGCCCGTGGAGAGGTCCAGCCGTCGCACGCTGCTGCCGGCGCCGATCAGCAAGGCGCCCTGCTTGTCAAAGGCCAGCCCCCAAGGCCCCCCGATGCCGGCAGCGGTCGCCGGCCCACCGTCGCCTGAGTTAGTTTGTGTCCCGTTGCCTGCAATCGTGGTAACGATGCCGGTGGCGGCATCCACGCGGCGCACGCGGTTGTTCAGGCAATCGCTGATGTAAACGTTGCCTGCGGAATCGCCGAGCACGCCCCGCGCACGGCAGAACGTCGCATTCACCGCGGGACCGCCATCGCCGAGGGCACCGCAGGATTTGCTGGGCTGGCCAGCGATGCGCGTCAGGAGGCCCGTCTTGGCGTCGGCCTTCCAGATTGTGTCTGTGTCACCGGCGGCAAAAAAGACGTTCTTCTGAGCGTCAACAAATACGGTCACGATTCCCCAGAAACCGGCGGCGGTGGCGGCTACGCCGTCGGCCGGCTGCTGACTCCCGCCCCCCACGACCGTGGTCACCATGCTGGTCGCGGGGTCGTACCGGCGAATACGGCCGTGCGCACTGTCGGCTACGTACAAGCTGCCAGCCGTATCCATGCACGCGCCATAGGGCTCGGCCAGCACGGCGCGGCGGCCGGGCCCGTCAAACACGTCGTTGGTGCCGGCCAGCATGCTCGTTTGCTGCGGCTTCGAGGGGTCTATCTGGATCAAGAACCCGCTGGAGCCGGCCGCGGCGATGAGCGTGCCCCCCGCGTCGCGCACCAGCCCCGCGTGGTCCAAGCCGTACCCGCCGACGTGGCTCATCAGGCCATCGGGGGTGCGCTTCAGAACCCCGCTGTTGTACGTGATGTAGGCATTTCCCTGTGTGTCGAAGACAATGCTGTTGGGCCCGCACAGACCCCGCGAGGTCGCCGGCACCGGCGTCTCAGTAAGGCCCAGCTCGCAGTCGCGAACCAGCCCGCCGGCAAAGGTGGTGACGAGGCGCGTGCCGGCGTCGATCTTGCGCATTGCCGACTGGCCGCCGAAATACAGGTTGCCCTGGGCATCGAACCCCAGCCCCGACAAATCGGACCCCAACGCCGTTTGCGTTGCCGGGCTGCCGTCGGGCGACTGCTTCGTGCAGTCACCATTGCCCGCAACGGTGGTGATCGTGTTGGTAGCATCCACGCGGCGGACGCGGCAGTTGCCTGCATCAGCAATGTAGAGATCGCCAGCGGGTCCCATGGCAATGCCGGTTGGGCCGCTCAGTTTGGCAAGCTGCGCCGCGCCGCCGTCGCCCGAGAAGCCCGGCTCACCCGTGCCCACGATGGTGACGACGTTCCCGTCCGGCGTCAGCTTGTGAACGCGGTTCCCCCCGGCTTCGGTAAAGAAGATATTTCCGGCTGAATCCCCGATGATGTGCGACGGCTGCTCCAGTTGCATCGACGTGCCGGCCACGGGTGTCGCGTTCTCTCGCGTGGTTCCCGCGCCGACCATCACCCGCATCGTGCCCGTCGCCGGATCGAACTTGCGGATGACGTTATTCCCCTTGTCGGCGAGCCAGATGCTGCCGCTGCGGTCCATCCACAACCCCCATGGGTAGCTGAGCGGCGTGGATGTGGCGGGCAGCCCGTCGTAGACGGCTCCACCGATGACCGTGTCGATCGTGTAAACTTTGCTGCTTTGGCTGAGAGCCAAGGAGCAGCAGCCAGCCAGGCAGGTGAGGAATAAGCAAGCCCTTCGGATCATGATGTACTCCTGGGCGAATCCCGTGCGCTTGCCGCGAAGTGTAACACTTCCCGGCTCCGAAGCAAAAAGCGAAAGCACTAGCCCGGCGGTCCCATTGCAGAGATTCGCGCCTTAATGTCGCTCTGCACCGAACTGCATGTCGCGCGCGCCAAAAAGGTGAATCGGAACAACCTGTTCGCTCATCTGATTCAGAAGCGCTTTGTGCGTCAGGGAGGAAGAATGCCCCGAAGAAAGCAGTGGGCTGCGGTATTGGTTGCCACCGTTCTCGTCTTGAGCCTTGCGGTTGCGGCGCAGACCGAAGGCGGCAAGCGGATGGCCAAGCGCGTGTCGAAGATGCTGAATCCCGACTGGACGCCGGAGAAGGGAACCTACGACCAGCCGGCGGCGATGCTGGGAGAAAAGCCCGCGCAGCCGTGGACCGAAACCACCATCAATTCCGGCGTCAACAAGCAGCCGCTCAAGGGTCAGATCGTGACCGTGACCGGCGAGGTGATCGATTTCTCCTGCTACCTGCAGCTCGGGAAGCACGGAGCGAAGCACAAGGATTGCGGCATGAAGTGCCTTCGCGCCGGCCAGCCCATCGGGCTGCTGAGCGAGGACGGCTCGGTGTATGTGCTGATGGAAGAGGAGCACGACCCGCGGCGCGACGGCAAGACCAGCCTGCGCGACGCGGCCATCGAGCATTTCGCCCAGGTCGTCCAGGTCACGGGCACCCGCACCACCGTGGACGGCCAGAAGGCGCTCTACGTCCAGGGCTTCGTGAAGCAGTAAACGAGGCTGTGGGCTGTAGGCTGTAGGCTGTAGGCCGTAGGCTGTAGGCTGTAGGCCGTGGCTAGTCTTCAGGGGGCCAGCCTACAGCCCACAGCCTTTTTGTGGTTAAATAAGGCGCGATGCTTACGCGACGCGAATTTCTTGCCACAAGCAGCGCGGCGTTGCTGGCGCAGCCGCGCCGCCGGCCTAACGTGCTCGTCTTCATGACCGACCAGGAGTCGGCGCTGTTGCCCGGTCCGGCCGATACGCCGAACCGCCGCCGCATCGATCAGATCGGCACGCGCTTCACTTCCGCCTTCTGCAACACGCCGCAATGCTCGGCGGCGCGATCATCGCTCCTCACCGGTCTGGAGCCGCATCAGACGGGCGTAATCACCAACGTCGACGGCAGCTCGTTGGGCAAGCCGCTTTCGCCTTCCTTGCCCACCGTCGGAAGCGTTTTCCGTTCGGCCGGCTACAGCACCGGATATTTTGGAAAATGGCACCTCGGCAACGCCCGCGCCGGCCTGGGCGAATTCGGATTTGACACCTATCCAGGCGAGCGCGGCGGAGACGATGAAGCGGCGCGCCGGGCTGCTGAATGGATCCGGCAGCAGAAGGCGCCCTGGCTGGCCTGGATTTCCGTCGTGAACCCGCACGACATCTACTCGGTCGGTCGCGAGTGGGAGCAGATTCGGCTTCGACCGGGCGTGAAGCCGCCGGTCACCGATGTTCGCAACCTGGAAGGAAAGCCAACCGAGCAGCGCGAGTACGCGGAAAAGGACCAGGGCAAGGCGGCGGCTTCCTTCGGGCCTCAGCAGTGGATTCGCTATCGCAGCTTCTATCTGGGTTTGGTGGAGAAAGCCGACGCCAACCTGGGCACGGTGCTCGGCGCGGTGCCCGACCTGAACTCTACGATCATCGTCTATACCTCCGACCACGGCGATGCGTTGGGCGAGCACGGCCTGGCTTTCAAAGGTCCGTTCATGTACGAGGAGAACATCCACATCCCGCTGGTGATCGCGGCGCCGGGCGTGTTCGAGCGGGGTGAGCGCGACGACTTGGTCACGCAGGCCGATCTGGCGCCCACGCTGGCTGGGCTGGCAGGCTTTCAGTGGCCCAGCGCCGTCACAGGACGGGATCTGAGCAAGAAAGCTCCCGAGCGCGATGCGGTCTTCATCGAGTATTACGCCAAGCAGAAATGGATCAACCCCATCCGCACTATCCGCACCAGGAAGTGGAAGCTGAACTGGTACGACCGCGGCAACAAGGAACTCTACGGCCTGGTCAACGACCCGCACGAGACCAAGAACCTGGCCGGGAATCCGGCCGCCGCGGCGGTTCAGACAGAACTGGAAAAGCGCCTCGACGCCTGGCGGCCACCCATGCTGAAGCCTTAGCCACAGATTTCGCAGATTGCACAGACCAATCTGCGAAATCTGCGGCTAGCGGCCCCAGGCCTGGCGGACGGCGCGCTTTACGAGGCGGAATCAACGCCGAGACGCGGAGCACGCAGAGAAAACCCAGAGAACCCCTCTGCGAGCCTCGGCGTCCTCCGCGTCTCTGCGTTGAAGCTCGCGTTACAGCCATTGCGACTCACTGCAGCGCCGCGGCTTTCGTTTCCGCGCGCGGGCCGGCGTTCTTCACGTACTTGTCGAACCAGGCGATCATCTCGTAGAGCGTGTGCTCGATAGACTCGCGGGCCGTGTAGCCGTGGGCTTCGTGCGGCAGCGTTACCAGCCGCACCGTGCCGCCGTTGCCGCGGATGGCCTGGTACATGCGGTCGGACTGGATGGGATGGGTGCCGGTATTGTCGTCGGCCTCGCCGTGGATCAGCAGGATGGGGTCCTTGATCTTGTCGGCGTACATGAACGGGGACATCTTCAGATACGTTTCGCGCGCTTCCCAAAGGGCGCGCCGCTCGCTCTGGAAGCCGAAAGGCGTGAGCGTGCGGTTGTAGGCGCCGCTGCGGGCGATGCCGGCCCGGAAGAGTTTGGAATGGGCCAGCAGGTTGGCGGTCATGAAGGCCCCATAGCTGTGTCCGCCGACACCCACCCGCTCCGGATCGGTTACGCCCAGTTCGTTGCCCTTCTGAATGGCGGCCCGGGCGCCGGCCACGACCTGCTCCAGATAAGTGTCGTTCATGGTCTTGGAATCGCCGATGACCGGCAGCGTCGCGCCGTCCAGAATCGCGTAGCCCTGGAACAGGAAGAACAGGTGCGACATGCCGGAGATCGAGGTGAAGCGCTGCCGGGAGCCCACAATCTGGCCGGCCGTGTCCGGGTCGTTGTATTCCAGCGGATAGGCCCACACGACGGTCGGCAGCCGCGTGCCGGGCTTATAGTCAGGCGGCAGGTACAGGGTGAAGGAAAGCTGCACGCCGTCATCGCGCTTGTATTTCACCAGTTCTTTCTTGATGCCGCGCAACTGCGGCGTGGGATCGGGGAAGCGGGTGATGGGCTTGGGGGCGCCGCTGCCGCTCCGGATGTGATAATTGGGCGGCAGGGCAGGTGATTCGCGCCGGGTGATGACCCGCGATGCCTCGTCATCCAGCAGCGCGATTACCGACTCGTAGCTGTCCGCGTCGCAGCGGAACAGGCGCTCCGGCTTCGCAGTCTTCAGGTTGAAGCGATCGAGGAAGGGCCGGTCGCCTTCCGGCGACGAGCCCTGGCCCTCCAGGTAAATGAGATCGCCCTTCTGTAGCAGCACGCGCTGGCCGGTGGGCAAGGTGCGCATCACGGGGCTGCCGGGGTTCCTGTAGCGGTCGCGGGAGTCCAGGCTCCACAGCAGCTTTGGCGCTTCCGACGGGTTATCGGCGTTGATCAGGAAGGAGCGGGTCCACCGTTTCTCGCGTTCGTAGTCGCGGACGATGGCGATGCCGTTCTTCTCGCCCCACTCGATGGCGCCGCCGCGCCCGCCGCCGCCGCGTCCTCCGCCGAAGCCGCCCATCAGGCGGTGCTCGGTCTTGACCAGTTCAACCGGCGCGCCGGTGAACGGGGCCTTCAACATCAAGGCGTGGTCGCGGTGCGGCACCTTGTTCTTCGGGTCGCCGCCGTCCAGCGCCTCCACCCATACCAGCGTGGCCGGCTCCGTGGGACGCCAGCCGTAACTGCGCGGGCCGGTGGGAACGCCGTCCTCCGGAACGTTGTCAGCCAGCGGGAGGCTGGCCACTTTGTGCACCATCTTGCCGGCGCGGTCCCATACCTCGACTTCCTTGGGGAAGCTCGTTACCGGATAGAGGTAGGAGTAGGGGCTGTGGATGCGGGCCGTCAGCAGCAACTTGCCGTCGGGCGAGGGCGCCGCCACTTGATAGATGCCCGGCTTGCCGATGGGGGTCGAGGCGCCGGTTGCCGTGTCCAGCAGCACAAGCTGCGACGTGGTGTAATACTCGAACAGTTTCTCGTCGTGCGGCGTCTTCAGCAAATCCTGGAAAGTCACGGCGCCAGCTTTCGGCCCCGCGCTTTCCTGCGCGTTCGGACCAGCGGGAACGGGGGGCGCGGCCGGCGCAGCGCCCCGCCCGGCCGGAATCGTCTGCACCAGCAGGGTCTTGTTGTCCGGCATCCAGCGTACCGCATCGCCATAGGCGGCGTTCAGGCGGATGTCGGCCAGCTTGCGGACGGCGGTCGTCGCCGTATTGCCGAGCCACAACTCGATTCCCGCCGGCGTGGTGTTCATGAAGGCGAGCTGCTTCCCGTCGTAGCTGAATTCGGGCGGGCCCAGGCGGCCGCCGGCCGGCGTCGCCAGCTTGATTTCCTTGCCGTCCGGCAGTCTCTTCAGCATCAGGCCGCTGATGGCGGTCAAGCGGCGATGCGGCCCGTTGGTCTTGGGGTTGATCCGCAGACCGGCCAGGCGCAGCATGGGCTGGGCCAGCTCCGCAATCGACGGATGGCGCTGCCATTCCATCAGCACCATCGTGTCGCGCGTCGGGCTGATCTCCACCAACGGGGTCGGCGGGGCGTTCAGCACCTCCAGCACCGCTTTCGGCGGCTTCTGGTATTTCTCTTCAGCCGCGCTGAAGCACACAAAGACAACCAGGAGAGCGATGAGCAGAAGCCGGATGTTGCGCATAGGCGGGCATTTTACCTCTAACCGGCCGTTTTCAATAGAGCCGCGAGCGGCCGTTGCGGGCCATGGTATTCAGCGCCGTGTGTTATGCTTGGCCCATGGCCGATACGAAGACCCTCATCACGGCCGACCAGTTGTTCCCTATGTCGTTTCCCGACGAGCGCGTCGAGCTGTCTGAGGGAGAGCTGATCCGCATGGCGCCTGCAGGATTTGAGCACGGCCGAGTGGGCCTAAATATAGGCTCGTTCCTTCGTGTGTTCGCTTTGGAACACAATCTGGGAACCGTGGTCGGTTCGGAAGCGGGCTTCCGGTTGGATGAGCAGACGGTTCGATCTCCGGATGCGGCCTTCGTCTCCCGGGCGCGGATCCAGGAGCGAGGTTCACCGGAAGCCTTCTGGCCGGGCGCGCCTGATCTCGCTGTTGAAGTGGTGTCTCCGGGAGATGATGCTGCCGATCTCGAACGGAAGATCGAGGAATACTTCCGCGCGGGCACCCGGCTGGTCTGGGTGGTGTATCCCCGTAAGAAACGCATCCACGTCTTTCACAATGCCAGGGAGGTGCGGGTACTGGAGGCCTCCGAAACACTCTCGGGCAACGACGTGCTCCCCGGCTTTTCCATCCCGGTCGAAAAGATTTTCCTGTAAATTTGTACTTAGCCAATGCGGATCGGAGTTGACAGCGGCGGCACGTTCACCGACTGCGTCTACCAGCAGGGTGGCGAGCTGCGCGTGAAGAAGGTGTTTTCCACCCCGCGCGACCCGTCGCGGGCCATCGTGGGGGCGGTGGAGGAGCTGGCGGAGGCCGGCCAGCCGGTCGAAATCCTGCACGGAACCACGGTGGGCACCAACACGCTGCTGGAGCGGAAGGGCGCGCGGGTCGCCTTCGTCACCACGGCCGGGTTTGAAGACACGCTGGCGATTGGGCGGCAGGCGCGGCCACGGCTGTACGACCTGCTGGCGTCGCCGCCGGCGCCGCTGGCGCCGTCCGAGCGCCGTCTCGGCGCCGTCGAACGGATCGCTGCCGACGGTTCCATACTCGTTCGGCTGAGCGCGCGCGAACTGGCCCGCCTGGGCAAGGCGGTGGCCGCGGCAAGGCCGGAATCGATCGCCATCTCGCTGCTGTTTTCTTTTGCCAACCCGGCGCATGAACGGGCCATCGCCGGTGCGCTCCAGCGCCTGGGCGTGCCTATTTCGGCCTCGCACCGGGTGCTCCCGGAATTCCGCGAATACGAGCGCGCCTCGACGGTGGTGGTGAACGCCTACCTGGCCCCGCGCATGGCCGGCTATTTGGGGGGCCTGGAGCGCTGGGCGAAGGTGCGGGCCGCCGGCGGCTCGGTGCATATCATGCAATCGAGCGGGGGAATCACCCGGGCGGGCGTGGCCGCTCGCGAGCCCGTGCGCACGGTGCTCTCCGGGCCGGCGGGCGGAGTGGTGGGCGCGCACGCCGTGGCCCGGCGCGCCGGCATGGCCCGCATCATCAGCTTCGACATGGGCGGCACCTCGACCGACGTCTCCCTGGTCGAGGATGCGCCGCGCATTACGGGCGAATCGGTGGTGGCCGGCTTCCCGGTCGGCGTTCCCATGCTCGACATTCACACCGTGGGCGCGGGCGGCGGTTCCATTGCCCGTATCGACGCGGGCGGCGCGCTGCGCGTGGGCCCGGAGTCGGCCGGCGCCGACCCCGGCCCCATCTGCTACGGGCGCGGCGAGCTCCCCACGGTGACCGACGCCAACCTGCTGCTGGGGCGCCTGGATCCGGAATTCTTCCTGGGCGGCGAAATGCGCCTGAACCTCGAGCGGACGCGCCGCTGCTTCGAGCAGTTCTTGGAGCGGGCCGGGGCCAGCTTCACCCGCTCCGGCCCTGCCGGGGTCCAGGCGCTGGCCGAGGGCATCGTGCGAGTGGCCAACGCCTCGATGGAGAAGGCCATCCGAGTGATCTCCATCGAGCGGGGCCACGATCCGCGCGAGTTTACGTTGGTCTCTTTCGGCGGCGCCGGCGGCCTGCACGCCTGCGCCCTGGCGGCCGCGCTGCGCATTCCGCGCGTGCTCGTGCCACAGCATCCGGGCGCGCTCTCGGCGCTCGGCATCCTGCTCGCGGACGTGGTGAAGGACTACTCGCGAACCGTAATGCTGAAGCCGGGTGAGACGGCCCGGCTGGGGAGGCACTTCGCGGAGCTGGAGCGGCGGGGACAACAAGACCTGGCCCGCGAAGGCCTATTGACCCCTGCGGGCCGGCCGCCACGGCGGCCACCATGTTCCGTCACCCGCTCAGCCGACCTCCGCTATGCCGGGCAGGGATATGAGCTCAACGTACCCTGGAAGTCTGCCGCCCAGGCCGTGGAAGCCTTCCACCGCGCTCACCAGTTGCGCTACGGCTGCTCGGATAGCAGTCGGCCGGTGGAGATCGTCAACGTGCGGGTACGGTTGACAATTCCACAGCCTTCGGTGTGGGCGGCGCGGGAGCGGGCACAGCGGAGAGTCGGGAGCAGCCGCGCCGTGCCGGTGACGCAAGCCCGCCGCTGTCATCCGATTTTCCGCCGCGACCACCTCCGCCCCGGCGACCGCGTGCCGGGACCCGCGGTCATCACCGAGTACAGCGCGACCACGTTTTTGCCTCCCGGGTTCGCCGCCCGCGTGGACGAATGGAACAATTTGAGAATTATGAATTATGAGTTATGAATTGAGGCATGATTACAGGCCAATTTTTAACTCATAAGTCATAACTCTTAACTCATAACTCACATGGTCGATCCTGTTCTGCTGGAGATTTATAAGAGCGCCTTCCACTCCATCGCCGAGGAGATGGGCGCGGCGCTGCGCCGCACGGCGTTCTCCCCCAACATCAAGGAGCGCCGCGATTATTCCTGCGCCGTGTTCGACGGCGCCAGCCGGGTGCTGGCCATGGGCGACCACATGCCCGTCCACCTGGGATCGATGCCCATGTCGGTGCGCGCGGCCGTCGAGCAACTCCGGCTGGAGCCGGGCGACATCGCCGTGCTCAATGATCCATTCGCGGGAGGCACCCACCTCCCCGACATCACCCTGGTGATGCCGGTGTACCCGAATTGCGGATTGCAGATTGCAGATTGCGGATTTCGAGCCTCCATCTTGAAATCCGCAATTCGAAATCCGAAATCCGCAATGTTTTACGTGGCCTCCCGCGCCCACCACGCGGACATCGGCGGCGCCTATCCCGGCTCCATGGGACTGTGTCGTGAGGTCTATCAAGAGGGCCTGCGTATCCCTCCGGTGAAACTCTGCCGTCGGGGGCAGATCGACCGGGACCAGCTCAGGTTCTTTCTGGCCAACGTCCGCACACCGGCCGAGCGCGAGGGCGACCTGATGGCCCAGGTCGCCGCCTGCCGCACCGGCGCGCGCCGGCTGGAAGAGCTGGCCGCCAAGTACGGGGCTGGCGAAGTACGGGCCTATACTTCGCATCTGCTTGCTTATTCGGAGCGGATGATGCGCGCGTTGCTCAGGAGGCTGCCGGCAGGGACCTTCACAGCCGAGGACTTCCTGGACGATGATGGCGTCAGCCCGGCCCCGGTCCGCGTCCGTGTGGCCATTACGCTCAGCCCCGCCCGGGGGACCGCGCGCCTCGATTTTTCGGGAAGCAGCCCGCAGACCGCCGGCAGCATAAACGCCGTCTACGCGGTCACCTATTCGGCGGTCTTCTACGTCTTCCGTTGCCTGATGGCGTCCGGCCCGGCGGCCGAAGACGTTCCGGCCACCGCGGGATTGATGGCCCCGATTACCGTTCATGCGCCGGAAGGCTCGGTGGTCAACGCCCGACCGCCGGCGGCGGTGGCCGGCGGAAACGTCGAGACCTCCCAGAGAATCGTGGACGTTATCTTTCGGGCGCTGGCGCCGGTCCTCCCCGGCCTTGTTCCGGCGGCGAGTTCCGGTACCATGAACAACCTCTCCATCGGAGGAATCGATCCCCGCAACGGCAAAGCGTTCGCTTACTATGAAACCATCGCGGGGGGAATGGGGGCACGTCCGGGTATTGCCGGCGCCAGCGGGATTCATACCCACATGACCAACTCGCTCAATACCCCGGTGGAGGCGCTGGAGTACTTTTATCCCTTCCGCGTGCGCCGCTACGCCTATCGCCGCGGTTCGGGCGGCGCGGGAAGATACCGCGGCGGCGACGGCCTGGTGCGGGAGATCGAGTTCCTGGCGCCCGTTCGCGGCACGATTCTTGCCGACCGCCGCCGCATCGCGCCCTACGGACTGGCCGGCGGCCTCCCCGGCAAGACCGGCCGCAACCTGCTCCTCCGGGCTGACGGCCGGATCGAGAAACTCCCGGGCAAATGCAATTTCGAAGCGGCCCCAGGCGGCGCCGTTCGCATCGAAACGCCTGGCGGCGGCGGTTGGGGGCTTCCGGAGACCTGAGACCTGGGACCTGAGACCTGAGGCTGGCAATCGTTGCTTCTCAGGTCTCAGGTCTCAAGTCTCAAGCCCGACTTTATGGAATGGATTGCAGAAAAGTTCCTGGAATTATTTAGCCGCTATGGCTACTGGGCCGTTTTTTTCGGCGTGATGCTAGAGAATGCCGGGCTGCCGGTGCCCGGCGAAACGATTCTGCTGTTCGCCAGCTTCCTGGCTTGGCGGGGCGATTTTCACCTGGCGCTAGTAATTCTTATCGCCTGCTGTGGCGCGACGCTGGGCGACAACGTCGGGTTTGCCATCGGGCGGCGCGGCGGCCGGCCACTGCTGGAGCGCTATACCCGCAGGTCCAAGCATCTCCACAAGCGGCTGGTGCAGGCCGAGGGCTTCTTCCGGCGGCATGGAAGCTGGACGGTATTCATCGCGCGCTTCGTGACCGGGCTGCGTGTCTTCGCCGGCCCCCTGGCCGGCGCGCTGCACATGCCCTGGCCCCGCTTCCTGTTTTTCAATTTCTCGGGCGCTGTTATCTGGTCGATCGCAATCTCCGTGGCAGGGTATTTTTTCGGCAGCCAGTGGGAGCGCCTGATCCACATCATCAAGAGCGTGAACGCCGGCATCCTGGCCGCCGTCGCGCTGGCGGTGTATCTGCTGTGGCGCCGGCACTCACGCAGTCAACCGCATGGCACAGATTGATCTCCTCTGTTCTTGATCTGCGGAATCTGCGCCATCTGCGGCTGAGGTTGTCGACCCTGTTGCGGCTTAGCAGAGCAGGGTGGCGAGTTCGACGAAGCAGTTGACCACCTGGGGATCGAATTGGCGGCCGGAATCGGTCTGGAGGCGGCGCAGGCCCTCGTCCAGCGGCAGGGCCGGGCGGTAGGAGCGGGACGTGGTCATGGCGGCAAAGGCGTCGACGGCGGCCACGATACGGGCGCCCAACGGAATTTGCGGGCCGCGCAAGGAGCCCGGGTACCCCTGGCCGTCCCAACGCTCGTGATGGTGCAGGATGTACAGGCTGGCGCGCTCCAGGCCGGGAATGACGTGCGTGACCTGCCAGCCGAATTCCGGATGCCGCCGCACGATGGCCCGCTCTTCTTCGCTCAGCCGCGACGGCTTGTGCAGGATGGCGTCGGGGACGCCTACCTTGCCGATGTCGTGCAGGGTGGCGCCGATCTCCAGGTCCTCCATCTCGCGGTTCGGCATGCCCAGGCGCTGGGCCACGGCCAGCGCCAATTGCA
>Ga0315280_10002032_pt1 | contig 33531 bp, 36 predicted proteins | sample YL17G06_40_MG_FD_203697 | JGI IMG/M metagenome (GOLD analysis project Ga0315280, IMG submission 203697) | Sediment microbial communities from Yellowstone Lake, YNP, Wyoming, USA - YL17G06_40 | ecosystem: Environmental > Aquatic > Freshwater > Lake > Sediment | place: USA: Wyoming | collected...
CCAAGACCGAAGCTAACAACTCAGAAACGTAGCTCTCAGGCATGCATTAATTTAGTCAATTTCAATCTATTTAAATCCATTTAAATCTTAGTTTTGCAAGGGGCTGGCGCGCTAAATTTATTTCCGAAGCCACTCCGACATATGTTCAACCTGCTGTCCAGAGCTAGAGAGACTTTAGAGCGTGCCGAGAAATGGAAAAACCACAGACTCGGACAGAACCATTCCAGGTGCTGCTCGTAACTTCACTGGCTTCTTTTCTGACACCTTTCATGAGCAGCTCCGTGAGTCTAGCCATTCCATCTATAGGCGCGGAGTTTAGCGCTGACGCTCTCACCCTCAACCTATTGGTCACCACCTTCCTCGCGGCCTTGGCAGCCTTCTTGCTACCGTTTGGACGACTTGCTGATCTTCATGGCAGAAAGAAGGTTTTCCTAGTCGGAATTTCGGGCTATACCCTTTTTTCCTTGCTATCGGCTCAGGCTAATTCAATATCCATCTTGATCGCAGCGTACGCATTCCAAGGAGTCAGCGGCGCCATGATAAGCAGCACGTCAGTGGCCATCCTCACCTCAGCCTTTCAAGCTAAGGAACGGGGGAAAGTCCTAGGCATCAACGCTACAGCTGTTTACACAGGGCTATCGGCAGGCCCTTTTCTAGGCGGCATCCTCACATACAACCTTGGCTGGCGATCCATCTTTGGCCTAAACACCTTGGTAGGAGTTGTTGCGCTGGCTATTGTCCTGACCAAGCTGAAAGGTGAATGGGTAGGGGTTGTGGAAGAAAGATTTGATCTAGCAGGTTCCGTCCTTTCTATTTCAAGTCTAACCGCTGTAATCTACGGCGCCTCAACCTTCTCCCTATCTGACGTCAACAAGACACTCTTCTTCTTGGGCTTGATTGGATTTACAGTCTTCATCCTTAAAGAGAGGTCTACCAGATTCCCACTCTTGGACATTAGACTCTTCAGCTCCAATGTAGCCTTCACATTCTCCAATCTAGCTACTTTAATCAACTACAGTGCGACCTTCGCTACAGGCTTTCTCCTCTCCCTCTATCTCCAAATAGCAAAACACCTTGACCCCCAGGCGGCCGGACTGATCCTCCTAGTCCAGCCGTTGGTTCAAGTAGTTGTCTCTCCGCTGGCAGGTCGCCTCTCTGACAGAATCGAGCCTCGGATAGTGGCCTCCGCAGGTATGGCCCTCAATTCTGCAGGACTGTTCATCTTCACTCTGCTCACACCCCATTCTTCATTGGATCTGGTAATAGGAAACCTGGTATTGATGGGGCTGGGCTTCGGACTCTTCTCTTCACCCAACACTAACGCCGTTATGAGCGCTGTATCAAGAGTCTACTACGGTGTTGCGGCATCTACTCTGGGCACCATGCGGTTCTTGGGCCAAGCCTCCAGCATGGCCATAGTGTCAACGGTCTTCGCACTCTACCTTAGGGGTCTCCAGATTAATCCCGCCGCAGCCACTCCTCTAGTTCAAAGTATGACTGTAATCTTCTCTGTTCTCACAATCCTTTCCATAGCCGGCATCTCTGCTTCTCTAGCAAGAGGCGAGATTCACTGGCAAAGCACGCTAGATGACGCTTCTAGGCACGTGTCAACCTAGAGGCTGGGTCACAGTCTCATGTACCAATCTATTGCGATGTCATAGGCGTGAATACTCAAAGTTACAGATGAACTCTTGATTCTGCATCCGGAAATCGTTACTTCTTGCTTCACAAACCATTTTGTACCAAGAGCATCTATGAGATACGATTTCTTGAAAGGTTAAGAACGGGTTTGCCAACAAAGACAGGTATCAACGGGTTAAGGTTGATGAGATATAGATGTCCAAACCTTACGGGCAGATAGCTAATGAGTGGCACAGATTCTACAGGGGTAAGTTGGCTGTAACACTCAAGGTCCCCATCACATCTTATGAGGACTTCGCAGTATGGTATACTCCAGGGGTGGCTCAGCCCTGTAGAGAGATCGCAGAAGAGCCAGACCAGATTTTCGATTACACAAACGTAGGCAACTCCGTAGCCATCGTAACGGATGGTTCAAGAGTACTTGGGCTCGGCAATATGGGCAGAGCAGGACTACCGGTGATGGAGGGGAAGGCTCTTCTATACAAGTACCTAGGCGATGTCGACGCCTTCCCCATATGTCTGTCCACACAGGACCCAAATGAGATAGTGCAGGCGACGAAGTGGATTGCGCCTTCATTCGGAGGGATAAACCTAGAGGATATAGATGCCCCCAAGTCCTTCTATGTATTTGAGAGACTGACCAAGGAGCTGGAAATCCCTGTCTTTTATGATGACTGCCAAGGAACAGCTATGGTCGTCCTCGCAGGTTTGTTGAACGCACTCAAGGTTGTGGGAAAGAAGCTTAGCGGACTGCGTCTGACTGTAGTGGGGGCCGGTGCTGCTGCCATAGGCTCAACAAGACTTATGATCGAGGCTGGAGTAAGGGCTGAGAATCTCGTTATGGTTGATAGCAAGGGAATCATCTATGACGAGCGGGGAGACTTGAACAAGTACAAAGCCGAGATGGCGAAGATGACTAACAAGATAGGACTCAGAGGCGGAATTCACGATGCTCTAAGAGGAGCGGATGTAGTTGTAGCTCTATCCAAATCCGGGCCAGGGATAATAACAGAAGAGATGGTGTCGTCTATGGCTGACAGACCGATTGTATTCGCCCTGGCCAATCCGGTACCAGAGATATTGCCTGAGGAGGCAAAGAAGGCTGGAGCCAAGGTGGTTGCCACAGGCAGACCGGACTTTCCCAATCAAGTCAATAACGCCGTGTGTTTTCCAGCGGTCTTTCGGGGTATGCTAGATGTTAGAGCAAGAGGCATAAACACAGGGATGATGCTGGCGGTGGCCCATGAGATAGCGAAGTTTGCTGAAGAGCAGGGACTGAGGGAAGACCATATCATTCCCACGATTATGGATTCAGCCATGTACCCAAGAGTCGCTGCTACCGCAGGGAAGGCTGCAGTAGAGACAGGATTGGCTCGAGTGAAACTAAGCTATGAGGCCCTAAGAGAAAACGCCGAACTTAGAATATCCAAATATCAGCAGTCATTGAAACTGTTGGTGAAAGAGGGGTTCGTGTCTCCTACGCCAAGCCAACTGTGATAATAGGCCAGAGATACAGCAGTAGGGCATATCGCTCATTTGTGATTTGGTCAATCATCATTCTTGTTGTAAGGAATAGGTAGTTGAGGAGATCTTGAAGCATTGATTTACATGGAGGATATCTGTGACATCACTGATTGAATTGAGGAAGCCGCCTCCGAGAGCCTTCTTTTAGTCTCAACGTCTAGTTCGAGTTCAATTGTTTTTTCAACCCCGTTTCTTCCCAAGACTATGGGCAGACCGATTGCGACATCCTTGAGGCCGTATTCTCCATCGGGAATAACGGACGCAGAAATCACTCTGTTCCTGTCCTTGATTATACCCTCAGCCATCACACCGACGACGGACGCAGGAGCATGTACGGTGGCTCCCTTAAGTCTGATGACATCCATGGCACTCGACCTCGTCTTCTCCACTATTCTCCCAATACTCTCAGCGCTCAGTAATTTTCTCAGCGGAATCCCCGAGACCGTTGTGTAGTCGACAAGCGGGATCATAAGGTCTCCATGCTCTCCAATAACCAGACCTTGGATGTCTTCCCTTGAGACACCGAGTTCAAGCGCTAAAAGCGAGCGATACCTTGCAGAATCAAGCATACCACTCATCCCAAAGACTCTGTTGCGTTCGAAGCCCGACTTCTTATACGCTAGATAGGTCATAGCATCGACCGGATTCGTGACCATCATTATCTTACAATCCGGAGCGTACCGAACTATCTCTTGAACCACTGAAGAGACTATCTTCGCATTACCTTGAGCAAGATCACGTCTTGAAGTATCGGGTTTTCGAGGATATCCAGCAGTTACAATCACAAGCTCTGAGCCAGTCATATCTGCAAAATCAGAGCTGCCCTTGATCTTCCCATCGAATCCAATAGAGGAGGAAGCCTGCGTCATGTCAAGCGCCTCGCCCGCGGCGAGGCCTTCCAGAACATCGACCAAAGTAACATCAGTGAAGCGCCTATGAAGAATACTCAACGCACAAGCGCTACCGACCTTTCCTGCACCAACTATCGTTATCAACCGACGTCAACCAGACTTACCGTTAGTTTCCATTCCGTTTTTTTGTCAAAACAAATATTCAAGGCATCGTTCACATTTTTGTGTATTTATGCTTTTGTAGCGCGATGGTATGAGAAGCACTCTACTTCGGAAGCACTCATGCCATTGTATGAGCGCTTTTGTTCTCGGTCTAGACCTCATGAGGGTTCAACTTGATGCTAACCTGTTCCATTCTGACAGAAAGACAATTATTGAAGAGCGCGCGCCCCCAGTCGAACTCACGGTCGGAACCCAATACATCATACAAGTCGACCTCGGGCTTCACTTCCACCAAGGCGGCACCACTGACATGATCTCATGGTACAGCACTGGCGGCGACACTTATCTTGGGGGCCAAGCGTTCCAAACTTCTCCCTCTCAGCGTCTCCAACCACGTTAATGGTTCCTGTAAGCTCGTCAAACTCGTCCAAAATCACGGTCACATCGGTAGGTGGGTTCAGCTCTTCAGTCAACCTGTCCCATGCTTGGTCCGGTGATGTGCCAACGGACGTCACCACATCATTAACAAGCCCCGTCACGCCGCCAAGTGATGGACAAATCAATGCAACTCCAACTGTCTCGTCTGGTGGATCAGCCACTGCAGGAGACCACACACTCAGGATCGTAGGGTCGAGCAATGGACTTTCAGATCAGCTCGACGTAGCCGTCACCATAGCCGAGGCCACCCCGACCCCGTCGCCCAGTCCCTCACCTTCACCCACACCCACATGCATAATCGCGACAGCTGCCTACAATAATCCTCCAGCTCCAGAAGTCACCCATATGCGTCATGTAAGAGACGACATGATTGGATCAACCAAGATAGGTCAGCTACTGGTAGGCGGCTGGAACGTCTTCTACTATTCTTGGTCTCCCCCCAATTGCCAAGTTCATAGACAGATCGGACATATTGAAGTCCACCTTCAGGGTTCTACTGCTACCTCTACTTGGCGTAGTGTACATTGCAACCCAGCAATACAACAGTTTGATGTGGCTGAACCCTGACTTGGCCTCGGCGACAGCGTTCGCGACCGCAGCGGTCTTATCAACAACAATATACATAGTCTTGCCTTTTCTCTTAGTCAAGACCAAAATAGGCTTTCTCAGGAAAACGATAACTCGTCCGCTCAGGCCCTCAATGCGGTAAACTCTACCCTACACTTCCCCTTTTTCTTCAAGAAAGTAATTATGATCAAAGGAGAATAACCTAACCAATCGGCGTACAGGTGCGCACGATAGTTTTCGGTAACATAGAGACTTCGAGAAACACTAGGCATATAAGTCCAGAGGGACCCAGCCTTTTCACTGGTGCGAGTCAGATGACGCTTGAGATTGGAACTGTAGCCGTTGTTGTATCGGATGCCAAAAGATCAAAGAATTGGTATGTTGAGAAGCTAGGATTCACAGTCCAAGACGATGCAGACCACTGGGTTGTTGTCCGCCCAGCCAACTCACCTGTAGGGTTGCACCTATGCGAGATGGAACCGCTGGAACCTGGGAACACCGGAATCACTCTGCTCACCAGCAACATTGAATCAACCTACGAAGAGCTGAAGAAGAAAGGTGTTGAATTCACCAGGGAGCTGGCTCCGTCCGAATGGGACGAAAACATGAGATATGCTATGCTTGAGGATCCAGACGGCAACGAATTCTGGCTAATCCCTAAGACTGAATAGTCAAAAGCATATCCCTGCATCACCTCGAAAACCAGCTCTCGGTTCAGTGCGGCTGCAATCAGACCGGAGACTGTGCCAGATCAGACTCTGGCTGACATAGAATGCCCTGGGCAAAGATGCAGCCAAACCAACATTGAAGGTTGAAGGTATGAGCGAGAACCGCTTAGAACACCTGAGGAGAGTTGAGCAGCTCACCGTAGAGTATATGAGACCTCCGAACAGGCTGGCTGTTTACAAACACAAGCTGCTGTACGTTGATGAGCAAGTCATAGTTTCTTTAGGTGTGGCCCACCCGAAGAAACCCATAATTGTGGAAGGAAGAGTTGTTATAGATAGTGGTTACCCAGTCGTCTGGTTTGTGTTTCCCGGCGAATGGTATGATGTAGGTAAGGTGTACAACCGGAATAATCGCCTTGATGGATACTATTCCGACATCATCAAGCCCGTCCGGATTGAGGGGGCCACAGTGAAGGTGACCGACCTCTTCCTAGACCTATGGGTCTCCCCTGAATGGGAAACGGTGGTTCTGGACGAAGACGAGTATAGGGAGGCTGTCGAGAAGAAGTGGCTTGACCGTGAGACTGCCACAGAAGCAAAGAGCAAGCTAGGTCAATTAATCGATCTCGCCAATAAACGTCTCTTCCCACCGGAGTTTGTAATCGATTTTCAATACAGTCCGCAATGAACAGGTGAGAAAAGACTGCGTAATCCATATTCTAGAGACCGCAGCAACCGCTAGCTATCTCCTAAAGCTTCCAATAAGTTGCTCCTGGATCTAGTTTCAATAGTGATTACACAAGAAAAAAGAGTGAAGTTTGAGCCCGCGCCAAGTCTAGGTTGCGAAACTTAGGGCCGCAAGCAGTTTGAGCTTCCCCAAGAATCCTGCCAAGATTGCGAAGCCCAAGGCCGCAAGTATGAATGCTATTATCACCAAGGCGATTATTGCCAGTATGGCTATTAGTATCGCCCTGCCCCAGCCTGTGTCGAAGAAATGTTTTATCAAAGCCAGCCAAATTATGAGGGTTACGATGAATCCTAATACGCCGTGAACATACAGTCCCAAGAAAGCATTGATGATTATTCCCAGCGCTACTATCCAGATGGCGTCTGTGAATTTTGCTTTCTGTTTTCCAACCATTGCGCGGCCTACGAGCCATAGAACCGGAGACACGATGATTATGCTGACGATTATCTCTATCAGTAGCCCGGTCAGATTTATTTCTGCAGCCATCGTTGCTCAGTGCTACATCGTTTTCTGGAGATATAAGACTAATCTGCCACACGTACGATATGGGGATTGAGCCGTATCAGAGATGAGGCTATTATCCAGGTCAAACAGGCATGTGAATGGTCATAGTTCTTGCTTGTACAGCTTGAGCCCGAAGACTATGGACCATAGAGACGCTAAGGCCGACGACAAGGCCTCAGGGATCGCTGCTCCCTCACTTGGAAGAGACCATACAAACGCAGTAGCCACTCCAGCAATAACAGAGAACATTCCGACAAACCTGTCGTTTTCGGCTTTCATCATCGACATCCCTATGGCTATCTGAGACAGCGGCAACAGAATGAAGAAGGATACCGACGCGTAGAGATGGGGTTCCCCAATATTCTCTGGGAAGACCCCGATGAGAATAAGAGATAGGGCCGCAAGAATCAGGATGACCGCTCCAATCCGGGTCGATGTTCTTTTCATAGCTAGGTAGACGCCTGAAGCAAATAGTAGTGTGAGGATACCGCCTAAGATCAGGCCAAGATTGAATAGAGCCGCGACCCCGTTGCTCACACCCAGATCGCTGAGGGCGTTCCTCCTCCAGCTAAACCATGGAGAATGCGAGATTGCAGTTAAGATGACTGCAAACGTGACGAAGGGTGTCAATACACCTACTATTCCTGCGATACGCGTCCACAGATTTCTCAGAATCAATATTGCCAGAGCCATCCTCTCCCTTACGTTCTCATGTGACTTTGATTCTGCATGGAGTCGCCATCTTAGATTTAACCCGTTTGAGTATGATTTCTCAACCGTTTGACGGGTTGATTCGACACCCTGTGGGGTACCAAGCCTGTTTCTAGTCGGGCGATGAGGGGCCCCCGTCTATTCGCCAAGGACCTCTACAACAACTCTTCGGCTTCTGGGTCCGTCAAGTTCGAGGAGGAAGATATTCTGCCAAGTTCCCCTCACCAGTCTATGATTCTTGACGGGCAGGGTTCTGGACGGCCCCACGAATGTTGAGGCGAGGTGCGCGTCAGCGTTGTCGTCTATTTTGTCGTGGCTCCACCCGGCGCCTTGAGGAAACTCCTCACCAACCTTGCGAAGTATATCATTCATCAGACCTCCCTCATGTTCATTGACTATTACGGCCGTTGTGGAGTGTAGGGTGAAGACCAGACAGATCCCGTTCTCCACACCGCTCTTCTCCACAAACCCCTCAACTCGACCTGTTATGTCGATCAATTCCCTTCTGCTTCTTGTCGGGATATCGATCTCCTCAAAATAAGCCTTCAATCCATCACCTGTTCAGAACCTGATTATTCTCCAATCTACCAATGTTCATAGTGTACGATCTCGCTCAGCTTCTTCCTATCCGAGACCTCTCCTTCCATCTCCTCAGGGTAGCCCAGAGGAGTCAAGGCAACGACTCGAATCTTCTCAGGAATCTTCAGAACTCTGCGTGCAGCCTCCTCGTTGAAGGCAGCTATTCAGCATGTTCCCAAACCCTCCTCCGCGGCGCAGAGAACCATATTCTGCAAAGCCATGGCCACATCAACCTTCCAGTATTCTTCCCCGTCCCTTCTAACCCAAGCACTATCCGGATCTGCACATGCGGCGATGATGACGGGGGCGTTGACGAACCAATCATGTTCGTAAGAGACTCGCAAAGCCTCTCTGACCGAAGGATCGGTGACGACTATGAAGTGCCAAGGTTGCCTGTTGGCCGCTGAAGGCGCAAGTCTCCCAGCCTCAAGGACATGATCAAGATTCTCCTTCTCGACGGGCCTCGAACTGTATTTTTGAATACTCCTGCTTGCACGAATCGCTTCGAAGACGTTCATTCAACATCTCTCCTAACAGAAAATTTTTGGTTCAGCTACTTTGGCGTTCCAGTTAAGGTTCTACTTTTCCGGAAGGCGTGTTGATTCGTTAGAGAGTGTATATGCCAGTATTTTTTTGGTGAGGTCAGCTCAGGAGGTCGACGAGCCTATTCTTGCTGATTCCCTCCTTGATCTCAAGAGCCATCCTTCTACCCGTAGACATGGGCTTCGAGAATATGTAGCACGAGTATGGGGAGCCCTCTGGGTAGAGGTTGGTTCCAGCAACGATCCTGGCCGATACCTCGAATGTGATGAACTCCAGCTCATCTGTACATATGGTCTCCAAACAGAAGGGGCCGACGATTCCAGGTGGGAATAGTCTAACAGACGCATCTACAACCCTTCTGCCGAGGTCGAGTACTTTCGGCAGGAGCGACTCTCGCAGGACTACGGGTAGGTTGCCTGTGACGACGTAGGACGGCTCTATTGGGGGCCGGTTTTGCTGCTCAGGGATCCTGTAGAGGTCGTCCACGTTGCTCTCAACCCTTCTATCTATTCCTAAGAGTTCAACCCTTCCCTCTCCAGCCTTGACTTCACCCTCAAACATTAGGGAATAGAAGAACTGGGGGTAGTACCGGACTCCAACGATAAGTTCCTGTATCGTCGCTTCCTTCAAGTCCGACTCTTTCAGGGTTCCTTCCTTGATCCTCTTCTCGACCTGTTCTTGGTATCTCTCCTCCGAGTCGGCTACGAAGAATCCTCTTCCACCCTTCGCTCCGTGGAACTTTACAATGCAGGGCCTGTCGATCTTGGATGGGCCTGGGTATTCCTTGGGAACCTTGACTCCTGCCTCCTGGAGCCAAGACCTCATCTTGCGCCTGTCACCCTCAAATTCTAGGGCTCTCCTGTTGCCGTAGGTTGGGACGTAGAATTCTCTTTTGATGTTCTCAGCCCCAACATACTCGACGAAAGAACCGTGTGGAATTATTATCGCATTCCTTCGCAGCAACTCGTCCTGAAATCTACTCTTAGTCAAGTCCCGGTACTCATCGACTGTGATGTAGTCGTCTGGCTTGCCGAACTGGAAGGCTTCATAGACGAATCTCTTGTCCGGGGTGCAGACCCCGACGGTCTTGAATCCCTCCTGCCTCGCCCCATAGAAGATCTGTAGGGCAGAGTGGGAGCAGATCGTTCCTATTCTGGTCTCGTTGAGGTCGTAGCGGCTGAGGTTTCTAAGAATCTCGTCTCTCTCGATCATGTCACGACTTCACTCAGTCTACCTGTACTTCTGGCCTTGTTTATCTCCACCGCGATCCTCTTGCCTGTGCTCATGGCCTCTCCAAAATACCATTTTGAATATGGGCTCGTCGTAGATATTATTGGTGACCCTGGCACCCTAGGGCTGACGTCGAATATGCAGATCTCCAGGTCCTTTGTTACCGCCCCTTGGAGGGCGAACGGCCCTATGATCCCGGGGGGATACTCACGCTTGCACGTCTCTGTGAACCTCTCGCCAATATCGTAGACCCTCTCAAGTATTGACTCCCTCACCGTAGCACCCTCGTGCCCAACCTCTATGTTCTGGACGACAGACTCCAACTCCAACTGGTCTCGGGCTGGTAGGGAGAGTATCCCGTCAAGGTCCGTCTGGATCCTTCTGTCCACACCCAGAAACTCCACTTGGTCCTCTAGCGGGGACCAGAAGTAGTTGAAGTTGAACTTGGCTCCCATCACGAACTCCTCAATCGTAGCCTTCTCGAGGTCTTGTCTTGAGATTACGCCTTTCTTGATTCTCTCCTCAGATTTGGTTTGGTAGTCTTTGGGGTCTGACGCGTAAAAGAACGCCCTCTCAATCTTCCTTTTGGCTTCTGGAACCTTGACTATGACTAAGCGATCGATCTCCTCTGGAGAGAAGAATCTCTTTGGATATTTTATTCCAGCCTTCTCGAGCAGATACATCTGGTTTCTCGGGGCGTCCCTCTCCTCAGACCTCAATATCGCCCTATTCCCGAAGATAGGAACCAGGAAACTGTTCTCTATGCTGTCGTATCCAACATAGGTGGAGAATGATCTGTTTGCGGTGAAGACCACATTGAGCCTTCTCAACTCTTCCTGAATGTTCCGGTTGACCATGTCAGAGAATCTGTCAAGGGTAATCACTTCACCTATTATCCGTCTATATCTTAGGTAGGTCTTCTCGCGCCCCCTCTGACAGACTACTACTGTGTCTAACCCCTCCTCTATTGCGCCGTCGCATATGTCCAGTGCAGAGTGGCTTCCAATAGTGCCCATCCTAAGTTTCTTGGGGTCATACTTCTCAAGAACCCTAAGAATCTCCTCTCGAGGTATCAATATTCTTTCGCCTCAAGATCCCAGAAGGAATCTCTCAACCTTCAAATCCTAGCTCTTAACTGGCGAGACTATTTGAAGTCTTGCAACTTCTTCTGGCTTTTCTCCCTTCGATCATCACGGCATCACTACCGCCCTGATGGCTTCCCCTCTCCTAACAAGGTCTAGACCATCATTTATCTTGTCAAGAGGTAGCCTGTGGGTGATCAAAGGTTCCAGCCTGAACTTTCCTTCTCTGACAAGTTTGACGACTTCAATCGTCTCATATATGGAGCTTGCGCGTGAACCAACGACTTGGAACTCTCCGCCTACGAGTCTTCTAGGATCCAGAGTGAGCTTGTCCTCAGAGTATCCGACGAAGACGAGTTTCCCTCCTCTTGCCAGAATGTTTAAAGCGTCGTTCATCGTCTCGGTTCTGCCGACGAACTCGTAGGCTACGTCAACCCCCCTCTCACCCTCTAGTCGCCTAACCTCTGCCGGAACATTCTTGCTTCTCGAGTTGATTGTGTAGTCTGCTCCGAGGGATTCAGCGGCTTTTAACTTGCTCTCGTGAATATCTATGGCTATGACTGTGGCTCCGCTGAGTTTCGCCATCTGGACGGCTTGTGCTGCTGACTCAGGACTCTGGGCACACCAGAGCACGATATCTGCACCAAGTCCTCCCGTGAGTTCGTTGACCTTGGCAACAGGGTCTTCACGTCTGACGTTTATGGTGTGGTCTGCCCCGAGTCTCTTGGCAAGTTCAAGTCTGCTATCGCGGGTTCCAGTAACTATGACCTGGCCTGCCCCGAAGGCTTTGGCTGCTTGTTGGGCGATTAGTCCTATCGCGCCGGGTCCTATCACAACCACGCTGTCGCCCCCACCTATTCCCCCTATCCTCTCTATCCCCCAGAGTGATGTCCCGGCCGTGGTCACCATTGTGGCCTCCTCATAAGTGATGTTGTCCGGTATTGGATGTAGACATCTGACTGGGGCGACTGTGTATTCGGCGTATCCGCCGTTTGCGGTGAATCCTATGTGGCGATGCCCCCTCTTGCGGTTGCCATAGTTGAGGCATATTGTGTAGAGGCCTCTGACACAGTTTTCGCACCTGTTGCATCCTGTGGCTGGCTCTGAAGCTACCCTATCGCCGATCTTGAACTCGTCGACCGATTCTCCGAGTCTAACAACTTCGCCAGCGTATTCGTGGCCCGGAATATACTCGCCGAATGGCGGCTGCCCTCTCCATCCATTTGATATGATGTGGGGGTCTGTTCCACAGATCCCGCAGGCGTGAACTCTGATGAGCAACTCGTCCTTTTCAGGTTTGGGTACTGGTGCCTCAACGACGCGAAGGTCGTCTCTTCCAAAGAGCACAGCTGCCTTCATTACCTCTGAAACCCGCATAGCTGAACCCTTCATGATTCAAGCTGACACGTCTGAATATAAGAATGAGGTCAAGGATTCAGGAAAGACCCATATCTGGAGGAGGCCGGCTACGATTCGCTGTCGACGCATAGTTTACCCTTTCTCATAGTCACCTGAACGGCTAGGTTGGATCTTGAAGACAAGATTCCTTTCGGAATATCGATGGCACAGACTTATTAATAATTCAAGTTAGGCATTTAGACGAGCAAAGGCTGACGGCGATGTGCGACATAATCCTCGATGAATTGGGGCAGAAGCCTCTGCAAGAGCGAAGTACCGAGATCTGTGAACGAAAGGGCCTGGGCCATCCGGACACAATATGCGACTCAGTCATGGATGAGGTCTCCAGAGCCCTCAGTATGGAGTACCTGAAGAGGTTCGGCTCCATCATGCACCACAACATCGACAAGGGCCTGCTAGTTGCTGGAGATGTTGAGGTCGCTTTTGGTGGAGGCAAGGTTCTGAAGCCGATGCTGCTGGTCTTTGGCGACAGGGCAACCTTCACCGTTGGTTCAGAAACTATACCTGTAGAGGAGATTGCTATAGAGACCTCGAAGGAATGGATAAGACGTAACCTGAGGCTGGTAGACCCAGAAACGCACATCAAGTATCAGGTTGAGCTGAAGCGCGGGTCCCAAGCTCTGACAGACATATTCGATAGGAAAGGGAAGTTTCTGGGCGCCAACGATACCTCAGCAGCTGTCGGATTCGCTCCGTTGACGCCTACTGAACAGATAGTTCGGGACACAGAGTACTTCCTCAACTCACCAGACTTCAAGAAAGGCTTTCCCCAGACTGGAGAGGACATCAAGGTCATGGGTCTACGGAAGGGGAACGAGCTCTGTCTAACGCTAGGAATCGCGTTCGTGGACAGATACATCGACGGTGAAAAAGCATACTTCCGGGTGAAGGAGGAGGTTCTTGAAGAAATCAGAAAGTATGTTGAACCGAGGGTTGACATGAAGGTGAGTATCGACCTGAATACCGCTGATGTGCCAGGCCGTGGCCTTGGTGGAGTATATCTCACCGTCCTCGGAACCTCGGCCGATGGTGGAGACTGCGGCCAAGTCGGAAGGGGAAACAGGGTAAACGGCATAATCCCCCTGAATAGGCCGACGGGTTCAGAGGCGGCTTGCGGCAAGAATCCGGTAAGCCACGTCGGCAAAATATACAATATCCTAACCTACAAGATGGCCGAGGAGGTCTACAGCAAGGTTCCGGGCCTGAATGAAGTCTACGTGTGGTTACTGGGCCAGATTGGGAAACCGATAAATGAACCTAAAGTCGTCTCGGCCCAACTGGTCCTCGAACCAAACATCTCAATAAAAGACGTTGCTGAACCCATCAAAGAAACTATTCAAGCCGAACTTGACAGACTCGAAGAATTCTGCATGAATCTCGTATACGGCAATGTAAAACTGTGCTGAGGCCAGATAGATCTCTGCGCTCGAAGGCACAGTTCTATCTCTTCTTGGCCGCGTCCAGGACGAGTTGACAACTCCAATACTTCGGGCAGTAGACTGAGCAGTACTCAGGATTCGGGCCGTCACAGCCGCTGTGGTTCATGTAGGCCCTAAGGTGGACCCCCATACCATTGCTGCTCCTTGGGGGCGACTCACCATTCTGCTCGACACTTCTCCTACGCCAGCCTCCAAGGATCTGGCTGCTAGTAAACCATTGACATGCGGGGTGGTTCCGGCTCACCTCAACCTCGGTCCTGGGACAGAATCCGCTCCTACATTTGCTGAAGGTCTCGCATTCACCGCATATCTTGCCCGTATTGTTAGAGACCAAACTAGAAGACTGACTGAACTTCAAGGGCTTACTGATCGTTTGGAACCCAACCTCTAGACTGGTGAGACGCAGATTTCATTATAGAACTTCTTTAAACGAAAGTGTCAAGCGGACCCAACTTCTAAAAAACATGTTGAGCACTTCTTGGAATGAAAATTGGCAGACAGGACAGGGTTAGATGTCCCTCCGGCAGACTCAGGACACCGGCACCACCACTGGAATAAGCCCCCAACCTTCACCTTTTTCTCACGAAGATATAATCAACCTTCGACAATAGATCCTAGCGTCGGTGTGTAGAGAATGCGCTCGGTCAACCCTACTATTCTTCTGAGGGAGGCGCTACTCTACCTCTGGCGAGCAACCACTCTCTTCTTCATCTCCACGTATCTTTTCTCAATCCCGCTAGGCTTTTTCGTCATGTTACTCAGTCAAGGAGGGAGTGAGTTCAGCCAGACTTCAACAGGAAACCTGCCAGTCGGCCTCTTCACCATATTCGTTGTCAGATTGCCTCTAACAGCCACTTTCGGGACAGTCTTCGTCCTAGTATCGACGATCTACGCCCTGTGCTTCGCTGTAGCATGGAGGATAAATGGGGGGTTTATTCAGGCTTTAAGAGGCAGAATCCCCCAGCGGCCCACCTCGGCCTCAAGCAATCTCCTCTTCATCCTGCCAGTGCTGTCAAGTTCAATATTAGTCCTGGTAGCCCTAATCCAAGGTCTGCAGGAGACCGCGGGACTACCGACAGGATCAATCGAGTTTGCGAACCCCTACCGCGGCCTCTTCGAATTGGCCTACTCTCCAATCTTCGAAGAGGTCATGTACAGAATATCTCCCTTCGCAGCTTACTATGTGGTGAACATAGGCCTGACCCTGTCTGCGAAAGGAGAATCTAACGCCAAATCATACCTGAAATCTGTCTATCTATCAATCGCTTTTCCTGACCGCGCCAAGGAGGTCTCAGGATCGCCAAACATCAGGACGAACGGAATCTTAAGAGGAGTAAACCGGGCGGAGTGGGCTCTGGCAGCCTTGACCTCGGTAGTCTTTGGCTTGGCCCACTATCTCTCCGGGTCAGGCTGGGAGATTGGGAAGATCACGTCTTCTTCTATTGCCGGGTTAGCGTTCTCACTCGCATACTTGACCTTCGGATTTCACGCGCCTATACTGCTCCACTGGTTCTTCAACTACTACCCCTACATCTACGAGGTTGCTGCACAGAACTACGATGGCATCTTTGGGTCCCTGGAAGAACTCGTCAAACTCTCAGTCGAGCTGGTGGGGCTGGCGGCGATTCTGGCATTCTCAATATATCTTGTAAGGCGGATCGTGCGGGGAGTCTTCACAACAACAGGTTTAGAAGTCAAGAAAGAAGAACACAATGATTCAGCAGCTTTCCGTCGGCCAATTGGACCTATGAAAGACCTCGAGGTGGAGCGCCTTGGCTGAGGACCAACTCATATTTCTGGGAACCGGGGGAGGCCGCTTCTCAATGATCACTCAGAAAAGGCGGACAGGAGGCATAAGGCTGACCGGCTCCTCAGAGATACAGATAGACCCTGGCCCAGGCTCCATCGCCTACTCAAACCAGCTCAACCTCGACCCCACAAAAGTTGAGGCCCTCCTGATATCACACTGCCACCCAGACCACGACGGCGACGCTGAGGTGTACATCGAGGCGATGACAAATGGCGGGACACGGAGGAGAGGCGTACTAGTCGCTCCTCAGGGAGTCATCCGAGGAAACAGTGTCTGCGAACCCCGCATCTCATCCTACCACAGGAATATGGTTGAGAGAGTGTTTGAGGTAACGGCTGGAAGCACGGTTGATCTAGGTACTGCCAAGGTTAGGGTTGTGAAAGCCAAACATGAGGACCCGGACGCCGTTGGCTTCAGGTTGACCCTACCTTCAGGAGAGCTAGGCTACACATCAGACACAGAATACTTCGAGGGAATTGAGGAACAGCTGAAGGGCGTCAAGTTGCTGGTCCTGTGTGTCCTCCGCCCCAGAGGCGCCCCGATAAGAGGTCATCTATCCACAGATGAGGCAGTCAGGATCCTCAGTGAAGTCAGGCCCGAGGTCTGCGTCATAACAGGATTCGGCATGAGAATGATATACGCAAACCCAGACCATGAGGCGAGATTCATAGAGAAGGAGTCCAAGGTCAAGACTGTCGCTGCAAAGGACAGCATGAGACTGAACTTGGGAGAAGAGAAAGAAGAGCAGGATAGGCAACAGTCTTTAGGGAGTTTCCTGAAGTAGCTTCCTCCATAATCGGCAGAGATAGTGTTGGGAAACGCTTTTGAAAGCGCCCCCATTAATTTGGGGCTTCAGACCCATGTTAAGACAGACTGACTGCACCGGTGTGTGTAATGAGGACTCATAGCGACCCGGAACTACCGAAGACCTACAATCCACTGGAACACGAGGCCAAGTGGCAGGAGCGCTGGAGCCAGTGGAACTTGTACAGCTATAACCGCCAGGACAAGACCTGCGCAACATACAGCATAGACACCCCACCCCCCTATCCGAGCGGCGAGTTCCACATGGGGAACGCGTTGAACTGGTGCTACTTCGATTTTGCTGCAAGATACAAGAGGATGAGGGGATTCAATGTCCACTTCCCCCAAGGCTGGGACTGCCACGGCCTACCAACAGAGGTCAGGGTTGAGAAGGCCTACGAAATAAGGAAACGAGATGTCTCAGTTCAGAAGTTCAAAGAACTCTGCATCAAACTCACCAACGAGTACATAGAGAAGATGAAACGGGCTATGAAGGCCATGGGCTACTCCATCGACTGGAGCCTTGAGTACCGGACTATGGACCCGGAATACTACCGCTCAACCCAACTCTCATTCCTGATACTCTACAGGAACGGCTACATCTACAGAGGGGAGCATCCAGTCAACTGGTGCCCCAGATGCGAGACGGCGATAGCTGAGGCCGAGGTTGCTTATGTTGAGCGTGAGAGTGAACTCACATACATAACATTTGGCTCCGGGGAGACTCAGCTCCTCATAGCCACAACCCGCCCTGAACTCCTCCCGGCATGCGTCGCTGTCGCTGTTAACCCAAAGGACGAGAGGTACACATTACACGTCGGAAGCGAGATTGAGATTCCACTCTTCGGGCGAAGGGTCAAGGTCCTCGCCGATGAGGAAGTTGCCCAAGACTTCGGCACCGGAGTAGTTATGGTATGCACCTTCGGAGACAAGACTGACGTGAAGTGGCAGAAGAAGTACGGTCTCCCATTAGTCTCGCTGGTAACTGAAGACGGCCACATCAGTGAAGAAGGTGGAAAATATAGGGGCCTCAGCATAGCCGAGGCAAGGACGGCTATAGTAAGAGACCTCAAAGATAAGGGTCTGGTCAAGAAGACGGAGAAGATAGGACAGAGCACCGGCGCCTGTTGGAGATGCCACACTCCGGTGGAGATAATCTCAAGGACACAGTGGTTCATGAGTACCAGGCACATGACCGAGGAGGTTCTGGAGTGGACGGAGAAGGTGAATTGGGTCCCAACCTTTGCAAAACACAGGATGATAGACTGGGCGAGGTCTCTCGACTGGGACTGGGTCATCTCAAGACAGCGGATCTTCGCCACCCCAATCCCTGTATGGTACTGCAAAGGCTGCGGCCAAATACTCGTTGCCGAGAATGAGTGGGTTCCAGTCGACCCCAGATTCGAGCCTCCAAGAACAGGCAGATGCTCAAAGTGCGGTTCAGAAGAGTTCATTGGGGAAAGCGACGTCATGGACACCTGGATGGATTCATCGATCACCTGCGCAGTCCACGCCGGATGGCCTGAAGACGAGGAGTCGATGAAGAGACTCTTCCCAGCCGACCTTCAGCCTAACGGCTTGGACATAATCAGAACCTGGGACTACTACCTGATGGTCAAACACCTAGCCCTCTTCAAGAAGGCACCTTACAAGACCGTTCTGGTGAACGGCATGGTCAGGGGGTCGGACGGCAGGATGATGCATAAGTCATTCGGAAACTATGTGGAGGCCTACGATGCAATATCCAAGTATGGCGCCGATTCACTGAGGCAATGGGCCGCCGCGGGCGCGGCAACCGGTTATGACCTACCATTCCACTGGGGCGAGGTTGAGTACGGCAAGAAGTTCCTGACGAAACTCTGGAACGCAGCCAGATTCGTCCTGACAAACCTCAAGGATTTTGAGGGGGAGGAGGCTGAACCTGAGCTGGTCGACCGTTGGCTTCTGAGCAAGCTTGAGAGGCTTACAGCATCCACAACCGAAGCCTACGAAAACTTCCAGTTCAACACAACCCTCGAAGGTATTCGGAACTTCACTTGGCACGTACTCTGCGACCAGTACCTAGAGGCGGTGAAGCATCGACTCTACAGTGGCGATGTTGCCTCCAACCAGCGGCGAAAGGCTGCCCAATACACCCTCCACCGCGCCCTCCTCAGAATCCTCCAGTTACTGGCCCCAGTCTGCCCCCACATAACTGATGAGATCTACAGTAATCTGCCGGGCCCGAAGATCAGACCTAACAGCATACACTCGACGACCTGGCCCCAACCAGAGGCTAAACTGATTGACGACGAGGCGGAACATGATGGAGACGCAGTCTTGGCCTTGGTCTCAGAGGTGAGACGCATAAAGTCTGAGCAACACATATCCATCAAGACGCCGATCAAGAGTATCCAAGTCTACACAGAGAAGGAGTTGTTTGAACCGATAGTCGCCTCCCGGGAAGACATCGCCAACATCACGCACTCCAACATTGTTGAGGTGAAACCTCTCGCAGAGGATAGTCCCGGCAGAGAACTCCAAGACTACCCCAAAATCAGGGTTAATGTTAACTTCTAGGTTAACGGGAGGGCTTGCAGTCTAGCAAGCCTTTAATATCTCTGACAATGCTGTAGAAAGTCGTAAGTTAGGAATCGCTAGATGGGAAGTCTCAACTCGAAAGCCGCTTTTGTGCAGATACTGAAGCGAGCTTACTTTTCATTCTCAGCAATCTTTCCTAGCTTACAGAGAGAAAGGAGGAGCGAGAGATTGAGTTTGGAGGGAGAGTCTGAAGGCTCTGAGCGAAGGTTTGGTAGAAGATCCCAGAGGGGCTCAAGAAGATTCAGCCAGCCCGTACCTGTCAAGGAGGGCGAAGAATACGACATCACCATCGAGACCGTTGGGAGAAAAGGCGACGGCATAGCGAAGATCCAGAACTTCATAGTCTTCGTACCAGACACCAAGGCCGGAGATAAGGTGAAAGTGAGGATAACAGGGATCGGAGGATCCTTCGCAACAGCCTCAGTGGTCCAGTAGGAGAATCAGCATAATGAAAGTTAATGAACTCAAACCCGGAATGAGACGGGTCGAACTACAGGGTAAAATCACGGACATCGGTGAAGTAAGAGAGGTCACGACAAGGTTCGGTGAGCCAGGCCGCGTAGCAACAGCAGCTCTGGAAGACGACTCAGGAACAATAAAGCTATCCCTATGGAATGAGACGATAGAGACCGTGAATGTGAACGACACCGTCAAGATCGAGAACGGCTACGTCACAAGCTTCAGAGGCGAGTCTCAGCTTAACGTTGGAAGATATGGAAAAATAACTGTCGTACAGTAGGAAGCCTCCAGCATAACAACATAAGCCGCGAAGAAAACAGAGAGAACCTCACATCATCTGCCATTGCCACAACCTCATTACTCAGGCTCAAAACAGACTAGTCTTGAAGCTGCAAAATTACAGCTGGACTCCACAAGATCCTAGAGGGAGCTGTTCAACCTAGGAAGAAAAGACAATCCCTGATTGAGAAAGCCTTGACTCAATGATTAAGCCATTCTTTCAAGAGCTCTTTCAGCGCATGAGATAACTGAACTTGCCAGACCTTTATTGTGCGGAAATTCTTGAAGGTGCAAATCTTAAAGATGAGTTATTCATTATATGAAAGAGCACAGAGAATTGTTCAGTACCAGAGAAGCCGGATCCGGAAGGCTGAGACAATTCTCTAGAGTGAATGGCCAACAAACAATTACGGAAGAACAACTATGCCGAAACGAGTGAAAACCGTTCACGGAATGTTCCTCCCCCGAGCTTACTTCGTGACCAGCGGCGAAGGAATCAGTACTGAGTCGCCCCTAAACGCGTTCGACGATGCGTTGAGCGAAGCAGGAATCGACGAGTGCAACCTCGTCTACATCTCATCAATAATCCCAGCTGACGCAATCGAGGTTAAACGCACCCGTATAACGCCCGGGGCCGTAACCTTCGCAGTAGTCGCAAGGATGGACGGTGATGAAGGAGAAGTTATCGGCGCAGGCATCGGCTACACGAAGTGTCGAGACAGGAAAGGCCCAACCTATGGATTTGTTGCGGAAAACCACGGCTACAAAGACGAAGACACTATCACCTCCGAACTCTTCAAGAGGATGAAGAGGATGGCGTCTGACAGGAACATGACCCTAGTCGACCCAAAGGTTCTTGTAAGGAGTATGCGTGTACCGAAGGACCGCTACGGCTGCGTAGTCGTATCGCTGGTATACGTACCCTTCACAGCTGAAATAGGCGAGAGAATCCAAGATATTGAAGGAAGATAAGTGAGAGAAACGAAATCTCTCTCTGGACAATCATCCAGCGACGATGCTTCGTTCTGACTCATGTTTGACCTTTGGGTTTGGACAGAAATAACTCAGATGCTTGGTACTGCGAGCCGGAATCAACCCAAGGCTCAAGTTGGCAATACTGTTTTGAAAGGTTAGATGTCAAAGTTGAAGGAATACTTCAAGAGGTTCAGGTTCTACCTGAAGCTTACCGGAGTCGCAGCAATATCGCGCAGATACTTTGTAATGAACGCTTTTGACGGAGCCCTTACTGCTCTTGGGGTTGTCATAGGCAGTTGGGTCTCAGGCCCAGTTCATCCCAGAATAATTGTTGGAGCCGGTTTAGGGGCGAGTCTGGCTATGGGTATCTCAGGTTTCTTTGGAACATACCTCGCGGAGAGAGCCGAGCGCCTCAGAAGATTCAAAGAGCTTGAGAGGTCTCTGCTGGTCGGCTTGGATAATTCGATTCATGGCAAGGCCCTGAGGACTGCGACAGTATGGGCTGCAACCGTAGACGCACTATCACCGTCGCTAACGGCGGTAGCCTCGATATCTCCCTTCGTCGCAGCCCACCATCACCTCATCTCAATAGATTCTGCAGTGGGTCTGTCGATAGCAATCATATTCATCATACTCTTCTCTCTGGGAGCATTCACGGGCAGGGTATCTAAAGAGAGGGTATTCCTATCCGGAATCCGCATGACGGCGGTAGGGGTAATCGTGGTCATCCTCGTGCTTTTAATAGGTAAAATGTGACACCAAGGTTTTTCAGCTTGCAGGTAGAATATGTATCTGCATCAGAAGAATATTCGAGATGTGTGTAAGTTGGTTCACAACCCAATCGTCAAGAAGGTTGTCTTGGACGTTTTGAAGCCCCATCAACCCCCAATCCCTGAACTCGCCTCTAGACTCGTTGCCTGTCACGGAGTGGAACGAGTTGACATATCCTTGGCCGAGATCGACCAGAACACCGAAAGCATCAAGGTTCTACTCGAAGGGGGTGACGTAAAGATCGATACTGTCAAGAAATGCATTGAAGACATGGGGGCAACAATACATAGTATCGACGAGGTTGAAGTCGTCAAGAGACCACAACAGAAATAGTGTTGTGGACCCGAAGTCTCCAATCCTGCCTCTGCAATCTCCTCAGAGATAACTGGAATACTTGTGTCAACGAACTAGTCTTGGCGCCGGGAGAGGGATTCGAACCCTCGAGGCCCGTAAGGGCCACAGGCTCCCTTTAAGGATCACTCAAGGCTTACGCGGATGATGTGTTCTGCGCCTCTCGACCCTCATAGATCTGAGGTTGATCCGCTCGGCCATCCCGGCTAATTCTGAGTTGTTGACTCCTAGCTATAAAATTGTTTAGCTGAATGAGCAGGAGAACCTAGGGCATCTAGTCAAATATCAAAATGTTCTGGAGCTAGGTTGCAACACACCTGTCTAGCAGCCCTGAGCTCTTCAACCTCTTCAAGGTGTCATTATACTGTTTCTTGTTGCTCAGCATCTCGTTCAGCATCTTTTCTTGCGTGTGGGTTCCAGGCTTCAGTGAAACATCAACTTCTTTTCCAGTCCTTTTCTCTAAGGCGTACTTGATCAGAACCCCGATCATCCCGCCCATCGGACAGAAAGGTGATGTGGGGGTGAACAGGATCTTGATCTTATTGCCGTCAAGACTAATGTCTTCTTCACCAACTATCTTGAGGTCTACCACAGATAGGGGATACTCTGGATCGTAAACCTTCTTCAGAGCCTCAATCAATTCACTCTTATCCAATCTTTGCTGCCCCTTAACAAGGCTTGAATCCGGGTAGTTATGTTTTGAGGGCTAATCCATATATGTGTATTGAATATTTTGGGAGGCAATCGGATCCTTACAATATATTTTTGAGGCCACTTGAGAAGTAACCATTCGATGAGATTGTCAAACGAGGATAGTTCCCAGATGGGCTTCAGGTTTCTTGAACATATGGCAGACGCTTACATAGAGGCTTATGGTTCGAGCCTTGAGGAAGCCTACGAGAACGCGGCTTTGGCTATGTTTGAGGTTATGACTGACACATCGCGGGTTGAGCCGAAGATTGAGGAGTCCGTCGAGGTTGAGGGAAGTGACCTGAAGTCTCTGCTCTACTCTTGGCTTGAGAGTCTCCTCATCAAGTATGGGGTTGAGAATAGGCTCTACTCAAAGTTCGTAGTCGAGAAGATTGAGGGCGATAAGGATCACTTCAGACTCAGAGCGAGGATCTTCGGTGAGGATTTCGATCAGGGAAAGCACCCCTCAAAGACAGAGGTGAAGGCGGTAACCTTCCATCTGATGGAGATTGAACGTTTAGAAGACAAGTGTCGACTCCGATTTCTTCTAGACACATAACACTGAACGCCAAGACTTGACACTCTCCATGACTAAAGTCAGGAGATTCCAGCTTCTATAGTGTTCATTGGTCGGTGGATCATTGGCCTGTTAGGCTGCCACTTCATTCTATCCCATTTTAGAAGTTTAGGGTGTGTCATCACCCTGATAGCTGTTCCTCCGTAGAGGTTCGCCATATTCAAGACTCCAATAGCATCCCTGTTGGCTTCTAATTCACAGTCTAGACATTTGAATAGTCTCCCTTTTCTCTCAACATTTTCTGATCCGCATCGTATGCATCTGCTTGAAGTTTTATACTCGTTAACCTCTTTGACTCTTATGCCGTATTCTTGCGCCGTGTACCTTAACCTTTGAATAATATATTTGAAACTCCAGAAGTTGTGGATTATTGTGTTGCTCTTCTTTCCCTTATCATTGCCATCTTTGATTCCTGTCAGGTTTCCTATCACAATCTTTGATACACCGAGATCATAGAGGTCTCTTACCATTCTTCTTGTCATGGTGTTGATGGCTTGTCGGAATCTCCGTTGTCTTGTCCTGTAGAATCTTAGTTGTTTTGAGTTTTTCTTACTATTGATGGTTTCAAGTCTGCTCTGACAGTCTGCTATTCTATCGACCCAGTACCACCAGTCTGCCAAGAGAGTTCTTCCACTGTGTGCTATTGGCTGCTTCCACCCTTCAAGCCAGATGGTGGTTAGGTTGATGATGCCAGGGTCCATGTAGCATGTCTTGGAGCCTCTCGGCTTGAATAATGGCTTCACCTTAACAGCCTGAAAGACACGCCACTTCTTATCTATGTTATCATAGACGATCTCGACTCTTGCCTGCTTACCATTCCATCTTGGCTTGCCTTTGAAGGACATACTCAATCCTTTCGGTAGTTTCATCACTCCATTCTTTAGATTGTAGCAGTCGTTCCTCAGAACCATCATCAGCTTGTACTTTCCATCTCTCTTCCAGTATCCCGGCATGCATACCTTCTCAATGTTTGGCGGCAGTTTGCCCTCTCGTTCCAACTGCTTCAATGCGAGGAAGCTCCTCCACGACTCACTATTCTTCCTGAGTATTTGTTGGGCTGTAGCTGAATCAATCAGTGATGCATATTTCTGGTAGAGGTCTTTGCATTCCCAGTCTATGGGTTGGTAGTTCATGTATGCCTGCCTTTTGCGGTAGGTTGCCTCATTCCAAAGTTTAGCGCAGTCAGCAGCTCTCTCCCATAGTATCCTCTCTTGCTCAACTGTTGGAGCAAGGATGAAGGTGTTGGTTCTCCGCATGAAACTACCAATAGTATTGTGGTCTACTCCACATTTAAGCCCCAAATGTCCTCTCTGGTGCCCAATTCATCTACACGACTGAAGTCGGTAGCTTTCTTGGGCTCTTCTTTGTAAAGACCCCTTCTATCGTACGAGAATCCTGTGTCAGGTACAGGCGACGGTCAGTTAAGGATAGACGACTACGTTCCATTTTGCAGAGCGATGGTAGGTATGTTCGAAACGACTTAAATCCATGTTCTCCCATCAATACTCGAAAACCAACAGAAAAGGGGATAGGCTTATTGTCTGAGGGAGAAACTAGACCGCCAGGCAGGCCGGTTGAACTGAAAAAGATCGGCGAAAACATCTGGGAGATACCTCAATCCTTCCAGAAGGGAATGAGGGTTCCCGGAAGAGTCTACGCTGACGAGCCTCTGCTCGATAAGATGAAGCTTGACAGGACTCTCCAGCAGTGCGCCAACGTAGCCCATCTCCCAGGAGTCTACAAGTGGGCGGTAACCCTCCCAGACGGCCACGAAGGCTACGGCTTTCCAATCGGAGGGGTCGCTGCGACAGACTACGACGAAGGCGTGGTAAGCCCTGGAGGAGTCGGCTACGACATCAACTGTGGAACCAGACTCTTGAGGACAAACCTGACAGAGTCAGAGGTCAGGCCGGTACTCCCCAGACTCCTAGACACCCTATTCAACTACATACCCTCAGGCTTGGGCAGCAGAGGCCAGATAAAGGTAAGCCAGGTCGAGCTTGACAAGGTCCTTTCAGACGGTGTTGAATGGGCGGTTGATAGAGGTTATGGGTGGCCTGAGGACGCAGCCACGAGCGAGGAGGAGGGCTGCATGGAATCAGCCGACCCAAGCAAAGTCTCGACAACCGCGAAGTCTAGGGGTTCCCCGCAGCTTGGAAGTCTAGGCAGCGGAAACCATTTCTTGGAGATCGAGAAGGTCGACAAGATCCTCGACGAGGCGTCAGCCAAGGCCTTCGGAATAGATAGGGTTGGCCAGATTCTTGTCTTCATACATACTGGAAGCAGAGGGCTGGGCCACCAGGTCTGCAGCGACTATCTCAGAGTGATGGACAGGGCTGTGAGCAAATATAGGATCGAGCTGCCGGACCGTGAACTTGCATGCGCCCCAGGGAAGAGTCCTGAGGCTGAAGACTACATACCAGCCATGGCCTCAGCCTGCAACTTCGCCTGGGCAAATAGACAGATGATAACCCACTGGACCCGCGAGGCGTTCGAGAAGGTCTTCAACAGGCCGGCTGAGAATCTCGATCTCAGGCTGATCTATGATGTGGCGCACAACATCGCAAAGATAGAGGAGCACCAAGTCAACGGAAAAAGGACCAAGGTCTATGTTCACCGGAAGGGCGCGACCAGGGCCCTTCCACCAGGCCACAATTCTGTGCCGGCGGCCTACCGCGAGGTAGGCCAACCAGTACTCATACCGGGCAGCATGGGAACAGCCTCGTGGGTTCTGGTTGGAACAGCGAGATCTATGGAGTTGAGCTTCGGCTCAACAGCACACGGCGCCGGAAGGAACCTCAGCAGAACGGCTGCCAAACGGCGCTATTCGGGCGAGGAGGTCAAGAGGAATCTGGAGAAGCAGGGGATCCTAGTCAGGGCTGCAAGCATAGCCGTCGTCAGCGAGGAGGCCCCTGGCGCATACAAGGATGTTGACCGCGTAGCCGACGTGAGCCACAAGCTCGAAATAGCCACAAAGGTGGCTAGGCTCGTCCCGATCGGCGTGAGCAAGGGCTAACCGCCAAGAAACTCCGTCCTCAACCTTTCTCTGGCACGTGTCTTAGCCCCAACCCTCGCCTTCAGATCTTGAATGGCCTGGACAGGGGTTGGGTCTAACCCAGCTACCAAGGCAAGGTAGACTGAGACAAAGTCGCCGAAGTGAATTGGGAGGAGAAGCCTGCCGAGATCCGTCTTCGCCTCAGACTTGATCTCGTAGAGATGCCTAAGCCCGGCCGACTCAAGCTGGTCCCTCAATCCATCCATTCTAGACGACTCGTCAAGAGTCTCCCCGTTGTCTCTGATGAGTATCACTGGAAATCTGTGTGAAGACTGTTTGGACAACCAGCTTGGCGACCACCCCTCAATCTCATTATGGCAAGCCTCCGGGACAAGATCGAACTTTGCAGGAATCTTGCTGTTCTCATTAAACTGATTCTTTAGTCTTCTCGCCACTGAACTCATTCTCTCCAGCGAGTAGATCGTCGGCATTGAATCCAGAAGCTCCAGAGCCAGCTTCTTACACGGATTGGTACTAGAGTCTACTGAAGGTCCCAGTTTGAGGGCTTGAGCTTTCAACTCCTTAGCCGCCTCAAGAACTTCGCTTCTCAATTCTCCCACAAGATTGAAACTTGAAAGTACAAAGGCTGATGCTGAGAGAAGAAGTGGGAGGGCCGCTCTGGGTGGAAGGCCTCCCCTCACCCTCACCATCGGCAGATTAAGCTTCTCGCAGAGTTCACTCATGGTTCCTCCGGAGGTGATCGCAGCTACCTTGCAGCCCGCCTTGACCGATGAGGCAAGCAGTATCAGGGATTCTTCTGTCTCCCCTGAGTAGCTCACCCCCACCACGAGTGTCCTCTCGTCCACGTAGCCTGGCAACCTGAGGTCTCGACAAACCTCCACCGGTACCTTCGATTTCTTTGAGAACCAATCCCTCAAAATATCCCCTGATATTGCTGAGCCTCCGTATCCAGCGACCAAAACGTTTGAGAGGCTTTGCCTCAACGCTCCAGGTTCTATTGCCCAGCCGCACTCCAAACCCTCAACCAAGAGGTCTGGGAAATTCTCGACCAGCTTCAGCATTCCAGACCTATCGATGGATTCAAAGATCGTGGAGTCATCTAGGTTCTTCATCTTGATCGACTGAGCATTCTTGGTTGGAAAGACTTGTAAAGCTTATCAAGCGAGCCGCGCAGCTCCTAGTTGAAAAAGGTTGAGTTCTCCTGAGACTGTAACTCCATCTCTGCCGCCTCGGAGGCGACTAGGCCTCTCCATAGCGATTCCAGCCTCACTTACAGAGGACACTCCGCACCTCAGGGAGAAGACCTACAAGATTGGCCTCATCGGGAGGGCCTCCTCAATATTTCGCGTCGACGAGATCCTAGTATACTCTGACAAGCCCCATAGGGACCAGACTGAAGACGCCGAGTTGACGGCTTCAGTTCTGAGATACATGGATACCCCACAATACCTACGCAAAGCCACAATCAAGATTGAGCCGAGACTCCGCTACGTCGGTATACTTCCGCCTTTACGTTCCCCTCACCACCAATTGACGCGAAATCGCGGAGACCTCAAGATTGGGATGCTCCGCCAAGGAGTCGTTGTGAAGAGGGGGGGAGGATACTCTTTAGTTGACATAGGCCTTGAAGAGTCCGCGCTGGTTCAGGAAGACCTCCCAAAGAAACGCAGAGTCACGGTACTGATCACAAAGGTAGACAGGAGGGTTGAGGCGGTCAAGGTTGACGATGCTGAGATAAGCATATATTGGGGGTATAATGTTACTGTGACGAACCTTCCACTTGCAGAATCAACAAGGAAGATCGGGTTCGACCTAGTAATAGCAACTTCAAGATATGGAAGAAGAATAGACGAGGTGCTCTCTGAGTTGAGATCGGCATGGACAGAGTCAAGGAAGACACTGGTGGCCTTCGGCTCACCAACACAGGGTCTACAGCAGATACTGTCCAGAGAGGGCCTCGACATAGATGAGTATGCAGACTTCAACATCAACACGATTCCAAATCAGGGTGTGGAGACCGTCAGAACCGAAGAGGCCATCTACACCTCCCTGTCAATAGTCAACCTTCTTGGGTGAGTTCTCAAATGGGTAGGAGAAAGAGACACGCCCCTAAACGCGGCTCCCTAGCATACCTTCCCAGAGGCCGCGCAACCGACTGGATTGGAAGGATAAGGTACTGGCCCGAAGTCAAGGGCGACCCCAGACCCCTAGCCTTTCCCGGCTACAAGACTGGGATGACCCACCTCGTCACCCTCGACCAGCGGCAGGCTTCACTAACATTTGGTAAGGAGGTGTCGGTTTCAGTCACTGTTCTGGAGACACCGCCTATGGTCGTCTGCGGCCTAAGACTCTACCGAAGGGGCGGTGGGGGACTCCATTCCCTAGGGGAAGTATGGACAACAAATATTCCGAAAGATCTTGAGAGGCTACTCACAACAACCAAGAAGTCTGATAATCAGGAGTCCCTCCAGAAGGCTGAGAAGCTCGTCGGAGAGGCTTCTGAGGTCAGAGTCATAGCCGCAACCCAACCCAGACTTACCAGTGTGGGCCGAAAGAAGCCCCACCTGATGGAGATCAAGATTGGCGGAGGAAACGTAAAGGAACAGTTCGAGTATGGAAAGAACCTGCTCGGCAAAGAGATTAAGTCAACCGACGTCTTCAAGGAAGGAAGCTTCGTCGATGTGATAGCTATCACAAAAGGCAAAGGGATACAGGGTCCAGTCAAGAGGTGGGGGGTAAGGAAACTCCACCACAAATCCAGAAAGACCGTGAGAGGAGTCGGCTCTATAGGAGCGTGGACCCCCTCATCAATCATGTACTCCGTCCCCAGGGCTGGCCAGATGGGCTTCTTCCAGAGAACAGAATTCAACAAGCAGATAGTGAAGGCGGGCGAAGGCAAGGACGAGGTGACGCCGAGCGGCGGATTCCTAAACTACGGAAACTTGAGAAGCCAATACGTCATGTTGAGGGGAAGCGTCCCCGGACCTGCAAAGCGCCTAGTCGTGATGAGGACGCCGGCAAGGGCAAGGGAGCTTCATGAGGCCCCACCCAAGATAGAGTACCTAAGCCTAGAGTCCAAACAGGGAGATTGACTACTATGTCAACAATGACAGTGAACGTCTACGACCTTGATGGGAAACCCAAAGACAAGATTACGCTACCAAAGGTCTTCGAGACCAAGCTCAGGCCAGACGTCATAAGGAAGGCCGTCGTCGCCCTCCAGACTCATAGACTCCAACCCAAAGGGAGGAACCCCATGGCTGGAAAGCGAACCACAGCCGAATCCTTCGGTGTAGGAAGGGACTTGGCAAGGGTTCCCAGGGTGAAGGGTGAACGCCACCCTAAGGCCGGCAGCGCAGCCTTCGCCCCAAGCACGGTAGGAGGCAGACTCACACATCCACCAACATCACAGAAGAGACTGTGGAAGAGACTGAATAAGAAGGAGGCTTGCTTAGCGTTGGCGTCAGCCGTTGCGGCTACAGCGAACAGAGAGGTTGTTGGTGGGAGAGGACACAGGGTCGAGCAGGTTCCCAACCTTCCCCTGGTCGTCAGCGACAGCCTAGAAGAGGTCTCGGGGACAAAGGCGGCCAAGGAAACCCTGAAGAATCTGGGCCTCTGGAGTGACGTCGAGAGAGTCCTGAACAGTTTCAAGAGGAGGTCCGGAAGGGCAAGCTCTCGAGGAAGGGGTCGAAAGGCGGCGAAAGGCCCTCTCCTGGTCTATGGCCAAGACAAAGGCATCGTCAAGGCCTTCAGAAATATTCCGGGTGTAGATGCGCTGAAAGCCTCAGACCTAAACGTTGAGCACTTGGCTCCTGGAACTCATCCTGGAAGACTCACAGTCTGGACTGAGTCAGCAGTGAAGACCATAGACGAGAGACTGGTAGGAGCGGACTGACCGAAATGGGAAGAGTCAAGACTCAAGAGGTCATTCGTTACCCACTCATCTCAGAGGACACCGTCACCCTCATCGAGAAGGAGAACAAGATAACGTTCATAGTGAACCCTAAAGCCCGCAAGAAAGATATCGAGAGGGCTGTGAGGGAACTCTACGAGGTCGATGTGGAGTCGATCAACACCCTGGTGACTCTAGACGGAAGGAAAAAAGCATATGTCAAGTTCAAGCCTGAATTCAAGGCCGCAGACCTGGCGGTCAGGCTAGGAATACTGTAGAAGGTTGTGAGTCGATTGGGAAAGAGGATATTGGTCAGAAGAAGAGGTCGCGGAGGAATCTTTCAGGCTCCAACCCACAGGAGGGTGGCCGAGGTCTCCTACCCAATCCTGGCTGAGGATGAAAAAAAGAAAGCTTTGAGTGTCGTTGTTGAGAAGCTCATACACGAGCTTGGAAGGGGTGCGCCCCTGGCTCTGATGAGGCTTGAGAATGGGAAAGAGTTCTATGTGCCTGCTCCAGAGGGTCTGGGGCTAGACCAGACAGTCTCGATCGGTGAGTCCTCAACTATCAGTATAGGGGATATACTGCCTCTTGGAAAGATTCCTGAAGGCACACTAATCTGTAATGTGGAGTGCAGGCCAGGCGACGGTGGAAGGATTGCGAGGTCGTCGGGGACTTACGCGATGTTGGTTGCGCACACCCCCAGGGGAACAGAGGTCAGACCCCCCTCAATGAGGTCCATCTATCTGAGCGACAACTGCAGAGCCATGGTTGGGGTTATCGCTGGAGGTGGCAGGGTAGATAAGCCGTTCCTGAAGGCTGGGATGAGGGCGAAGCTGATGAGGGCGAGGGGGAGGAGATGGCCCATTGTAAAGGGGACCTCGATGGTCGCTGCGTCCCACCCACACGGTGGGGGCAGGCACAAACATGAAGGGAAACCCACAACAGTCTCAAGACATGCACCCCCAGGAAGGAAGGTGGGCTTGATAGCTGCAAGACAGACCGGAAGAGCGAGAAAGACAAGGATCGGCCGAGAAGCAACCTCCTAAGAACACGTTGGTTAAATAAAGTCTTCAGGTAGACTTAACTAGACCACTGAGCAACTTGAGGATTTGATAAGAATGCCGAGAGAATTCGTCTACAGAGGCTACAGTATTAAGCAACTCCAAGAGATGTCTATGGACGAGTTCATCAAGATACTCCCCTCAAGGCAGAGGCGTTCCCTCCAAAGAGGACTTACACCCGGCCAGAGGCGGCTGCTTGAAGAAATTAAGGAGTTCAAGCATGGAACTAGAGCAGAAGGTGACGTTCTCAAGACACACTGCCGAGACATGATAATACTGCCGGAGATGGTCGGCCTCAGAATCCTTGTTCATAATGGAAAGGAGTTCTTAACCGTAGACATAACTCCAGAAATGGTAGGCCACTATCTGGGAGAGTTTGCCATAACAAACAAGAAGGTTGTCCACGGCACCCCCGGCATAGGCGCTTCAAGATCAAGCATGTACGTCCCACTAAAGTAGGAGTAGAAGCAGGATCGACTTCATTCTCCCCGCCTCCAGCCAGACTCCTCCTCTCAAGAACCTGGATAACAAATAGTATCTCCCTTGATTTCCGGGTTCAAATGAAAGTTCATTCAATACCATACTACATTGGGGGCTTGCTACAACTCAGGCCTCAGATATGCCTGAAGAGAGACTCTTCTTATCCAAGACCTTGCCGGACACTCGGTAAGCCAGCAGTGCCGCCAACAGCGAAAAGAACAGTGAGGCATAGCTGATGTTTCGGAACGTGTCCCCAGCCTTGCCTGCAGCTACCTCTGCAGTCTCTGACTTGACGCCCATCATCTCTGAAGGCGCTGTGAACGTGAAGACCGCCTGAAATCTCACAAGTGATGAGACGACTGCAAAAGCTACTATCGCACCGAGAAGAACTGGTAGAACCGTACGCCTCAACTTCATTCGAGACTCCTAACTTCAATCTCAAACTTAACTGTTGAGTTTGGGACGGGTTGTTCAGTAGTTAGAACAGCCTCTCCCTCCATGCTCTGGCAGCCTCATATGTGGTTGCTGCCGCCGCACATGCTGTCAGAACCAGAGCCGTGGCATCAGGCCGGATATCTGCGAACTGAGACTCAAGAAGATATGAGACTAAAGCTGTCCAGAAGAAGGCTGCATAGAAGAGGTATCTTGGAAGGAGGAGTCTTCCGAAGCGGACAAAGTCCCGCAAAGTCCCGACCTTAACCTCTTCAACCAGAACATATTGTCCATAGGGGTTCTTCTCAACCAGCCCCAACCTCCTCAGCTTCTCCAGATGGTAGAGCGCCGTACTGGGACTCGAAAGGTTAAGGATTCTCTGAACCTCGCGGACACCCATGGGCTGGTTCTTGCTGAAGACTTCCCAGTAGACTCTCAGGGTTGTGCCTCGAAGCTCGGCCTCCAGTCTCTTTCCATCAATCTCAGAACCGCTCAAGATTCTCTCCAAGCCTATGCGTCGCTCAGTTACTAATATTCTCCAGCTGGACAGGTTCTGTCTAATCTAGGGTCGGTGACCTGTTGATTAGACTTTCTAGCTTCTGGTGACAGTAGCAAGCTGCACCATCCCTTCACCAGCTAGACCTTCATTTGACTGGCGAACCGCACCAGCCTCATGGAACCGAGACCGGGCAAGAATGTTCAAGGCAGCGTTATAGTCTCGGTCGAGAATGGCGCCACAGATTGGGCACAACCTTTCCCTTTCATACTTGAGGGCCTTGTTGATGAATCCGCATTGTGAACATGTTTTTGAGGTCAATGTGGCCCTCACATAATGAGTGGGAACGCCTTCCCATTTCGCTTTGTACTCGATCTGTCTTTGGAGCTCATGGAAACTCCATCTGTTCAGTCTGCCCCGCATCTTTCGGCTTTGGCCATTGCCTCTTCTGGAGGAGTTCCTGATGTTAGTCAATTTCTCCAGAATGATGGGCGACCTCGATTCCTTCGCTTTCTCAACGATCCTACTGGAGATTCTATGCAGGGCTTGGATTGCTCGTTGCCTCTCTCTTCTGCCGTACTTTGCTAGGAGCTTCCTCTTGACTCTCCTGTCTTTATCGAGAATTCGCAAGAAAACCCACGGTTTCAACCGTGGGATGAATTGCGTTCCTGAGTGAGACGCCAGATGTTTAAATTCTGTTCAAGACATGTATTTGTTGATGGCTGAGATGCTTCTAGCCTACAAGTACCGCA
>Ga0315280_10002033_pt1 | contig 33515 bp, 34 predicted proteins | sample YL17G06_40_MG_FD_203697 | JGI IMG/M metagenome (GOLD analysis project Ga0315280, IMG submission 203697) | Sediment microbial communities from Yellowstone Lake, YNP, Wyoming, USA - YL17G06_40 | ecosystem: Environmental > Aquatic > Freshwater > Lake > Sediment | place: USA: Wyoming | collected...
TCCCCGACCCTATCTTTTTGCCTCTAGAGCAACAATCTTGGTGTGACTAACCTACGGCCCTACATTCACTACTAGGGTTAGGTGGAATGGGCTCGAGGCGTCGTTATTTACGGGGTTTACGTCCGTACTACCCACCAGGTCAACGTGGGCAGAGGCAACCAGTGTGAACTGGTAGGCCCCCGGCATTGGCACGACAAGCTCGAATAAGACACATGGGTGTGGCCCCGGCAGCTCAAATGGAGCTTTAGAAATACCAAGCCAGTTGATTGCCTTTGTGTAGTTAGTGCCTTTCACCAGCTGCCAGACTGTGTGTACATCCAGCATGTTGGTCATCCCCGGAAGGAGAGTAATATTATCGCCTACATTGGCAGTTGCATTATTAATACTAGGCACCTGGGACTTTTTCACTGGAGGAATAGGCATCTGCTCAGCCGTCTTGTTCACCGCACAATCGGCGTTGACAACATAGATCCAAACTGGACCTGGATTTCCTGGGGCGGCAGTAATTACGAGTCCAGACATCTCATTTAGCGTGACATTGTATCCTACACACCCGTCCACCCACTGCGCGAAGTGAGTATCGGTGATATTACACGGGCCCAAGGGCTCCGTTTCGGTTTGGAGCCAAGGCATGCCGTTTACGCTCCACCATAGCCACTGGATGGCGGCATCCTGCTTTAGCTCGAAGTTCAAAGTAAAGGTGGTTTTTTGGTTCGCAGACACAGTCTGAGTTGCTGAGGGTGTGATACTCTTTAAGAAGTATGCCCCACCGGGACCGCCGGAGACGTAGGCACAGGTCCAGGTACCGGTCGCCACGCTAAAGGTGGCAGTAACATTATTACCGTTAACGGGTGACCCTGATGCTGGTGTTAGCGTATAGCTCACATTTCCTGTCCAGGGAGCGCCACAAGAGGTAGCGTTAACCTCAATAGTGCCCGTTCCTCCTCCTGTACAGCTCGGCACGAAAGCCGCAAGTAAGACAATTGCAATAACTACACTTAAACAAATAGCGAAAATTCTCTTTCTCATGTTTACCTCCTTATCTAATAGTCTTGTGATTAAAGAACTGCAATTGATTTATGCTACATCCTCCCTCCTCAGTAATATTTCGGACAAATAGATCCTTGCGAGACGTGATGAAAGTCCGATTTCCGATACCAACTCCCGACAAATTCCCCCTCTCCACAGAGTAGAGGTATACTCTTGCGCAATCTTATTTAATCTACTATTTTACACCTCACCCATCCGCGTTGTCAAGGTTTTTTGCACGAATTTCGGCAGATTGGCAAGAAGTCACTAAATTAAGTCAATGTCAAGACATTGCTGCCTTGCTTTCAATTCAGTCAGAGATATCCAGCATTGGAGGACTGGAGATGAATTCTATTTTTTAATCAACAAAAGAGACAGAATATTATATTTCCCTTCTATCTCATATGCTTCGCTGATCTCTCTTTTGTGCGCATGTATTAGCTTATCGGCGGCTGTGGTGACTTCCGGCCAATCAGCAAATTTATAATCGTGGAAACCGAGAGCGCCTCCGGAAACAAGATGGGGCCAAATGACCTGGAAGTCATTTTCTACATATGCTTGCTGGTGGCAGCCATCAATGAATCCAAAGATGAATCTTTGTTCGTTGGGGAAGCTAACTTTTTGGGAATCTTCCCTTATAGTTACGATGTTATCAAAACCTCGAGTTGACTTTTGGTAAGCTTCCAACATTGAGCGGCCCTGGAGAAATGCTTCATAAACGTCACTCGCCTTGATTCCACTTTTACTCAAAGTTTTGTCCAGACCGGGATCGAAAACATCGATGGCGTATACCCTCTTACCATATCTTTGGGCAAACTTTGCCAGTTTGGCAGTACCTCTACCCATATAAGCCCCAATTTCGATGATATCTCCTTCTAGCTCATACAATGCCCGTTGCTTTATAAAGTCTATGAGGACTTCGTAACCCACGAAATCATCAGGGTCATCTTGTAGTAATGGAATCTTCCGGGTAACCCTTTTAACAATGGGCTCTAAGTTCATCTTACAAGCCAGTGTTTTGGCTCCGATGAAATCGGAGTATTTTAATCCTATCCAAGGCCACCATAGCTAGTATCGCTGCTGCCGATGTCCAGGTATTCTTTTCAGGAACCTGTGGTTCTAGTTCTGACCGTCTTATCTCCCTTTGTGGCCAATATGCCTCCCGATAAAACACGCCGTCGCTATCAAGAAATTGCAATACCCAGTCCAGCACCATCTTGGCCTTATCTTGGGCATCCATCCTTGATAAGGCTAGAACCAGTTCAAAGGTCTCAGCTACGCATACTGACTGTCTGTCGGCAAAGCATTTACACCCCCAACCATCTATAACGAAATCCTGCCACCCTCTTGAGATGCGCTCTTCCGCTTGCTTCCCCTTGAGTAGTCCCACGAGGATGGGGTAATACCAGGTCATGGCATGCCCGCTCTTATCCTCGCCTAGCCTGTCGAAGCGCTCGGGGTGCTCTTTAATTGCTCTAGCCAGCTTCTGGCATGCCTTATTCCAGTCAGGCTTATCTACCCCCAGGTTTTTAGCAATCCTTATGCCGCATTTAATACTAAGCCAGGTGCTGCTTGAGGCAGTTAGAATTGCTCCTGGCCAGGCTTCATTATTTTCGCTTAGCCCCCAATAAATCTCGCCGCCTGGCTGTTGTAAACTTAAGGCGAAGTTTATGCTCTTCTCCACCGTAGGCCACATATAGCGGAGAAAGTCCAGGTCTTGGGTAATTAAGTAGTGAAACCACATCCCCGTGGCTATGTAGGTGCTGAAATTTGTATCTTTGGTTAGGTTCTGAGGTTTATCATTGTGATAACTAGAATACCAACTTCCATCAGGATTCTGGGTATCACGCATCCACCTATAAGCCAAGCTAGCTTCAATGGACCGGCCGCTAAAATCTAGGGCCATGGCGGATTCTACATTGTCCCAAGGGTCTGTTATACCGCCTCGGTACCACGGAATAGCTCCAGAAGGAAGCTGTTGACTAATGATAAAGTCTGCCTGGCTTTGAATCAGCCTTTGAATATCTTCCAGCATTCCTTCAAATTAAACTTTACCTGGCTTGCACTTCTGTACTAGAGGCTCTTTTTTGTTTCCTCGATTTCCCTTTCTAGCTCCTTTAGTTCTTCTTCCAGGTCTTTCTTATACTCCTCGAGCATGTCCAGATACTCCTTTCTGCTGGGAAAGGGCTTGAATCCCTGGAAGTAGAAACCGAAGGGAGGGAGGCCAAAGTAGAACCTCCGGGATCTCCTACTCCACATCTCTATTTCACCTCCTAGATTGGCCGTCGCCTTGGCAGTTTGGGACGACGGGGGTATTTACTCGGTGTAGGGTATATTTTATCAATAATTACCAAATAACGCTGCCTGTTTAATGCCTACTTTGTCTAGATTCACATCTGTGCTACCTCTATATACCTTCGAGGATTTATGGCCACTCATGAAGGGATTTAATTTTTTGAGTAGGATAATTGACTTGAGCTCATTGATTAATTAGGATTATTAAGTATAGAATAAACACTATATAGGATTTCATAAATACGGTCGAGCTAGAAGATTTTAAGAAACGCCAATCCTGAGAAGGTCAGTAGTGAAAGAGTGGGCAGGACCGCTTCGATTCTTACTTACCATAGGTTGGTATATGGTTGTGAGTCTGCTTGTCCCAACTTTGCTTGGCCACTTTTGGCTTGATCCTAAGTTTAATAAAGCCCCTTTATTCACCCTTATTGGTCTGGGCATAGGGACGGGTATTGCATTTTATGGTCTAGTTCGTATGCTTCGCCGCTATAAGGCTGAGCAGAACGAATTAAACAAAGACAAGAAATAAAACAGTGCCAAAGCTGGGTTGTGCCACCAAAATTATAGTTTTCTCTCTTGTCATTATTTTAGCTTTCTTCTGTGTTGGTTTGGTTTTTGGCCCTCTGGGTGCAAGTTTTTTGGGCATCGAAGCTCCCAGCTTCCTGAATGTCTCTGAACCCCATGTCAAGCTTCCTTCGGAAGGATTGTTTGAGGTCGCTGGCTTTTCCATCACCAACACTCTCATTGCCTCCTGGCTCAGTATTATCGTACTGGCGGTCCTATTCTATGTTTGTACCCGCAAAATGAAGCTTATTCCGGGGAGACTGCAAAATTTAGCAGAGATGGCAGTAGAGGCTTTGCTAAGCTTTGTTAAGAGTGCTGCTGGTGAAAAACATGCGAGGCTGCTCTTTCCTGCAGTAGCCACCATTTTCATCTATGTGATAACCAATGCCTACCTGGCTCTGCTGCCTTTTTTTGGCACAATAGGATTCAAAATAGTAGTCGCCGGGCAGGAAGAATTCGTGCCTCTGTTTCGGTCAGCCAATACTGATATTAACGTGCCTCTTTCCATCGCTGTAATGTCTTTTATCTTCATTGAGTTTTGGGGTATGAAATCCTTGGGGACCTTTCGTTACCTTGGAGAGTTTTTTAATGTTGGCCAGATAAGGCGAGGCATTAAGGAGTTATTCACGGGAAAGATACGTCCAGCTATCACCAACATTGCTTTTGGATTTATCAACCTGTTTGTTGGCATATTAGAGGTATTCAGCCACCTGATACGCATCGTCAGCTTTACCTTCCGTCTTTTTGGCAACATGACTGCCGGTGAGATATTGCTGTTGATTTCTGCTTTTCTTATTCCTTTAGTTTTCACCATCCCCTTTTATGGGTTAGAATTACTTATTGGCTTTATCCAGGCTCTTATTTTTGCCGGTTTAACTTTGGTATTTGGCATCATTGCTGTAGCTCCTATGCATGAGGAGCGAGAATAAAATTGAAAGGAGGAAATAAATGACACCAGACGTAATGAAGATGCTAGCAATAGGGCTGACTGCAGGCCTGGGCTTTCTAGGCCCTGCGCTAGGGCTGGGGCTTATTGGCTATTCAGCCATGCAGTCCCTGGGGCGCAACCCTGAGGCGAGAGGTCCTATCTTGACCAATATGATTTTGATAGGTGCCTTGTGTGAAGCTATCGGGATATATGCTTTGATAGTGGCTATTATCCTGGCTATGGTAGTGGCGTAGTATCGTTTAGAAGGAAGGTGAATTATGAAAGACGGTGATTTTCCTACCGGGTTAGGAATAATTATTGGGGCAGCAATACTCGGGGTCTGCCTGGTGGCCGGACTCGTTGTTGCTTTGTTTTTGTTGTCCATAGGCTAGAAAGTTTTGCCGAAGATATTCTAAAGAGAGGATAGAATATGGGAGCGCTAGGAATCAATTTGCCATTGTTGGTAGCTTTTATCATAAATTTCGTCATTCTATTTGCCTTGCTGGGTTTGTTTCTATATAAACCGGTGATGAAAATGCTTGACGAGAGATCCAAGAGGATAAAGGAGAGTATGGAGCAGGCTGAAGCTACCAAGGCAGAATATGCTCATGCTGAAGAAGAGGTTAAGAGACTGATCAGCAAGGCACGTGAGGATGGACAAACTTTAATTAATCAAGCTAGCCAAATTGGGGAAAGGCTTAAGGAAGAGGCAAAGGAAGGAGCAAAAAAAGAAGCCCAAGCTATCGTTGACCGAAGCCGAACTGAATTAGAAGAGGAGCGTGACAGGATTATTGATGACCTGCGCCGAGAATTTGTGGATATTTCCATTTCGGCTGCTGAGAAAGTGATTAAGGAGACCTTAGATAAGGAAAGACATCGCAAACTTATTGAGGAAGCTCTCGAGGAAAGTGCCACTTTTAGAGAGAATTAGCGTGTTATTCGTCATTGCGAGCGAAGCGAAGCAATCTCAGCCAAAAGGGGATTGCTTCGGCACTCCGTGCCTCGCAATGACACTTCAATAAAATGGCAAGAGTGACTTCTGGTAAACGCTATGCTCAAGCTGCATTCAAGCTAGCTCTGGAGAAGGAAGAATTAGATAGCTGGCAAGCAAGCTTGAAAAGAATAGCTGACATAGCTACAGATGAAAAGCTTGTGGCTTTATTGGAAAATCCTAAATTGCCTTTCGAGACAAAGAAAGCTCTTTTGGCAGAATTGTTAGGAAAAATAAACCCTTTAGCCCTGAATCTGGCTTATTTACTGGTGCACAAAGATAAATTAGGCATTGCTGGCGATATTTCACAGCAGTATGATAGGTTGCTGGATACCTACTATGGCGTTGAACATGTTGAAGTAGTCACTGCTTTGCCATTAGATGATGAGGAGAGAGAGAGGATCTCCAGTCGCTTTGGAGAGATAATTGGGCATAAGGTTATCATTGATGCTCAGGTCGATCCCTCCATAGTTGGCGGGATTAAAGCCAGGATTGGTGATACACTTATCGATGGGAGCGTGAAAAGCAAGCTTGGGGCTTTAAGGAAGAGTTTAGTCGAAGCTGGTAGGTGAAGTTAAATCCTAACTAGGAAATCCTAAATCAAAATCAAAAGGCAAAAGTAAAAATGCAAAATGACAGAGCAAAATTTAGAAATCAGTTTAGTAAAGCCTTTTTTGCACTTTGAATTGTAATTTTAAATTTTTATGTTTGATTTTTAATATTTGTGAGGAGGCTAAATGGCAGCTCGAGATAGAGATATTGTTTCCGTAATTAAAGAACAAATCGAGCATTTTGGCGCTGCTGTGGCTGTGGCCAATGTGGGCACGGTAATAGAGGTAGGCGATGGCATCGCCCGCATCCATGGGCTGGGAAACGCAGCTTACAACGAATTGCTGCAATTCCCCCATGATATCATGGGTCTGGCGCTGAACCTTGAAGAGGATAATGTTGGTGCTGTTATCCTTGGTGATTACAGCCAGATTAAGGAAGGGGATGAGGTGAAGGCAACAGGGATGGTGGTTGAGGTTCCAGTAGGCAATGGCCTTATTGGCAGGGTAGTTGATCCTCTGGGACGTCCCCGGGATGGCAAGGGGCCAATTAAAGTGGAGAAGACCCGGCCCGTAGAAATAGTGGCGCCAGACGTAACAAAAAGAAGGCCGGTAGATACACCGGTGATGACAGGCATTAAAGCTATAGATAGCATGATTCCTATTGGGCGAGGACAGCGTGAGCTTATCATTGGTGACCGCTTTACGGGCAAATCGGCTATTCCTATCGATACCATAATCGCCCAAAAAGGCGGTGACCTTATTTGCATCTATGTTGCTATCGGGCAAAAAACATCCAAGGTAGCTCAGGTGGTAGCTATTCTGGAGAAGTATGGAGCTATGGAGCATACTATTGTGGTCGCTGCCGATGCTTCCGACCCTGCTCCATTGCAATACCTTGCTCCTTACGCTGGCTGCGCTATGGGAGAAGAGTTCATGGAACAAGGAAAGGATGCCCTGATTGTTTATGATGACCTTTATAAGCATGCCTGGGCTTATCGCCAGCTCTCCTTGCTACTCCGCCGTCCACCAGGCAGGGAAGCCTATCCGGGGGATGTTTTCTATTTGCATAGCCGGCTTTTGGAAAGGGCGGCCAAGTTAGCCCCGGAGTATGGTGGTGGCTCGCTTACCGCCTTGCCTATTATCGAGACTCAAGCTGGAGATATGTCAGCCTATATCCCCACAAATGTAATTTCGATTACCGATGGACAAATTTATCTGGAGACAGACTTATTTAATGCCGGGATTCGTCCTGCGATAAACGTGGGATTGTCAGTATCCCGGGTTGGCGCTGCTGCTCAGCGCAAGGCTATGAGGCAGGTGGCTGGCACTTTACGGCTAGAACTAGCTCAATTCCGTGAGCTTCAAGCTTTTGCTCAGTTTGGTGCTACTGACCTGGATAAGGCAACCAGAGACCAGTTGGAGCGAGGCAGGCGCATCACTGAAGTGCTGAAGCAACCGCAGTATTCTCCTATGTCTTTAGGAAAGGAAGTGATGATTCTTTATGCTGTGACCAAGGGCTATCTTGACGATGTACCTGTAGATAAAGTTATTGTCTGGGAGGGAAACTTTCATAGATTTATGGAGACTAATCATCCCGAATTAGAACAAAAGATTAACGATGATAAGGAGATAAAGACCGAGACTGAAGAGGCTTTGAAGAAAGCGATAGGGGAATTTAAGAAAGGCACCACATATTAAATTAAGGATTAAAGAGCAAAAATCAAAATGCAAAATGACAGAGCAAAATTCAAAAAAGAATTTAAAGGACGTATTTATGGATTTGCACTGGATGTAATAGGACTCGTGGATAGGCTGCCAGCGGAGCAGGCGTCGAGGATTATCAGTGACCAGCTTTTACGAAGCACTACTAGCATTGGCGCTAATGTAATTGAGGCTCAGGCAGCTTCTTCAAGGAGGGATTATACCAACTTCTTCACTTACGCATTGAAGTCGGCAAATGAATGTAAGTTTTGGTTGGGTTTGCTCAGAGATTCTGACAGGGGTGACAAGGCGACTGTTACTAAACTTCTAAAAGAAGCCACGGAGATTGCCAATATCCTCGCCACTAGTATACTGACTTTGAAAGGAAGAAAATGAACTACCTTTGCATTTTGAATTGTAATTTTGATTTTTTATGTTTGATTTTTGATTTAGTTGAGGAATAATGGTCAGTACACAAATTCTTCGTCGGCGGATACACAGTGTTCAGGGCACCGCCAAGATTTGCAAGGCTATGGAGATGATTGCTACTGCCAAGATGAGGCGAGCTCAAGAACAAGCGATAGCCGGGCGGCCCTATGCTGAGGAAATAAGCAAAGTGGTGTCTGACCTTGCTGTAGAAGCTCAGGCCGGTGGTAAAGTTCACCCCTTGCTACAGAAGCGCGAGGTTCAGAAGATAGCTATAATCCATATGACTACTGATCGTGGGCTGTGTGGCGGGTTAAATGCTAATCAGAATCGCCTTGTTGCCAGCTTTACTCTGGAGCAAACTGTGCCTGTTACCCTTGTTACCGTAGGTCGTAAGGGGCGAACTTTCGCACGCAGTGCCCAGCGTAATCTCCGTGCTGAGTTCGCGGGAATCAGCGACCGACCTAGTTTACTGGAAACCCTGCCTATTTCACGGGTGGTTATCGATGATTACAGCAATGGTGTGGTTGACTTGGTGTATCTTGCCTATCCCCGTTTCATCACCACTGTGATTCAACAACCTACAATGGAAGTACTGCTTCCCATTGAGCCAGCCGTGCTGCCTCGGGTCCAGGTAGCAGAATATATTTATGAGCCTGACCCCAGTGCTGTTTTGGACGAGCTACTGCCAAGATATGTGGAGATGAAGGTATACCATGCTATACTTGAGCTTGTTGCTAGTGAACAATCGGCGCGCATGGTGGCCATGCGCAATGCCAGCGATAATGCTAAGGAACTTATTGGGGACCTGACGTTGGCATTGCATAAAGTCCGACAGGAGATGATTACCAAGGAGATCTGTGATATTAGTGGCGGAGCTGAGGCTTTAGTTTAAGAAAGTAAATAAAAGATTAAAATGCAAAATGACAGAGCAAAAATCAAAAGTTTTGCAGTTTGAGTTGTAATTTTGATGTTTTATTTTTAATTTTTGATTTTAGTTCGGGGGTTATTATGGCAAAGGGTAAGGTAGTTCAAGTTATCGGCACGGTAGTCGATATGGAATTTCCGCCTGGTGCACTACCAGCCATATATAATGGTATAGAGATTCCCTTAGATGGTGGCAAAATCGTTCTTGAGGCACAACACCACATTGGCAACAACTGGGTGCGGGCTGTTGCCTTAAGCCCTACCGATGGATTGAGGAGGGGGGCGGAAGCGATTGATATGGGGACTCCGATAACCGTGCCCGTGGGGAGGGCGACTTTAGGCAGGCTATTCAATGTTTTTGGTGAACCTTTAGATGGACTGGGAGAGGTGAAAGCTGAGCAACGTTATCCCATTCACCGCCTACCCCCCTCTTTAGTAGAGCAGGAGACAACTCCTCAAATGCTGGAGACAGGACTCAAAGTGATGGACCTCATCACCCCCTTTACCAAGGGAGGAAAAGTGGGGGCATATGGTGGAGCTGGTGTAGGCAAGACGGTTATCATTACGGAACTTATTCGTAACATCGCCGCTGAGCATGGTGGGTTTTCTGTTTTTGCCGGCGTGGGTGAAAGATCGCGTGAAGGGAATGACCTGTGGTTAGAAATGCAGAGGTCTGGGGTTCTGAATAAAACTGTTCTCGTCTTTGGTCAGATGAATGAGAGCCCTGGCGTTCGCTCCCGAGTAGCGCTAACTGGAGTGACCATGGCGGAGTATTTCCGTGATGTTGAAGGCCAGGACGTCCTTCTGTTCATAGATAACATATATCGTTATGTTCTGGCTAATATGGAACTATCGGCTCTTTTGGGACGCATGCCCTCAGCAGTAGGTTACCAGCCTACATTGGGCACAGATGTTGGTGAGCTGGAAGAAAGAATTACCACGACTAAGAAGGGCTCAATCACGTCCTTTCAGGCTATCTATGTACCTGCTGATGATTATACTGACCCCGGCATAGTAGCTACTTATGGTCATCTGGATGCTGTTATTGCCTTGGAACGTTCCATAGCTGAATTGGGCATATACCCGGCTGTCGATCCTTTGACCTCGACCTCTCGCATACTTGACCCTGCTATCGTTGGCGAGGAACATTACCAAGTGGCCAGAGGGGTGCAGCGGACATTGCAAAGGTATAAGGAGCTACAGGACATAATAGCTATCCTGGGTATGGAAGAATTGAGCGAAGAAGATAAGCTTGCTGTAAATCGAGCCCGGCGGATTCAAAGGTTTTGCTCCCAACCATTTCATGTGGCTGAAGTCTTTACTGGCACCCCGGGCAAATACGTGCCCATCAAGGAGACCGTGCGTGGCTTTAAGGAAATCCTGGAAGGGAAGCACGATGACCTTCCTGAAGCTGCCTTTTGGCTGGTGGGCACTATTGATGAAGCGGTGGAAAAGGCGAAAAGGATAAGAGGGGGATAATGAGGGTAAAATAATGGCTACGTTCAGGTTAGAAATTGTTACTGCTGAGAGGATGGTTTTTGCCGATGATGTTAACGAGGTTGTTGCCTGGGGAATGGAGGGGCAATTAGGCATTCTCCCTCATCATGCTCCTTTGATGACTATGCTACAGCCTGGAGACCTGCTTATAAAAAAAGATAATGAAGAGGAATACCTGGCGATCAGTGGCGGTTTTCTTGAGGTGCGTCCGGACAAGGTAATCATCTTGGCTGATGCCTCTGAACGTGCTGAAGAGATTGATGTCGCTCGTGCTGAAGCTGCCAAGCGTCGTGCTGAGGCAACTTTGAAAGAACGACCACCTGGTGTAGATGCTGCTGCTGAGGCAGCTTTACGTCGCTCCCTAGCTAGATTAAAAGTAGCGGAGAGAAGACGCCGCAAACCCAGGGGGATGGCCTAATTACAATATTTCCAATCTGACTCTAGTATCCTCTTTAGCTGCTTTTACTCGAAGTCGCCAAACCGAAGGAAGGAAAACCAAAGTAAAACCTCGGGGATCTCCTACTCTACATCTCTATTCACTTCCTGAATTGGCCGTCGCCCTGGCAGTCCAGGACGACGGGGATATTTACTCGGTGTAGGGTGTATTTTATCAATAATTACCAAATAACGCGCATCATTAAATTCATCCAATTCTATTTTCTTTATTTGGTCTAATTTGCCTCCCAGGACAGCAATGGCTTCTTTCGCCCTATTTATCTCCTGGTCGATCTTCCCTTTCTTCTGAGCGATAAATCTTCCCCCAATCTGGCAAAAGGGCAGAGTTAGTTCCACCAGGGTCGGCAACAAGGCGACAGCACGGGAGAGGACCAGGGCAAATTGCTCACGATAGAGTGGTAAGTGAGCTGCTTCCTCAGCTCTACTATTCAGCACTTCTACATTTTCCAGCTCCAGTTTGCGGATAATGTGGTGGAGGAAAGCTGTCTTTTTTGTTGTCGGTTCAATGAGTACCAGCCTGGGCTGGGGGAAAAGAATTTTGAGTGGCACTCCGGGGAAGCCGGCACCTGTGCCTATGTCCACAATATTGAAATCTGGTCTTTCCACCTCTTCCTCCGGCAAAGCCAAAGTGATGGTCAGGGAATCCAGGAAATGCTTTACCTGTACCGAGGAGTAATCTGTTATAGCTGTGAGGTTAATTTTTTTATTCCATTCAATTAGCTCCTGGTAGTAAAGCTCAAATTGCTTTACCTGCCTGGTATTGAACTCTATCCCCAGCTTGCTTGCTCCTTCAATAAGTTTTTTCATCGCGAGCCACTCTTAAAATCCAGAGGCTGTTTAGCAACCCGTTCGCCTGAGCCTGTCGAAGTGCAACCTAATTTTATCATGACTGCCGCTCATGGTTCGACACGCTCACCACGAGCGGTTAATAAACAATCTCCAGCATACTATTTGACAAAATAGTAAGGAAAATCATATAATTTAGAAAAGTAGGATATATCATGCGATACTAAGTTGGGCGCCAAGTTTATTCTAGGAGGGAAAATGAAACAAGAGGGCATGCAGGTAGTAGGTAAGTGTTTTGGCTCAACGGTTGTTGGCCCACGAGGGCAGATAGTTATACCCGTGGAAGCCAGAAAGGAATTGGGTATGGATGTTGGTACCAGACTGCTAACTTTTAAGCTATTTCCGGCAGGGGGTCTGGTCTTTGTTAAAGTAGAGGCAGTTGAGGAGTTCGTCAATATTATGACTCAACATGTGAATGAGTTTAGTAAGTTAGTAAGGAAATTTAGAACTGAAGATTTAGAAAATGAGGCCAAGCGAGATTAACAATCCTGCTGCTAAACTTTTAGGCATCCTGGTTCTGCGGTAAAGCAAATATTTGCTGTGTTACAACAAGCAAATTTTTGAAAAATGAAAAGAGGCGAAGGAAAATGAAAAAAAGGTTAGCACTAATAATAACAATCTGCGTGGTTGTTGTTGGTATAGTGCTCGGTGTCGTACTTACGAGAGGCACCGGCTCCCAATCTACGCCGACAACTGTTAACGTTACCCGAGGCGATATAGTGAAAACTGTTTTAGTGGATGGCAATTTAGAAATGCCTGATAAAGCGTATTTATCATTTGGCGTCACGGGTACAGTGATAGAGGTACTGGTTGACGAAGGGGATAACGTGACAGAGGGCCAAGTATTAGCCAGGCTCGATGCCCAGTCTTTGAACTCAAGTGTAAAAACGGCTGAGTTGCAAGTCGAAATAGCCCAGGAACAAGTAGAAGCAGCTCGAGCACAATATGAAATCGCCCAGATTAACCTGGACGAGGCCGGGTCGCTCCCGGGCGAGTCCGAGGAGGTGCTTGAACTGCAAGTGGATATAGCCAAAGCGAGTTGGGAAACAGCGAAGCTCAACCTGGGAACGGCAAAACTCAGCCTGGAATCGGCAAAGCTTAACTTAGAAAAGGCGGTAATAGTAGCTCCCTTTGATGGCATGGTAACTGACATCACTATAACTGAAGGAGAAGAAATCTCGGCAGCGACATTAGCCACTCCGGCAATATCCCTGGTTGATACCAGTGAGATAGAGATGCGCGGCTTTATTGATGAAATAGATGTGGCCATGGTGCAGCTAGGCCAGGAAGCAAATATTTTATTAGATGCCTTGCCTGACGAGGAAATAAATGGTAGGGTGGCTTTTATCTCCCTGGTAAGCATAATTCGAGCCGGGGTGGTATCTTACGAGACTACCATAACTTTGAAGAATCCCGCTGCCGGACTCAGGGATGGCATGAGTGCCACTGCTGAAGTCATCGTCGAGCGCCGTGACGATGTATTGTTGATACCGAACAGAGCCATTCGGGGGACCTTGCAAAACCCAACAGTTGTAGTGCTCGTAGACGAGCAGGAGGAAGAACGGGGAATTACCTTAGGGCTAACCGATGGGATAAACACTGAGGTTCTGTCGGGATTGGAAGAGGGAGAAAGAATAATATTGCCTACTACTACTGAGACGCAAACTGGTGGCCTCTTTTCACGGTAACAATAGCCAATGCTTGAACTTGAAAACATAACCAAAGTGTATAAAGCGGGTCAGACCGAAGTTCCTGCCCTGCGGGGGATTAGCTGCTATATTGAGTCAGGGGAGATGGTATCTATCATAGGGCCTTCGGGCTCGGGGAAGTCCACCCTGATGAATATCATCGGCTGTCTTGACAAGCCAACTTCAGGACAATACCGCCTGGATGGGATCGAGGTAAGTGAGCTTAACGATAATCAATTAGCCGAGATAAGAAATAAAAAGATAGGCTTTGTCTTTCAAAGCTTCAACTTATTGCCCAGGACCACGGCTTTAGCCAATGTGGAACTGCCACTTATTTACAGTGGTGTCAGCAACCGACGGCAAAGAGCGTTACAGGTCCTGGAGTCTGTGGGATTAGCTCATCGGGTCACTCACAGACCAAGCGAGCTAGCGGGAGGAGAACAACAAAGAGTGGCTATCGCTCGAGCCTTAGTCAATAATCCCTCTCTTATTTTAGCTGATGAACCTACAGGCAACCTTGACACCCGGACCAGCCAGGAAATCATGGCGATTTTTAAGAAACTGAATGAACAGGGCATGACCATCGTCTTGGTTACTCATGAACCAGATATTGCTGCTTATACCCAGCGCACCATTAAAATTCGCGATGGTCAGATTGAGGGAAGTGTTCGTTCAGGGCAGGGTGACGCTTGAATTGCAAATGAAGATAGTGAAATGAAACTCTGGGATTGTGTAAATACTGCGCTGCGGGCTTTGCTTAGTAACAAGCTAAGGTCAATTTTGACCATGCTGGGCATCCTGATTGGCGTGGCTGCAGTTATTTCTGTGCTATCTTTAGGAAGTGCGCAGGCGGCTCTAGTAGAGGAGTCTTTTGCCACCTTGGGGGCCAACCTGATATACGTTATGCCTAGAGAGGCGGGCATAATGGGTGCGGGGGTGGGTGAGGCAACACTGACTGTGGCAGACGCCGAGGCGATTGCCAGTCACGCCCCTTCTGTAGTGGGGGTGGCGCCAACGGCACAAACTTACGCTCAGGTTATAGCTGGAAGAGAGAGCCTTAACAGTTTGATTGCCGGGGTGACCTACGAAGCCGAACGGGTGGACAACTACATCGTGGCACTAGGCAGCTTCATTACCGAATCCGATGATAGGGCGAGGTCAAGGGTAGCCGTCCTGGGGAGCGAGGTAGCCAAGACCCTTTTTGGCGAGATGGACCCTACTGGCCAGAGCATAAGGATTGCTGGGCGTCAATTCCAGGTCATCGGTGTATTGGAAAGCCGGGGGATGGGATTTGGAGTTGAAGACCTCAGGGTCTATATTCCTTTATCCACCTTCTATGCCACTGTGGCAACCTCACAGGTGGGCAGCCGCGGAAATAGCGTTGACATGATCAGCGTCAAGGTAGAGAGCAGCGACAAGCTGGAATCTGCCGAGCAGGAGATCACTGCTATTTTGCGGGACCTCCATGGCATCAGAGCGGGAGAAAGCGATGACTTCAGAGTTCTCAGCGTGGCGTCCGTGGCACGCCAGGTCACCCAGGTGCTGGGAATACTCCAGCTCGTCCTTGCTGGCATAGCTGGTATATCCTTGCTTGTTGGTGGCATCGGGATTATGAATATCATGCTGGTTTCGGTGACCGAGCGTATCCGGGAAATCGGTTTGCGCAAGGCGGTAGGAGCCAAGCGGCGAGATATTCTGATTCAATTCCTCATTGAAGCTGCTACACTGGGTCTCTGTGGCGGTGCTATGGGGGTGGGCCTGGGGTGGATTATAGTTAAAATCATGTCTGTCGTAGCGACAAATGCTGGTTTTCCCTTTACTGCTATGCTTCCCGGCTATGCTGTTGCTCTGGCGGTAGGTGTAGCAATTTTTATCGGGCTTGTTTCTGGATTGTACCCGGCCATCCGGGCAGCACGATTAGACCCTATCGAGTCCTTGCGTCACGAATAAACTACTTCCCTTGAATCAAGGACAAAAATTCACTGCGAGTTGCTACCTTGCTTCGGAAATTCCCCCTCACCGACGAGGTTATCACAGTTGTTCCGGGCTTTTTTATCCCACGCATAACCATGCATAAGTGCTCGGCTTGGATAACCACGGCCACCCCAGCGGGTTGAAGTGCTTCAAAGATAGCATCAGCAATTTGCTGGGTCATCCTTTCCTGAAGCTGGGGGCGCCTGGCGCAGATTTCTACCACCCTGGCCAGCTTGCTTACTCCTACCACTCTACCACCAGGACTAGGGATATAACCGACATGAGCTACGCCATAGAAGGGCAGGAGATGGTGTTCACACATGGAATAGAAGGGAATGTCCTTTAGAATCACCATCTCTTCATATCCTTCCTCAAAGTCTACCGCCAATTCAGCTTTAGGGTCGACGTCCAAACCGGAAAAGAGCTCGGCATACATTTCAGCCACCCTCTGTGGCGTGTCCTTTATGCTCTCTCTGTGAGGATCCTCACCAATAGCCTTTATTATGGAGGCCATTGCCAATTTGATTCTATCTTGATTAACCATCTAAATCCCCCTCTTTACAAAGCTTACGCTGTTTTTATCCGTGCTACCATAGAAATCCGAACCGAGGTAAAGGAGCGGCTTTATCTTATTCAGGTCGAGAACCTCCGCCGGGGTAAATGCTTCCTCGAGGAAGTGCACAGCTACAATCTCACCGACTATCCAGATGTGGTCACCATAGGACTTACTATCCACCAGCTTGCATTCATAGGCAGCATAAGCATCTTTTAAGATAGGTGCCGTGGTCTTCAAAGGCTTCTCTTTCTTGATATTAAATCTCTCAAATTTGTCCATCTGCTGTCCGGAAGTGCCGCCGATGGCAGCGGCAAGGGAGGCTTTCTCTAGAGAAATGAAATTAATGCCAAACTCCCGGCTTTCCGTGATGAGCTGGTAAGTAAATCTCTTAGGTGCAATGGCGATGCCGTAGAGGGGTGGTTTAAGAGAAATTGAGCTGTGCCAGGCGGCGGTCATAGCATCATCCCTACCCCGGGCACTAGCGGTAACTATAACTGCTACCTTGGGATTATGCTGGCTGAATTTCCCTATAGCTTCGGTAACAATTTTTGGCATAATTTTAACCTCTTTAATCCAGTGTCATTCTCTCTACAATACCACTGTGGCTCGCTGCCTTTTGTCATCTCCGGGCATGGTGAGGAATCGCCGGGGTCGGGAATTTCAAAACTTCCTCAACAGCCGCCAGGTCAGCAGGGAGCTCTATCGGTGGCTGGGCATATCTTGCTGGCACACCGGGGTCCTTTAGCCCGGTGCCGGTGACGATGCACACTACACGCTTGCCCGAAAAGTCATTCTTTTTGGCCAGCTTAATAAGCCCGGCTAGGGAAGCTGCTGAAGCTGGCTCGCCGAAGATACCTTCTCTGATTGCCATCAATCTATAAGCATTCATAATTTCGTCATCAGTAACACAGTCAATGATGCCTCCCGACTCGTCCCGGGCAGCTACTGCCTTCTGCCAGCTAGCAGGGTTGCCAATGCGAATAGCTGTGGCAATGGTCTTGGGTTGTTTGATGACCTTGTCTAGCACTATGGGGGCGGCGCCTGCGGCCTGAAAGCCCATCATTTTGGGAGTATGGCTGGCCTTACCCGCGCGATGGTATTCCACAAATCCCTTCCAGTAAGCAGTGATATTGCCGGCATTGCCCACAGGTATGAAGAGATAATCGGGAGCATTCCCCAGGTCGTCTATAATCTCAAAAGCTGCCGTTTTCTGACCTTCGATACGATTAGGATTCAGTGAGTTTACCAGGGTAACGGGGTATTTTTGGGTCAAGGCACGTACTATGTGAAGCGCCTGGTCGAAATTACCTTTTATGCCTATAATCTGGGCGTCGTAAACAAGGGCCTGGGCCAGCTTGCCCGTAGCTATCTTGCCTTTGGGAATAATGACAATGGTTTTAAGTCCGAATCTAGCGCCGTAAGCGGCTGCCGAAGCACTGGTGTTGCCTGTGGAGGCGCAAATGATGCTCTGGCTGCCGCTTTCCACCGCCTTAGCCACCGCCACTACCATGCCCCGGTCTTTGAAAGAGCCGGTGGGGTTACAGCCTTCGAGCTTAAAATAAAGTTCACCATAGCCAAGCTCCTTCTCTAAAATTCGTGACCTCACTAAGGGGGTATCACCTTCCCCGAGCGTAATCAAAGGCGTAGCCGGGGTAACTGGCAAGAAATCACGATATCTCTTTAAGACACCTTGCTTCATCCCTCAACTCTGATAAAGTTGCTAACCTCGTCAACCTCTGATAGCTGCCTTAATTGCTTAAGAGCCTTTTGCACCCCTTTTTCCCCTGCCGGATAGGTCATAATGACGATTATGGCGGTTTGCGCTGCCAGGTCGCTTTCCTTCTGGATTACGGACGAAATGCTTATGGAATTGTCGCCCAGAACTTTGGAGATTTGAGCTAAAACACCGGGGCGGTCAGGCGCATTCAACCTGAGATAATACCGTGTCTTTAACTCGGACATGGGCTTAACAGTTACTCGCTGGTTTAATCTTAGTTCAGGAACATTATTTACGCCACGATAGATATTTCTGGCTATCGCCAACGCATCAGCCATAACAGCGCTAGAAGCTCTGAGAGCTCCAGCCCCTTCCCCATAAAAGACTAGTTTGCCAGCTAAGTCAGTTTCCACCTCGACGGCATTATAAACCCCATCTACTTTAGCTAACTGGGAATCCTGAGGGATAAAAACGGGATGAACTCTCATCTCCACCTTGTCATCATCTCTCTTGGCAATGGCTAGAAGTTTTATAGCATAGCCAAATTCTTTGGCATACAGAAAATCTCGAGCGGCAATATTTGATATTCCTTCGCGGTATACATCTTGAGGGACAAATTTAGTCCGAAAGGCCAGGTTGGATAAGATAACCAGTTTATAAGCAGCATCTATTCCCTCTATATCATTAGCGGGATCGGCTTCAGCATAACCTAATTTTTGGGCTTGTTTTAAGGTCGAAGCAAAATCCAGTCCTTCGTGTGCCATACGGGTCAGAATATAATTAGTGGTGCCGTTAAGGATGGCATGGATGGCCGAGATTTTATTGGCGGCTAAGTCTTGTTGGAAAGAGGAGATGAGTGGTATGCCGCTACCTACGCTTGCCTCGTAGCGGAGGTCGGCATTATGTTTCCTGGCCAGAGAGAATAGCTCATATCCATGTTTGGCCATTACCTCCTTATTGGCCGTAACTACGTGCTTTCCGCTAGTGATGGCTTGCTCTATATATTCTGTTGCCGGGCGTTCGCCGCCAATGAGTTCGATTACTATATCTACCTCAGGATGAGAGAGGACTTCTTCGGGGTGGCTGGTCAGTAAGTTGGGACTAACTTCTACCGAGCGTCGTTTATTTACATCGCGCACCAGCACTTTTTTCAAAATTAAGGAAAGCCCTGCCTGCTCAGCTAGGCTGTCGGCCTTGGTGACTAGAACTTCAGCCACACCGCTGCCTACAGTCCCCAAGCCCAATAAGCCGATGCCAATAGCTTTCTTCATTGAGGTGTTACATTCCCGCCAAAACCTGGTTTATGGCATACGATTTCTTGTCTGCATCTAGGTAGGTGTTAATTGTGCTTTCGTCTGTCCAGTTTTTCAACCAGTCGTTATAGTGATTGTCTATTAGTTGCTGCTTGACGTTATCTGAAAGCTCGAGGTTACCCCTACCTACAACATTCACCAGCCAATAGCCACCAGTGGTGTGGACCGACTCATCTTTAACTGGCTCACTTACCTCGTTGACAGTAAGGTTGAAGGCAACTGTGTCGAAAGCCGTGCTGCTCATATTCCCTACTTTTAGCCAACCAAGCTCACCACCTCCAGTTTTGCTTTTATCCTGGGAATAATTCCCAGCTAGAGCGCTGAAGTTTCCACCAGCTGCCAATCGGGCTTTAACTTGCTCTGCCTCCGCCTCGCTGCCCAGCAGCATGGCTTCGGCGTTTATCTCATCGTCTTGCTTAGCAGTAACCTCTATAAGCCAATAGCCGACATTCTTAATCGCCGTTTCATCGTAAATGGGCTGGCTTATGTTGCCGGGGGTAAGGTTAAAAGCGGCATTGGCAATCAAGGTATTGGGCATCAGCTCCGCCGGCAGCCAGCCCAAATCGCCTTCAATCGAAGAGTTACAAGAGAACTCGTCAGCCAAAGCGGTAAAGTTGCCGCCAGCCTTAACTTCGCCTATTAGGTCAGTAGCTACCTCTTGACTCTTTACAAGCATTACTTGCACGTCAGCTTGCTCCATCGTGGCAGGCAGCTGGGAACCAAAATAGTCCCTGACCTTTTGGTCTAACAGACTGGCCCTGACTATATCTTGATGTGTACTATCATTGGGAAACCCATATTGTTGTAATGCCGCATCTATTTCAGCAGTAGTAACTGTAATGTTCAGGCTCTTAGCTCCCTGTCTTAGCAATTCAGCGTTGATAATATCATCGGCGACCATATCAGCAAGATAATTGCCGTAGTTAGAGAAGGTCGTGGAATTCATGCCGTAAACGTTGGCGTAAGCAGCGAGCGTGTTTACAAAGTATCCCATGGTAAAGGGGACGTCGTTTACCTCAATCACAACCTCACGCAAGGGCCCAACTCTGGCCTTATAGTCCGCATAGTACCCATAGCCCACCCAGCTCGAAATGCCAACCAGGAAAACAACAGCAGCGATTATCACAATTCGGCGTATTTTCATCTGGCGCTGCCATTTGGAGAGTTGGTGCTTAGTGGGGGCTCGCTCAGATGTAGCTTTCTTCTGTTTCTTAGCCATGAATCACAACCTGCCAATCTATATTTTCTTTGTTGCGGTCACTATGATAACATATTAATGGAAGTCATGGCGACGGGGTGTAGCGCAGCCTGGTAGCGCACCTGAATGGGGTTCAGGTGGTCGGAGGTTCAAATCCTCTCACCCCGATTTTTACGCAGATACAGAAATTTGCTAACTCCAGACGGGGTGGGTTATCGCCTAAAATAGTAGAGTTTACTGTGGTTGCTTAACTCAATTTTTCATGGGGTATTAGGGAGCAAGCCCCGCCGCTTTCAGGATATCGGGAACCACCTCTTCCTTGCCGATAGCCATGACATGGACTCCGTCGCACATGGAGTCCTTTTTTATAGCGGCAATCATCCTGCCAGCGATTTCTATACCTTTATTGAGCGCCTCGCCTTTGGGGGCAGCCGTTAATTCATCAATCAGGTTTTGGGGCACAAAGACGCCCGGGACATTTTCGTTCATATACTTCGCCATCCTGGCTGACACAAGCAGGATGATGCCGGCTAGTATCTTGACCGGGAACTGGCGGGCATATTCCATAAACTTGGCAAATTTGTCCAAGTCATAGATGGCTTGAGTCTGGAAGAATTCGGCACCGGCTTCAACCTTTTTTTCAAACTTGATTAACTGAGGCTCAATCGGGTTTGCTTCAGGTGTGACTATGGCTCCGGCACAGAACTCCACAGTCCCGTCGAGCTCATTCCCTCCCAGGTCTTTGCCCGATTCCATCTGCCGAATTGCCCTCAGCAACTGTGTTGAATCCAGGTCGAAAACGCCCTTGGCCGCCTTATGGTCGCCAACTACAACAGCATCTCCAGTTAGGCAGAGGACATTTCTTATGCCTCTGGTATATGCGAAGAGAAGCTCGGCTTGAAGGGCAAGGCGATTACGGTCGCGGCAAGTCACCTGTAATATAGGCTCGCCACCTCGCTCCTTGATGGCCAGACAGCCACCAATGGAGGGAAAGCGCATTACGGAACTCTGGTGGTCAGTGACATTCAGCGCGTCTACTTTATCCTTGAGAAGGTCAATGTGGTGGAGCATCTTCTCAATGTTTGTCCCCTTTGGTGGGCCGATTTCGCTGGTTATCACAAATTTACCAGATTTAAGAACTTCCCTAAAACTCGGCGCCATAACTCCTCCTTCACGTAATCTTGGTCATTCGTGGCCTGGGTGCCACGTTGTAATCTCTGGGGGGATGATACTTACGCATCAAGTCAAGACGGCCCTGTTCTTTTAGTCGCTGGTATATGAGAGTCCAGGCACAATCCTTTTCCTTATCCACCTCACATTTGCCATTATTGGTGCCACCACATGGGCCGTTCAGCAAACCTTTGTGACATGCCGTCAAGGGACAGATGCCCGCAGTCTCCCCCAGGATGCATTGACCACATTGGGCACAAACCTCTTGAAAACAGCCCGGACCATCCTCGACGCCTATAAAAAGAGTGTCCAGGGCAGGAATGGCCGGCTTGTCAATATAGGTGCTCAGCTTATGCACACCTAAAGCACAGGCCATGACCAGAACACAGGTGGCATTCTGAATGGCTCCATTATTTTCTTTAATAGCTACTTCGGTCATTTCATCACAGGCAGTAGGGATAACTATCCAGCCGGTGACTAGCTTGCCCAGCCCTTGTAGACGCTCCCTCATCTCCAGAACCTCTTCTCTCCCGCCAGTTTTAGTCATTGTGGCGCATGTGCCACAACCAGCAATATATACTCGGCCAAACCTCTCTAACTGCTGCTCGATTTCCTTAAAAGGCTTCTGCTTAGTAATAGATTTCATGCCTGACCTCCCACAAATTAAAAAAGTCAAAAGTCAAAGGTTAAAAATCAAAATGACAAATCAAAAATAAAAATGCAAACTTGAGATTCCAAGTCATTGCGAGCGAAGCGAAGCAATCCCAGCATCAACCGTCGAGATTGCTTCGTCGCTAACGCTCCTCGCAATGACACCCGGTGAACGCTTACTTTTCTAGGTCGCATCTTAAGCAACGCTTAGCCTCCTGTCTCGCCTTCTCCTCAGAAAAGCCCAGTTCTATCTCTTTAAAGCTACCTTTCCTCTCTTGAAGAGGGACATGAGGTGTTTCTGGCCTGAATTGAGGTTCCCAGCTTTCTTCCTCCTCTTGGGAGGAGACAAGCTCCTCCCCTACAATAACGGTGGGCTTCAGGTCATATATCTCGACCCGTGAGGTATCACGCCGAAGATATTTGTCTATGGAGATAGCCCCTCTCCGGCCAGTCGCAATAGCTTCTATAACCATGCCTGGTCCAGAGACAAAATCACCCCCGGCAAAGACCCCAGGAACATTAGTAGCTAATTTGTTTTCATCAACCGCCAGCCTCTCCCACCGAGTCCGCTCAAGAGCACTACCCGGGGGTAAAAATGACAGGTCTGGAGCCTGCCCCACAGCAGCAATGACGGTATCGGCGGGGGCAAAAAACTCCGAGCCAGGGATGGGGATTGGGCGACGGCGTCCACCGGCGTCGGGCTCACCCAGCCTCATGTGTACACACTGTAAACCATTCACTTTCCAGTTGTCGCTTACTATGCGGGTGGGGCTGATGAGGAAATTAACCTGGACACCCTCAGCCAGAGCTTCATCGTATTCCACCTCGGTTACTGGCATCTCCTCCCGCGACCGACGGTAAAAGATGCTAACTTCATCAGCACCAAGGCGAAGAGCTGTGCGAGAGGAGTCCAGGGCCACATTGCCACCCCCGATAACAGCGACACTGCGTCCAATCTTGACAGGCTTGCCAATCTTTACATCTCTTAGAAATCTCAAACCATAGTAGAAACCTTCAGTGTCCTCCAATTCTCCGGGTATGCCGATGTTCTGACTCCTTTGCGCCCCAGCAGCGATGAAGACAGCTTCGAAACCACTGTTTCTGATATCCTCTATGGTGAAATTTACGTTGACTGGTGTATTGTATTTTATCTCCACTCCTCGCTTGGTGATATAATCTATTTCCTTCTCAATAACTTCCCGCGGCAAGCGAAAGTCGGGTATAGCTACCGAGAGCATACCCCCGCCTACGGGGAGAGCTTCGAAAACTGTGACAGGATAGCCCATTTGAGCCAGAAAGTAGGCGCAGGACAACCCTGTAGGTCCCGCCCCTACTACCGCTACTTTTTGGCTGTGAGTCTGGGGGAAAGGTTCTGGTTGAGGTAGCTCCCCAATGTGGTCAAAATACCAGTCGGCAGCAAATCGCTTAAGCGCCCGGATTGCTACGGGGTCGTCGAGTTCCCCGCGGCGGCATCTTCCCTCGCAGGGGTGATGACAAATGCGGCCACAAATAGCCGGGAAGGGATTACGCTCCTTGATGGTGTTGATAGCCTCTAGGTACTCACCATCGGCAATTTGAGCCACATATTTAGGAATGTTGATGCCCACAGGGCAGGTATGCTGACACGGTGATATCATAAGGGCATCGCAAACGGCGGCCGGGCATTTCTTTTCCCTTATGTGAGTTTCATATTCGTCTCTAAAGTAGTTCAGGGTGGTAAGGACAGGATTAGGCGCGCTTTGACCCAAGCCACATAGCGAGCATTCTTGCACTGTCTTAGCTATGTTGAGCAAGGTGTCAATATCGCCCTCACGCCCTTTGCCCTGAGTAATTCTGGTCAGTATCTCCAGCATTTGTCTGGTTCCCAAGCGACAAGGGACACATTTCCCACAGGACTCCGCCTGGGTGAAGCTCAAGAAGTACCTGGCTATCTCCACCATACAGGTGGTCTCGTCCAACACCACCATGCCGCCAGAGCCCATAATCGAGCCTAATTGAGCTAGTGTTTCATATTCCACGGGGGAATCAAGAAATCGGGCAGGGATGCAGCCGCCTGAAGGACCACCCGTCTGCACCGCCTTAAACTGCTTGCCCCGGGGAATACCACCCCCGATATCAAAGATAATGGTGGATAGGGGAGTGCCCATAGGCACCTCTACTAACCCACTGTTGGCAATCTTCCCCGTGAGAGCAAAGACCGCCGTCCCCTTGCTCTTTTCCGTACCGATGCTGGCAAACCAATCAGCCCCGTTGTTGATTATTTGGGGCACAAAGGCAAAGGTCTTGACGTTGTTTAGCGAGGTAGGCTTGCCACCCAGGCCTCTCTCCACTGAGCGAGGTGGTGTTTGACGGGGCATACCTCTCCTGCCTTCAATTGAGGCCATCAGTGCCGTGGACTCCCCACAGACGAAGGCTCCTGCCCCCTCCACAATGTCCACATCGAAGCTGAAGTCTGTTTCGAGGATTTTCCTGCCAAGAAACCCGCGCTCTCTTGCCTGGGTGACAGCTACCTTGAGGCGCTTCACAGCTAGGGGATACTCAGCCCGGACGTATATGTAACCGTCTTGGCTACCAATGGCATAAGCACTGATCGTCATCCCCTCTAGGACGGAGTGAGGATCCGCCTCCAAGATAGAGCGGTCCATAAAGGCACCGGGGTCACCCTCATCAGCATTACAGATTACATATTTAGGCTTGCCTGCGGCTCGGCGGCATCCCTCCCATTTCCTCCCGGCGGGGAATCCAGCGCCACCTCGCCCGCGAAGGCCGGATTTCTTAACCTCCTCAATAACCTGCTCGGGAGTCATCAAAAGAGCCTTTCTCAGTGCCCGATAACCGCCACGAGCAATATAATGCTCGATTTTTTCCGGGTTGATATGCCCACAATTGCGTAGAATGACACGCTGCTGTTTTTTGTAGAAGTTTATCTCTGAATAGTGTGGCATGGCTTTGCCAGTTACCGGGTCATGGTAGAAAAGGCGTTCCATAGGCTTGCCATCTCGAAGATGAGAGATGACAATTTCTGGAGCATCCTCGGCTTGGACATGGGTATAGAAAATGCCTTCGGGTTCAATGACTACATTGGGACCCTGCTCGCAGAAACCGTGACAACCAGTGAAATCCACCTCGGCATGGCTTATCCCTTGCCGGCTTATTTCTTCCCTAAGCGCCTCACAGACAGCATCAGAGCCGCTGGAGAGGCATCCTGTTCCCTGACAAACAAAAATAGTATGATGGTTTTGCATACTACCCTCTACCCTCCCGATTCCTGAACAACTGCTCTACTTTCTTAGGGTTCATATGACCATGGACGTGGTCAGCGACGACTATATTGGGGGCGAGGGCACAAACGCCGATGCAGGCTACAGTTTCCAGGGTATATTCCATATCAGGAGTAGTCTCACCCTCTTCTAAATCTAGGCGCCGCTTAACTAATTTCAATATCGTCTTTCCCCCCCGCACATGGCAGGCAGTTCCCCGACATACTCTGACAACCTTTCTGCCCCGTGGCTGAGTGTAGAGCTGGGTATAAAAACTAATCACCCCTTGCACCTGACTGGGGAAAAGCCCCAAGCTTCTGGCTATAAGCGGTATAGACTGAAGAGGGATATACCCGAACTCACTTTGGATTTTATGCAGCAGTGGTATTAACGCCCACTTCTGTTGACTATATTCAGAAACAATGACATTTATTTGTGCTAGGTCAGCCTTTGTGATTGTCTTCGCTTTATTCATTAAGACTCACCCTTTCTATTCTCATATTAAGTAGCACGGGGGCTTGTCCCCCATCCTTTTGCCGAGGACAAGCCTCGGCGTTACAACTTCGCCCATCAAGGGAGAGAAAATTTCTCTATTTTTACGCTGCATGCTTTTAGTGAAGGCGCTTTTGTTTCTGGATTTAAGACAATGTCGAATAGCTCATTAACCGGAGTCTCTGGGAATGAAACTGGCATAAAGAGCATCCCTTCACGCAGTGTATCGGTAATCTTGACCATTGTAGTCACCTCGCCTACAGCTGAGATTACCTTGACTTTCTCACCATCAGTGATGGCAAGCTTTCTGGCATCAGACTCACAAATTTCCACAAAAGCCTCTGGGGAGAATTTCTTCAATCGCGCAGACCTTGAGCTTCTGGAGCCAGTGCCGAAATGATTAAAAATAGCCCCGGTTAGCAAGGTAAAGGGATAGCCCTTCTTCGCCTTTGCGGGTGGAACATACTCAACCGGGCAAAAGCGGGCAAAGCCCTCCGGGAACTGACCGCCATGTATGCGACCGACCCCCCGGTAACTACTCGACTCAGCTTGATACAGAGTCTTCGCCTCTGAGTCCGCGTAACCCCCCCCTTCATATAAGCTGTATGCTGATAGCTGACAACAGTCAACTATGTCGTCCATAACTTGTTGAGGAGAGGAATATGGCATTGGAGCCCCCATTTTGTCAGCCAGCTGCAGGATTATCTCCCAGTCTGGCAAGCTTTCGCCCAGAGGAGCGATTGCCTTTTGCACCATTTGTACCCTTCCCTCGAAGTTAGTGAATGTCCCATTCTTTTCAGCGAAGCTTGCGGCAGGTAGAACCACATTGGCTAGTTTGGCTGTCTCGGTAAGGAACATATCCTGGACTACGAGGAAATCAAGGGAGGTCAGGATTTCTGTAATGAATCTCGAATTTGGAAAGCTCAAGATTGGGTTTTCTCCCACGATGTACATACCTTTAATCCTTCCTTTTTTTACCTGTTCCATAATCTCCAGGGCCGTTAGTCCAGCCTTAGCCGGCAGGCTTACTCCCCAACGTTCTTCGAACTTTCCTCTGGCCTGGGCATCCACCACACTCTGATATCCGGGGAGGAATTTGGGCAGTGTTCCCATGTCGCAGGCACCCTGCCCGTTATTCGCTCTTTGTAGGGCATAGACGCCGCCTCCTCTGCGCCCAATATTTCCCGTCAGCAACGCCAAATTTGCCAGAGCCTTCACACTGTCCGTTCCTGTAATATGCTGCGTGATTCCTGTGCCATAGACAATTGCTGCCTGGCTTGCCTTGGCGTATAGTCGAGCAGCAGCACGAATTTCTTGACCTGGAACACCTGTAGCCTCCTCGACGTACTCCAAGGTATACTTTTTCAAGCTTTCGTCAAAAGTTTCGAAGTTATCTGTTCTTCTGGCGACAAATTCCTCGTCCAGCAAGTCTTCATCAATAATCACCTTGGCCAGGCCATTTATAAGAGCCACATCAGTGCCGACTTTAGGTCGTAACCAAAGATGGGCAAACAAAGAGAGCTTCGTCTGTCGAGGATCTATTAACAGTAACTTGGCACCTTGCTGTTTGATAGCTCGCTTTATGGCATAACCGACGGCAGGGGCTGAGGCATTGGGATCAGCCCCGATAACTAGTATAAGCTCGGTTTGTTCCAAGTCGCTAAGATAATTTGTAGTGCCGGAGAAGCTAAGGGAAGATCCCAGGCCGACACGACTGGCGGAGTTATACAAGCGACCGCCATTATCAATATTGTTAGTGCCCAGCACAGACCTGGCGAATCTCTGCAAAAGGTAGTTCTCTTCGTTAGTGCACTTAGAGGAGCCCAGGATGGCTAGACTGTCACCGCCATATTCATCCTTTATTCGCTGGAATTGAGTGCCTACCAGTTCCAAGGCTTCTTCCCAGGACAGTTCCTCAAAATTACCATTACCCTTGACCAGGGGTTTGAGCAACCTATCCGGGCTATGGATAAAATCACAGCCATAGCTTCCCCTCACGCAGAGCGTGCCTTTGTTCACTGAGCTTTCCTTGCCGGGCATGACTCGCACTACATGTCCATCCTTGGCTTCCAGGCAAATGCTACAACCACAGCCACAGAAGGGACAGGTTGTTTGGACAACAGTCTGGGTTGTTCCTCTATATGTTTTCTCCTTCTCCGTCAGCGCGCCTGTGGGGCACAGTGCTACGCAGGTTCCACAGAAAGTACACTCGGAGTTTTCCAAGGGCAAATTGTTCAGTGTCGCCGGTATGGTCGTAAATCCTCGTTGAAAGTAGTCAATAGCACCTTCAACGACTAGTTCCTGACAGGCTCGAATACATTTGGCGCACAGTATGCACTTGCTCAAATCCCGTTCAAGGAAGGGATTGACATCCTCAATGCTGGCCATCTGGGGAATCCTTTGCAACTCCACCAATCCGATGCCCAGGTCTGAGGCAATCTGGCGTAATTGGCAGCGGTTACCCTTATCACATACCAGGCAGGAATCAGGATGACTGGTAAGCATCAGCTTAACTATGGTTTTGCGGCGCTCTATGACTCGTGGGGAATGCGTGTTGATTACCATCCCCGATGCTATCGGTGTAACACAAGACGCCAGCAAAGCCCCATTTTGTTCATTCTCTACCAGACAGACGCGGCAAGCACCAGTCGGAGGTAAGTGGTTATTGTGACAGAGTGTAGGAATTTCTACGCCTGATTCTTTCGCTAGTTCTAGGATGGTCATCCCCAGATAGCCACTTACCTCGCGACCGTCAAGAGTAATGGTTATCGGCTGCAAACCAATATCCTCCTTCATAACTCAGCAGGTGTGGGTAAGGCTTTCCAAAAGGGATTACTTATTTTTATCTCGACCCTCCGGCCAGTTGGCAGACACGTAGGCAAAAGACCGGGGGAAGTATCTTCCCTCACCTACTGTCCTTATGCCAGTCAGGAGGTCGGAACTGGCAGCGCTCTTGGCAACAAAGCCGTAAGCCCCTACCTGCTTAGCAACAAACATGTTCTCTTCTTCGTCATATTGGGTTAGAATTAAAACCTTTGTCTCTGGGTATTCCGCGCTTATTCGTTTCGTTGCTTCAAGTCCGCTCATCACCGGCATGACTATATCCATCACCGCTACATTCGGCGTGAGACGCTGAACTTTATCAATGGCATCTCGCCCGTTAACAGCTTCACCGATTACTTCCATGTCTTTTTGCAGACTCAGCAGGGCGCAAATTCCTTCCCTGACAACAGCATGGTCATCTACCACCAGCACCTTAATTCTTCTCAGTGTCTTATCCAGGAATCTCTCAGCCCAGGCCGCTACTGAAGTTGACTCGACTGGCTTGATTAAATATTGTTCGGCTTCAAGCCTCAAGCCCTCGTCCATACGCCACCCCTTAATCAGACGCTTTTCCGGTGGGGCATCAACCACAATGAGAGGCACCTCTCTGAAATTGGGGCTCTGTTTCAACCACTGGTGCAGCCGAAAGGCATCTCCACGTGGCATTATTGTGCCCAAAATAATCAGGTCAGGTTTTTCATGACGCGCTGCCTCCTCTGCCTGTAATCTGTTGCCGACAGTAAGCACCTGCCAACCTTTTGCCAGTAACTTAGCTTGCATATCCGCAATGAACTCCGGCTCATCATCCACCAGCAGAATTTTAGTGTTACTTTCCATCTTTCACCCCTTGCAAACTACACGTTTTAGGAGTTTGTTTTAGCCTGCTACTATAAAGTATAATGCCCGGTCTACTGAAGGAATAGAGGTGTTTACCCCAGAAAGTAGGGAAATATCACCGCAATTTTCTGCAGTTAATCGCTCATTTATTTGGATAACGCTTCCCATTAGTGGGGTGTGGGAAATAAGCGATGCCGTGAAGACTACGAGGCAATAATCTCAGACGATGATAATGCCCTTGCGCAGAGCATACTTGAACAGGTCAAGGCGGTTGTGGATATCCAGCTTTGCCATCAGGTTAGTCTTGTGTCTTTCTACAGTTTTGGGACTAATGACCAGCATTCGGGCTATCTCACGAGTGGAGTGCCCTTCTGCTAGCAATTTTAGTATTTCTCTCTCTCTGTCGGTCAGTTGTTCGGAGGCGTCCTTGTTTTTTCCTACTCTGGCTATCTGTCGATAGTCTTCGACTAAGAGTCTGGCTATGGATGGAGATAGGAAAGAATCCCCATGGTACACAGACCGAATGGCTGAGGTAAGCTCTGAAGATGCCGCTGTTTTACTAATAAAACCGCTGGCTCCAGCTTCAATAACGGGTAATACATATTCTCTGTCTTCGTATTGGGTCAGTACTATCACCTTTGTCTCCGGGAACTCTTTGCGTATTCGGCGAGTTGCTTCCAGTCCATCCATAAGAGGCATGACTATGTCCATAAGCACTATGTCAGGCGAAAGCCTGGTAACCATTTCCAGCGCGTCCCTGCCATTGGTGGCCTCGCCTACTGCTTCTATATCCCCGGTAAGAGCAAGCAAGGCACAAATACCATCACGTACGATGGCATGGTCGTCAGTTACCAGTACTCTTATTTTCGCCATATCTAATGTCTTGACCTATTGGAATCTTGGCCCAAACCGTAGCTCCTGCTCCAATCTTGGACTCGATACCGCTGGTGCCGCCAAGGAAGCCGATCCTCTCTCTCATACTGAATAATCCACGGCCTCGCCCACTTTCCTCCACATCGGTGATTTTGGAAACATCAAATCCTTGCCCGTCATCGCTAATACTTAGTGAGAACTCATTTGGTTGATATACCAGCACTATGGAAGCATTCTTTGCTTTAGAATGCTCGGCAATGTTGCCAATGGATCCCTGAAAAACGCGGAAAAGAGCAGCTTCTACATCAGGAGGAAATCGCATCTCAGTTCCTTTAACCTCCACTGTTACGTTAATGTTTAAGGGCTGAAGATTACTCTTGGCATGCTGGCGAACAGCAGCGACTAACCCCAGCGTATCCAATACAGCAGGGTGGAGATTAGACATTACCCTATTTACTTCCTTATGTACCTGCACTGTCAGCGATTGGACTTTCTTCAGTCCAGCAATGAGTTGAGCGTCTTGATTACCAGACTTCGCGGACATTTCCATCAGCGCTTCTAGCTGAAGTGCTATCCCAGAGAGCGATTGACTGGTCTCATCGTGTAGCTCACGGGCAATCCTCCTCCGTTCCTCCTCCTCTGCTACAAGATTCTGTCGTGCAAGTTTGCGTAATCTTTCTCGTGCTTTTCTCAGCCGCTCGTTCAATCTTGCCTGCTCGATAGCTATGCCAAGTTGGTCCCCAATCGAGTGCAAGAGATGCACGTCTTCTTTGGTGAAGCGATGTGGCACATGGCTAGCAACATTCATCACCCCTAGAACATTATCTTTCGCTCGGAGGGGGACGCTGATAAATGCCCTTAAACCCTCTAAGCTTATCAGGTCAATCCGAGCGGCATTTGGTTCTGAGGAAATATCCTCCAGTAGCACTGACCTGCCGCTTTGAGTTACTTTTCCGGCAATTCCCTCGCCAACTTTAAGACGCATCTCTTCAGCATACTTATCAGACAGACCGTGATAAACTTGGTAGGACAGCGTCTGACTCGGTTCGTCCAGGAGCATTATTCCTCCCACGGTCCCATTCATGATGTTGAGCACATTATCCAAGCCAATTCTAAGAATAGCATCCAACTCATGCAGACCGCTGATTGCCGCCGAGACTCGACTCAAAGCCACGAGGTCATGATAATGTTTCTCAGTCTTGCTGCCCTGATCAGATAGATTTAAATCAGAACTAGCTGGACCGGCGGCTTTATTAACTCCCTTACCCTTTTCCATTGTCAGTTACTTCACCAAAGTACCCCTGGGTTTTCAAGAGCCAACAAGGAAACTCACAAGGTTTTCCACCACGAACAAAGATGCTTTCCCTTCAAATAAGACTATACAAAATCATGACCTTTTGCAACTTCTTGTGTTTGCTACGATTAAGCAACGCATTGCCTTCTTCCCAAGATAGTGGAGTCATCCCTGGCACCGGCAGGCGATGTAAGACATGGTAAACAAGCCCTAAACACTAATATCCAAATCCAAGAATCTGATTCAGCACCGTTAGTGGCGGAGCGATTTATGAATGACAGAAAGGGATTGAGCAGGTGCAATAGCAAACACACTGTCACCCAGCCAAATCGAAGATTTGGTTGGGAACTCGGCCCCGGCAAAATCAACAGATTTTGTGGGGTTAAGTGAATTGGGCAACCGCATCATTTTAAAGCATCGCCTATTGCTTGTTATTGGCGGAGAGGGTGGGATTCGAACCCACGGTCGAGGAAACCCCGACACACGCTCTCCAGGCGTGCCTGTTAGGCCACTCCAGCACCTCTCCGCGGAGAGGGTGGGATTCGAACCCACGCTCCGATATAATCGGAGACCGCTTTTCGAGAGCGGCACCATCAACCACTCGGTCACCTCTCCTACTGGTTTATTATACCATCTGCTGTGAAAGTAGCTTGCTTTGTTGTTCTCTTCCTGCTAGGGCATGGCATTTTGGTTGCCAGGCATGGCCAAAGCGAACTCGAATGATATTATCCGCCTCTATGCAGAACAGATATGCGGCCACAAGGGCGGTGATCCTTCGTAATAGGTGAGTTTTGCAAAAAACAAGAACCTCTAGGCAAAATTTCAGGGGGTGTGATAACCTTTTAGGAAAATTAAACTATTACGCGTTTTATGGCATTACAGATTCTCGCTTTCTTTCTGTTCATTTGTCAAAAGCGAGCAGTCATGCGCCAGAACACAGATAGCTGGGTTCTGAGAAATCACTAAGGAGGGTTGCACGCATGGAAGGAAAGGCATGGTATAACCTGGATGTAGCCGGGGTTGTCAGCTCTTTGGGCTCAAACGCCGAAGGTTTGACTCCCGAGGAAGCCAAAAAACGCCTCGCTCAATACGGACTGAACGAACTTCGAGAAGAAAAGAAGAGGATCTCCGTCTGGTCATTGGTTGCAGAGCAGTTCAAGAGTACCTTAATTATTATCCTTATGGCGGCAGTAGTTATCTCGGTTGGTCTGGGCATAGTCAGTTACAAGCCGGGAACTGGGCTACCTGAGGAAATTACTGATGCTATTGTAATATTTGCCATCGTGATAGCCTGCGTTGCCCTTGGTGTGATTGAGGAATATCGTTCAGAGAAAGCGATGGAAGCTCTCAAAAAGATGGCGGCTCTCACTGCCACTGTAATCAGGAAAGGCGCAGACGTAGAAATACCAGCCACGGATGTAGTGCCAGGCGATATAGTTGTGTTGAGCACCGGAGACA
>Ga0315280_10002034_pt1 | contig 33496 bp, 36 predicted proteins | sample YL17G06_40_MG_FD_203697 | JGI IMG/M metagenome (GOLD analysis project Ga0315280, IMG submission 203697) | Sediment microbial communities from Yellowstone Lake, YNP, Wyoming, USA - YL17G06_40 | ecosystem: Environmental > Aquatic > Freshwater > Lake > Sediment | place: USA: Wyoming | collected...
TAGTAATCAACGCCAACGACCGGGGCGGTTCAATTCTGCTAATCAAGAGAACGGAACGTCAAGGTGATCCTTGGTCGGGGCAAATGGCCTTCCCAGGAGGACATAGGTCACCGACTGATCAGACATTCCTCGAGACGGTGATTCGTGAAGCTCGGGAAGAAGTTGGAATCAGATTACAAGAACATGAGTTGCTCGGCATGCTACCCATTGTTCTCACTGGTGGCAGACGGGTTCGTGTCGCTCCATTTGTGTTTCAATTGAAGCAAGACGTGGTCGTCAAAACGAACGAAGAGGTCGACGAAAGCTTCTGGGTACCCTTGAATGAGCTGCAAAGGATGATGCCGGTTAGAACGAAAGTTCATGTTGAGGAGGGTAGGTTGACTGTTGACGCATTCATCTATCGCGACCGTGTGATATGGGGATTGACTTTCCGAATAATCAACACCCTCCTTAACCGTCGAACTGACATGGATTCATCGGAAAGACTTTTCTTTCAGACAAAGTGACGAGAGACAGCGATTCGGACAAATCTCCTAAATGGTCCTGCTCGCCGTCTCACGGTAACCTTGAGGAAGAGTGAAGGAATTGGCTACAACCCAGCTCAAGCAACTGGTGCATAATGGGGTCCTAATCCCAGACCCCTACAGCCCTCAGGGTTTCACCATCACCTTCCGTGGACAGCCCCTCAAGCTGAATCCATTTCAAGAGGAGATGGCTGTCAAGTTCGTACAGAAATTCGGGACGCCGTACTTTGAGGATAAGACCTTCCGTTCCAACTTCATGGAGGATTTCGCGAAAGCTCTAGGGCTTGAAGAGAAGATTGCTGTAGACGACTTCGATTGGTCGGCAATAGTTCGTTGGGTTGAAGCGGAGAGAGTCCGCAAGGCGAACATGTCGAAGGAAGAGAAGAAGCAACTTGCTCAAGCCCGAAAGAAGATTCGTGAGGAACGGAAAGAACGGTATGGTTGGGCTACCGTTGACGGGGTCAGAATGGAGATTGCAAACTACACCGTGGAACCACCGTCGATATTCCTTGGGCGAGGAAAGAATCCGTATAGGGGACGCTGGAAAGCCGCCATAGCCACCAAAGATGTTACCTTGAACCTGAGTCCCGACGCCCCAACACCGCCGGGTGAATGGACGGGAAGAGAGTGGCGGCCGGACGAGCTCTGGATAGCACGATGGACGGACAAGCTGTCGGGGAAGGTGAAGTACGTCTGGTTCCATGACGCCACACCCATGAAACAGGGGAGGGTGCAAGAGAAATTTGACTTGGCGAAGCAGCTCGAATCAAAGATCGTTGATGTCAGAGCACACATCGCAAGAAATTTGGTCGCGGAAGATGTTAAGCGGCGTAAGGTTGCGACAGTCGCCTACCTGATCGACGTCTTCAAGATACGCGTGGGCGATGAGGAGGAGACTGAGAGCGGCACCGTCGGCGCAACAAGTCTTCGCAGTGAACACATCCGCCTCCACAAAAGCCCACCCAAGGTGAAACTCCATTTCCTAGGCAAGGATTCGATTCTGTTCGAGAGGGAGGAGGAAGTATCCGAGGCCGCCTTCAAGAACCTAAAGGAGTTCGCCTCTGACGGGGATCGGATCTTTAGCGGAATAACAACCAACCAGGTCAGAGAATTCCTATCCGAAGCTATGCCCGGCCTCAGCCCCAAAGTATTCCGCACATACTCCGCAACGCATCTCTTCAGGCATGAACTGGAAACATCCCAAGTCAAACCTGAGAGTCAGGAGTCGGAGAAGAAGATGGCCCTAATAGAAGCCAACGCGGCTGTAGCACAGCTAATGAATCATCAGAAGGCCGTACCGAAAAAGTGGGAGGAGACCTACAAGAAGCGCCTTGAGATGCTACATTCCCTCAAGAGCAAGAAAGGCAAGTCAATGATCAAGAGGCGGCAAGGTCTCAAACTACGTCTGGAACAAATGCGACTCAGCAAGAAATGGAACCTAGGGACGTCGCTAAGAAACTATATTGACCCAAGAGAAGCCGTGAGTTTCTGCCGAAAAGTAGACTATGACTGGAAGGCCTTCTATCCAAAGACGCTCGTAACCAAATTCACGTGGGCAGAAGCAACAGCATAACAGACACCACCGGACACCAAGTCGAGGATTCTCGGTCTGACGGCCGAGGTCAAGATGGAAACGATGACGTTCCCCTGCTTGTACACAAAGATAGCGACCTCGAGAAAAGAGAAAAAAAGGTGTAGTTGAAGTTGCCAGAAGAGGTCAGTCAGCTTAGTAGACTACGTATTCCTGCCAAGCTGGATACGCATAGTATCCAAACCAAGGATGGCTGTAGGGGGACGTAGCTTGGCAACCAAACTCGCTGCTTCGCCATTACGTCTTCACCTCCTTTCTTACACCATTTTTCCTTGTCTTGTAGGGATCTGAAGCCTTGCACCCGTCGTCTTCTTGATTAGCGGTCCAACAGCCTCAGACTTCCAGAGGTGAGGGGAATATTTAATGCCTGTTCGTATGTAGCACACACCTACACTAATTCTACTTGGTGGAAATCTGGATAGAAATCAGTGAATCAGCAATTGGGCTCGAGTTAGGTTCTTTGTCATCTTAGATTCGGAGTCATAGCAATATCGCAACCATCAAAGTAACACGTTGTCCCCCAAAAATGGGGTACACCCCCCTCCCCCAAGCCTACGCGCAGGTACTGAGATTCCAACTCAAGGAAATGTCCTCTCGATCAATAGTGATCAAGCCCAATGCGCTTCTTTGCTATCTTAGATTCGGAGGCCTAACAATATCGCAACCCCTAATGCTATTATCACAACGTTACCGACTGCAAATGTTGCTACTTGCACTTTAGCGGGAAGGCGTTTGTGTACTAGACCGCTGATTGATGCCAAAAAACTCTGCCAAGATAATGACGCAAGGAAAGCTCCCGAGATGAAGAGTATTGCGTTTATCGAAGGTTGAGGCGAGTTGGCTCTTATTCCCAGGATCAGAGTTGTGAAATAAGTTACCGTAACTGGGTTGAGGAGTGTCAGCCCAAGAAACATCCCATATGTGTGTGGGCAATCTGTAGTTCTGAACCGAAGTCCGTCGCCACGGTCTGAAGTTTTTCTTCCGTGGTATAGCAACCATCCGCCTATGGCGATTAAGCCTAGTGCACTTCCAATTCGCAAAATCGAGGCGAAAGGTGCGAGGGCGGTTACCAAGAACGTGCCCGCCATAACAGCGATCGTTGCGTAGATCAAGTCAGCTGATGCAGCACCAGCCCCAGCGCTCAACGCGATCCAAAATCCGCGACGAAGACCCAATTCAAGAATCAGAATTGCAATCGGACCGACCGGGATAGCGATGCCGTATCCTGCAACAATGCCACTTAGAAACGCGTCGAGAGACAAGGCGGTCACTAGATCGGCTTGGGGTTTCTGCCACTAGAGAGCCGCGGGATACGTGCCTTTGGACTGTGGTGTCTTCAGGAATGGAATTCGTCGGCTAGTTCTTGGAGTAGCTTTGCGTGGCGTTGTTCATCCGTCATTATCTTATTGAAACTCTTTTTGATTGATGTGAGGATGCGGATGTGGTTCTTTGAATCTTCAATGATTTTGACCAGTGTCGTCTTGATTTTCCTGCTGTCAGTTTGCTTCATCAGTTTGGTGTAGCTGTCGACGATGTCTTCTTCAACTGCTAACCAGTAGGAAATGTTCTCTTCAATGACGCCGTGATAACCCATCTCAACGTCTTTTTCGGCTTTGACCGCTTGGTCCACGGTTTCTATGTCTTTAATTATTCGTTCTCTTCCTCTTCCACTCTCTTTCTCACTCATATCAATCACCCTGAAAACCCTGCGAGAAGAGCCTTAACCGCATCAGCGGCTGGCTGATAAAACATGTTCGGGTAAAGGCCGGTGAGCAGGCTCAACGCAACTAGTACCATGCACGGAATCAGCAGCAACTTCGGGATCCGGGTAGCACCATTGCCATCCAAGGCACTACTCGGTGCTGCGAAGGCGACTACGCGAATCACCCTGAAGTAATATGCGATTGAGATCAGCAGATTGACAAGCATCAACACTACTGCAGCGTTCAGTACAAGTGAACCCACTGCCAAGTTGGATAGAACGATGAGGAACTCACTCCAGAATAGGCCAAATGGTGGAACCCCAGTCATCGCCAGAGCACCAAACGCGAACAGGGCTGCGAGGATCGGGCTCTTCCTTCCGAACCCAGCCATCTCCTTCAGACTCCTCGTACCAATCTGGAAAGTTACAACCCCGGCTAGGAGGAATAACATCCCTTTCAGAAGTGCGTGATTCCAAATGTGGAACATGCTGGCTGAGAATCCGGCTGGCGTTAAGGTCGCGATTCCTAGTAGGATGTAACCTACCTGAGCGATACTGGAGTACGCTAGAAGTCTCTTCAAATCATCTTGCTGCAGAGCGGAGAGGTTTCCGATGAACATGGTTGCTACCGCGGCAGTCGCGAGTAAAGGTTGAGCAAGAACAGCGTACGCGGGCAACGTGAGAATTCCTCCGAGCAGACGGATGAAGGCGAAGCTACCCACTTCGATGATGATCCCGGAAAGCAGGGCGCTCATTGGGCTCGGGGCGGCCGGGTGCGCGTCAGGTAACCACATGTGTAAGGGTGCCACTGCAGCCTCTACACCGAACCCCAGAAAAATCAGGATTATTGCCAAGATGCCGATTGGGGTTAAAGTGGCGAACGCTTTGATGAAGGTCTCTATATTCAGTGTCCCAATGAGACCGTAAACAAGAGCGATGCCATAGAGAGCCGTAAGGCTTCCGATTCCGCTCATCAAGAGGTACTTCACAGTGGCCTCTATGGCTTCCCAGCTATGCTTGTAGAATGCCACCAAGCCGTAGGCGGCGACACTCATACTCTCCCAGCCAATGAAGAAGGTCAGCAGGTCACCAGATATTGTGACCGCATAGATACTCAAGTAGAGCAGTAGTATGAGCGACTGAAAGACGGCTGAATTAGCCTCCTTAGACAGGTAAGCGATGGAGTAGAGGCTGATCAGGATTGATAGGAGTAGAGCAATTGAGGAAATGTAAACGCCAAGTTCGGTTATTGTGAAGGTTGTAGCTAGAAAGCTCGGTTCAACTCGAATCACAATCGACTTGTGCATCGCCAGCACCAGCATTGCCTGTTGCAGGTTACTGTAGGCGATGAACGCGAAGGACACAAGAGCCACAGCGCCGCTAACCGCCGAGCGGTGACTGGTTCTATTTCTGACTAGTAGATCCAAAATCAGGATGCCAAATGCTCCTATGAAACCCGGCCAGAATGTTGTCACCAGCATAATCCAGTCGGTCATACGTTCATCACCACCCAGAGTACGAGGATTAGCAGGACCACAAGCATCGGCCACAGATTCTTGGCGAGTATGCCGGTCTGTATTCTTCTGACTCCGTCCGAGATTCTGGAGATGCCCTTAACGAAGATAGTAACGTACGTTGCGTCGAATCCGTAGCCTGCAAGCATTGCCTGTCTGAGAGAACTGAGGATTGGGTGCTCTTCAAGGAATGTTCGAGGATTGGGTTTCAGTAGATAGAAGGCGAAGTACGATGGTGTCAGGCCGATTACTATCGCAGCTATGGACGCACCTATGATCGGTAGTTCAAAGGCAAGTTGCTCCGTTAAACCAAGGAGGTTTGCGGCTGCGCCTTCTGTGAAACCCAATACTACTACTGCGGCGCTTAGGATGAGGAGTGGGATGGTCATTATCTTGGGTGATTCATGGAGATCCTTCTCCTGAGCCATCTTACTCTCGGGGCCGAAGAAAACTTTGAACAAGGCTCTGAACATGTAGAACGATGTGAGTATCGACACTACGAGCACGAGAAGCATCTGTATGTTCAGATGGGCTAGCGAGAGTTCGGTGATGATGAGGTCTTTGCTCCAGAATCCTACAAAGGGTGGGACACCGGCCAACGCCAGGGTTGAGAATAGGAACGCGATGAAAGTGATCGGCATGCGTTTCCGTAAGCCCCCCATCTCCTCCATGTTCCGGGTTCCGAGCATGTGAATGATTGAGCCCGCGGCCAAGAAGCCCAGTGCTTTGAAGAAACCTTGACTCATAAGATGGAACTGAGAGGCAAACCATCCTCCCTGCGTTCCCGTCCCGAGGGCTGCGAACATGAGACCGAGCTGGCTTATCGTTGAGTAGGCCAAGACTCGCTTTATGTCCATGGTGACGGTTGCAATGCTCGCAGCCAAGAGAGCCGAGATGACACCAACCCATCCCACCGCCGTCAACCAAGTTTGACTCAACGAGAAGATGGGGTATGTTCGTGCGACAAGGTAAACGCCTGCGTTCACCATAGTCGCAGCATGAATCAGAGCACTAACGGTAGTTGGGCCTTCCATTGCGTCCGGTAACCAGACGTGAAGCGGCACTTGTGCCGATTTACCCATCGCGCCTACGAGGATAAGCAACCCGGTTGCCGTGAGCAACGATACCGGTATGAATCCTTGTGAAGCCATCGAGCCCAATTTCTCGAAATCGATAGTGTGCGTTGTCACGTAAAGCCACACAAAACCGATCAGTAACGCGGCGTCACCGACCCGCGTGACCAAGAATGCCTTCAATCCAGCACGAACGGCTTCGGGTCTCTCATACCAGAAAGCTATGAGGAAAGCTGAGCAGATGCCAACAATCTCCCAGAAGATGTAGAGTTGCAGAAAGTTACCTGCGAGAACAAGTCCAGTCATCGCACCAATAAAGAGCAATATGAGCGAATAGTATCGTGGAAGGCCTTTCTCATGTCCCATGTAACCTTGCGAGTAGACTACGATTAGAAATCCGAGTGAATTGACTACAACGGCTAGGAAGGCTGCGAGGCTGTCAACGTGTGCTGTCACGGTGAAGCCGTACGCTGAGAGCCAAGGAACGGACGAGGTGATCGTCTGCCCGCTTCGTACTTGGAGCAACAAGTTCACTGCCAACAGAAATGAGATACCAACGATCGCTGCTGCGAACCAGTTACGCACTTTTGGCCACCGAGACAGCAAGAGGACGAATGGAATCGCGATGAACGGAAGCGCCCAAACTAACCATTCAGCGTAGAATGTGGTCAATGGGCGAGCCTCCTGATCTCCCATGGGTTTAGTGTTCCGTATCTCCGAAAGGCAAGTATCGTAAGTGATAGAGCCAAGGCCTCTACGCTGGCTCCGATAGAGATTGAGAGCACAACAAGGGATGTCGAGAACATGCTCGCTTGGCCATCAATTAAGCCTCCAGCGAATAATGCGAGGTTGGCGCCCCAGATCATAACTTGGAAGCCCATTATCATTTTCACAAGATTCTTCGTCGACGTTATCGTCCCAAACCCACAAACGAAAAGTATCGTTGCGAAAACCTGCAGGAGCTGCTGTTCGTTCATTTCTCATGACCGGCCTCACGAGAGAACAAGTTCATGACGCCTAGCATGGCCGCGGACACAAGAATGACGACCAGAAGCAGGTCCCACGATCGTAGAAGCCACAGAAATCCGAGTGGGCCATCTGGTTGAGTCGCCAACCCAACGAGCTGTGTCTGTTCACTCAATCTGCTCGGGAAGGGTTTGAAGTTAGAGAGTAGGATCACTAGTGGAATTGCGGCCAAGAACGCGAGTATCATTCCTACGAAGTTCTGCTTTCCTAGTTTGTCAGCATAGCTTAGGGTCTGGCCGCCCACTATCATCAGTATGACCATGAATAGAACTGAGACGGCGCCGGCGAAGGTTATGATGTGGAATAAGCCTGCGAAGGCGGCACCATACGAGATGAGCAATAAACCGAATACTATGCTGGAGTAGAAGAGCATGATCAAAGACCAGACGAGTTTGCGAACCATCAATGCGACGAGAGTGACGCCAACGAGCATTACGCCCAGTATGAGAGTAATCTCATATGTCATTTCGCAATCGCCTTCTTCATGATCAAGTCGTCTTTGTTTGGCGTCGCCAACTCGAACTGTTTAGTCATCTCAAGGGCCTTGAAGGCGCAGTTGTCGACGCATTCACCGCAGAAGATGCAGGTCGCCAGTTCGAAGATCGGGCGTCTTACGGGAAGTTCGCGGTCTCCAACCTTTCTTGTTCCCAAGTCGACCATTGTAATCACTCCTGCGGGGCAAACCATTGCGCAGACTTGGCAACCTGTGCACTTGTCCGGATCAATGTCCAGTTTTCCGCGAAATCGTTCGGGTAAGTCGACTTTCTGATACGGGTAAAGCTGAGTGCTGGGTTTCTCAATCATGGTACGGAACATTTCAGGTATTGCTGCCCCTACTTTCCTACGAGGCAACTAGGATTCCTCCTTGAACAAGAAAGAGAACTAGAGCGATCTGCGCTAGACTTATCGGGGTTAGAATCTTCCAGAACAGTTCTGTGGCCTGCCCGATCTTTATTCGAGCAAGAGAGGTCTTTAGGACGAAGATCAAGAAGCCCACTGCCATGAGTTTGACCATGAAGTAAACGAAGTACAAGATCCAACTTGGTAATCCAGTGAGTGCTGGACCAAGTCCTCCGCCAAGAAACAGCGAGACCGCTAATGCGGAGCCAAAAACATAACCCACTTCCTTGGTCAGTTTGAGGAATCCTAAGGCGCGGCCTGAGAATTCGGTTAACCATCCAGCCACGATTTCCGTTTTGGCGCTTGGGATATCGAAGGGAGGTTTCTCAAGTTCAGCCATTAACGCAACGATGTAGACTGCAAACGCGAAGGGTATGATGAAGATGTTCCAAAGCTTGTTCTGGGAAGCGACTATTCCTTCGACCGAGAGGCTCTTCGAATAAAGCGCCGCTGTGATAATCGCAAGAACCATTGGGATCTCATAGCTAACATATTGCAGCACCAATCTTCCAGTCGCAATCGTCGTGAAGCTACTGGCGGACGAATAACTAAGGACCGCAACAACGAACGCTGCGAAAGCAAGCAGGAACAGGATGGCCAAGAGGTCGAAGTCGAACCCAGCCAGCGGGTTCAGGCTGATGATTGGAATGAAAAGCATGGATAGCAACGGTGCGAGGAAGTATAGAGCAGGGGCGAAGAGGAAGATTGTTTTGTCAGCATGGGACGGGATTATTTCCTCCTTAAAAAGGAGCTTCAGAAAGTCCGCCAAGGGTTGAAGCGTCCCAGACGGACCAGTTATCTTCGGACCGATTCGACCTTGCATTCGTGCCGCTGTTTTCCTGTCCAACCAATCGAACAGGAATCCCATGCCAATCGTGAATAACACGCCTGGGAAGATGATTGCCTGCAGAATTTCGATGTAATTCATCCCTTCGCCCTCTCAGGGAAGTAGTGGCGTATGCCGTACTGCCTCAGCTGCTCACCCGACCACGTCCACTGCCTGTTTGATTCAAGATCCATGAAGGACATGCGGTCCATGCAGCCAAAGCACGGGTCGATCGCAGTAAGTACGACCGGGACGTCGGCGATTGTCTGTCCTTTCAATAGCGCGAGTGCCGTTGGCAGATTTGCCATGGTGGGCTGGCGCGATTTGACTCGGTCTGGAGTTCGACCACCCGACGACTTAACGTAGTAGAAGATTTCGCCTCTCGGGGCTTCGCTGTGCGAGGAATTCTCACCTGCGGGTATCACGGGCGGGATCTTCACTCTGATTGGGCCCTCGGGAAGATGTTGCACCGCATAACTGACGATATTTGCTGCAACTATCAACTCATCAAGACGGAGTTTGAGAAGGGCGTGTACATCGCCTTCTTTGCGGGTTACGATATCAAACGGCACTTCGTCATAGGCCGCATAAGGATCCGTGAGGCGAATATCATTCCGCAGTCCCACGTAACGGGCCATGGGACCGACGGCGCACAATTTCTCAGCCATGTCTGCGCTGATCTTACCTATCCCCTCCGTTCGTTCCAGCATCGTCTCTTCTGTGTCTACGATTTCTTTGTAGTAGTTCGCGCGTTCGACGAGGAATTTCATCCTCTCAACGATTCTGTCTTCCATGCCCTCAGGCATGTCGCGTCTGACGCCGCAGAATGCGTTCATCGACTTGTGAACACGATTACCCGAGATCGCTTCGACTAGATCAAGGACGATTTCACGGTCTCGCCAAACCCACATGAAGAGAGTTTCGAACCCTGCCCAGTGTCCCATCAGTCCGACCCAGAGTAGGTGACTATGGATCCGTTCCATCTCTGCTATGATTGTTCGAATGAACTTCGCCCGTCGCGGAGTCTCATAGATCGTCAGTCCTTCAACCGCCTGTCCGTAAGTCAGGCTGTGAACGAAACTGCAGATTCCGCAAGTTCTCTCGAACATGTACATGTTCTGAACCCACGGGCGCATCTCAGCCGCCTTTTCTAGACCTCTGTGCACGTAGCCGATCCTTGGAATGACTTCGACGATTCTTTCGCCTTCGAGAATCAGTTTGAAGTACTCGGGTTCCTTCAAGGCTGGATGAATGGGTCCGAAAGGAACCAGGTTCTCAGCCGAGTATTTCATCAGGCCCGCTGTTTCTTCTTTTCTAACCGGCCGAGTTGGGTCGCTCATTTCTTTTCAACCTCTAATCCTAATCGCCTGCGAATTTCGGCGGGCTTGCTGGTCTTCAGAAGTGGCGGTGGGAGGTCCGCCGGCCATGTGTCTGGTAGGAGCAATTTCTTGTCCATCCAAGGGTTGCCGGAGAATGTTATGCCGAGCATGTCATGAATTTCCATCTCGTATAGAATTGCACCTGGAATAATGTCCACAATGGATTCTGCTGTTGGCTGCGTTTTGGGGATGAGTGCTTTCACGTGGAGTGTGTCTCTGTCGTGTGAGAAGTGGTAGATGATTCCGATGTTCTGGCCGAGATCGAGGCCTGTTATTGTCGAGAGTTGTCGGATGCTCGCGTCGGTGACCAATCGAGAGATGAAGGTCTTGAGTTTGCTCTGGTCCACTTCAACCATTGTGTGACCTTTTCGAAGTTGTGTGATCGTCGCTTTGGTTTCGGCCGCGTACTTCTCGATGCCTTGCAGGAAGGCTTCGCTCATTTCACTTCCCCCAAGAGTTTCAGTACTCCGTACATGATCGCTTCAGGCCGCGGCGGGCAACCTGGAATGAACATGTCGACTGGTATCACGTCTTGAATTCCCTGACCCGCGTTGTAGCAACCTTTGAAGACGCCACCTGCCGCTGCGCACGCCCCAAGTGCAATGACGTGCTTCGGCTCTGGTATCTGCTCGTAAACTCGTCTCAACCTGTCTTTCGTCTGTGCATTGACAGTGCCAGTAACAATCAGGACGTCCGCATGCCTAGGGCTCGGAACCAGTACCGCTCCGAATCTTTCTATGTCATAACGCGGTGTGAGGCTTGCCACGAGCTCAATGTCACAGCCATTACACGATGAGGCATTGATGTGGTAGACCCACGGTGAACGCTTCCTAGCCCACTTCACTACCCCTTCAAGCAAGCTCCGCACCCCCGGTTCCAACGAACCAAACCATCAAGACGAATAGAGAAAAGCCACCAGCCAACGTAAAGAGCAAAGGCCACAGCAGCCCGTGTGCGGCAATTGAGCTAGCCAGTAGTAAACCAACGACTTCAAACGCAACGAAGAGGGCCGCGTAAACAAACAATTCTGAATGGTATTTTCCTCGTTCGGGTGGTAGTTCCTCGCCGCCGGAGAACGCGTCAAACTTTGTCCCGGTTCCAGTGCTTACCTTTCCGAGTCTCCCGGCCGCGAAATAGAAAACGAGAACGAACAGGATCACTGACAGCATAACTGTGACGAGGTCTAAACTGACCATCAACTCGAGGTCTCCTGATCGGCGAGCTTCTTGATGAATTTTGAAATTAAGTCAGCTGCGTTGCGAATTTCAGGTGACAAGGTTTCACCAAAACCGGTATTCTTGGGCTGTATCGCTAGGATCCAGACTTCGCTCTCTGGGAGTAGGCGCTCTGCGATGAGTTTCAACGGAATACCGTGGGTAGTAAAGAACGGATAAGTGGTCTGCGTCACAGAGATCAGTTGTGTCTCTCCCGGGCTCGCTTTCATCTCACATGCATCGACGAAGACCACGTGTTCAGGTCCAAGATTAGCTATTCTGGTGATTAGCGCTTCTACGTTATCTTCAGCGTCAACTAGACGAACGTTTCCGAGGAGTGCGCCTTTCGCTTCTTCAATGAGTTTCTTTACGATATAGCTACCCGCATAATCATCACTGCGAAGTGGGTGTCCCATCCCAACCAACGCGATTTTGTTGTTCGATGATGAGGATTTCAGGAGAGTTCTTAGTTTACTATCCCAAGAGTCGGTAGTTGAGGTCGTCTGTTCACGAAGCCACTCCTCGCCTTTCAAGGACAGACGAACCTCGAACAGGGACTGCGTTTTGATGCTAATTAAGTGGACAGCATAGTTCTCTTACGTGGAAAGAAGCTTTTCGCAAAATTGCACTCTGTAAAGTAAGTATATTCACTTTGAGAGTCATTCTCGAATGCGACATACAAGCGAAGTGAGCGTACAGCTTCGTGCGCATGCGAAACCACTTATGTGTGCTTCCCATCAAAAGGAGATTGACACCTCAGCGTACGCGGTGAAGGGAAATTGCCAGCAGAAGTTAGCAGTATGACCTTCGTAAACCGCATATTCCAGAACCTAGAGCAAGCTAACCGCGCTGAAATTGAATCCCTATATCATGACATCATGGGTGCCGGAGTAATCCTTCCATCTGGTGAGGGCCGTTCCAAGGGGGCACTCAGCATAGCCTGCAGTGAGATGGCAAAAATGCGTGCAGGAAAACTAGTTCTCGATCGGGGGGACATTGGCTTCCCCGGTCGAAATGTGATCGAAGCTGCGCCGACTCTCAAACAACGCTTCGGGCAGGTCTGTTTGCTGATAAACTCGGGAAGTGGAAAGTCACTGATGCCTCTGCTAGACGCCCAACAGTTGGCCATGTACATCGCACAGCATGGCAACCCGAGAGATTTTCGCATCGACGTAGTAACCTCCCACCGTGAATCGCCAATAGGAAAACTCGGGTCGCGTTATGGGAACGTGTTGGTTTTGAAGGGACGCGAACCAGACGAGGCGCCAACCGAATCGAAGGAGTTCCGAACAACCGGCATACTGGAAGACCTGTTCATCCTCGGCACGGGTGTCCTCTTTCAAGCCATGGCTGAAGCGCTATACGAGGAAGCTTCGGCTGATCGAGTCATCGCTCGATCTAAGGAACTATTCACAGAAATTGGAACATTAGTTGACCAAATTGTTTCTTCGGAATTCTTCAAGTCACTCGTAGACGCCCTCGAGCAGAGACATTCCTGCTTCTTTGTAGGCCTAGGAAGTGGGAGAGAAGTCGCACGAATGACCGCCGTGCGGATCGGACATGTCAAACGAGCGATGGGCGACCAGATATACGTCGCTGGCGAATCGAACACTCCAGCGCCGCGTGCAGGCGACGTTTTGCTAGTCATCTCGCATAGTGGTGAGACGGAGATTGTCGCTGGTTGGTGTAAGAACTTCAAGCGAATGGGCGCACTGGTGGCATCGGTCGTCGGAAACCCCGACAGCACCATTGCTGCCGCCTCGGACTTGTCCTTCACAATTAAGGGCGATGGACTTGAAGGAAGACCGAACAGTTTCTACATAAAGTCGGCTTTTGCCCTTAGTCCACTTCCAATCTACTTGGTCGAGAAGGTCGCTGAGCGTGGTCTCAGATTACCCGAGTACATACTCAGATGGCACCATTCTGTCACATCCTAACCAAGTCTTCACCTCTACTAGACGGTAGACGCGGCAACGACCACCGTCATCGAAACAGTTCGAAGAATCCTTTAGATTAGCCAATACTTGTTCGAGAGCCCATGGCGACCGAAAGGAAATTTGCGCACTTCAAGAAAGAAGTCGTTCCACCACGAATCAATGAGATTCCGGAAGCTGGCTTTTGCATTTCAGCCTTCGTAATTCTCTCCAAAAAGGGGGACCAAAACCAAGTTCTCATGGGACGTATCAACAAAACTGCACGATGGGATCACATAGGAGGTCTGGATCCGGAAAGAGTTGAGAGGCATAGCAAAGGTTGGATGCTGCCTTCTTCAGGTTTGGTGTGGGGCGAATCTCCGCAAGACGCGGCACTAAGAATTCTCAAAGAACAGTTGGGACTAATGGAACAGAAACTCGACGGACCACTAACATTCTCAGAAGTATACGGTTCTCCTAACCATTGGGACCTTGAATTCCTGTTCCTGGGCGAACGTGACAAACTACCTTCCCACGAGGCCTGGAGCGAACTGAAATTCATCGACCTGACGAAAACTCGGAAGGAGGAGATTGCAAGACTTCACGAAGACATATTGGCGCACGTCGGCAAATGGAAACAAACGTAAACGCACGAAGATTCCTGACTATTTCACCACTTGAATCTTACGCATTAGCTTAATTGCGCCTTTCGTTAGCGAATAGGTCGATAATTCCTTGAAGTGCACCCACTTGGCCTCGGAGGCGTCTGATTGAGATTTCAACAAGATTGTGAGTGGGTGAGCTAGGAAGTCTATCAAGACATAATGAAAGCGAATCTTATCTTGATCGTCTCGGACAATGTTGCTGGCCACATCAAGAAGCCGTTCTATTCGAATATCAATTCCCGTTTCCTCTTTGACCTCTCTCTGTGCAGCCTCCTCGACAGTTTCTCCAAGTTCAATTAACCCTCCTGGGACAGACCATAGCCCTTTGCTAGGTTCGTTGCCGCGCCTAACCAAAAGTACGGTTGAATTCTTCACAATCACAACGCCCACTGCCACTCGCGGTTGAAGCGGATATTCTCTCTGCAATTTTCAGTGCTCCTAGGTTCTGTATCACTCCACAGTGACGGTGCGGACGGGTTGGAAGAGGCTTTCATAGTATTCTCTCATCCATGGTAATATTTCGCGTCCGAGCAGATTCAGAAATCGTTCCTCGATAGGGCTGGCGCTGTGAATGTAAACCCGATCGAAATCCATCTTAAGGAACTCTCCAAGCCGCTTGATTATGTCGTCCGAATCAGTTGTGATTAGCCAGGATTCCTTGATCTTCCGCTCTTCCTCAGGTCCCACCAATGCCTGCAGCTCTCTTGGGTCCCAGACGTGCTCGCGTTTTTCACGTGGGATTTCCGTCGTCGCCCAGAACATCGCCGACTTCAACGCACGATTGTAATCTATGTCATAAGCGACCTTGAATTCCATGCTCTTACTCAGCTTAGTTGGGTCGCGGGCGACATTACTTGCGGCTTTTTCCATTGCGGTTACGATCTTCTTGAATCGCTCTAACCCTCTCGGGTTGGTCAAAATCCCGTCACAGAACTGTCCAGCGAGTCGAGCGACTCGCTCGTTGGATGTGGCTAGGTAGACTGGTATTCTGGTCTTTGGTTTCGTGTAGAGCTTAGCCTTGTTGAGTTGGTAGTATTTCCCTTCATATGTGACGAAGTCGCCCTGCCAGAGTTTCTGGATTATTTCCAAAGCTTCTTGCAGTCTGCCAATTTTCTCTTCGAACCCTGGCCACTTGTAGCCCAATGGAATTTCGTTCATCGCGTGTCCTGTTCCGAGCGTAACGAAGATTCTGCCCGGATAGAGGTTGTCTAGGGTCGCGAAGGCCTGTGCTACTATGGCTGGGTGGTAGCGGAACATGGGGGTTGTGACTGCGGTTCCCACTTCGACTTTCCGGGTTTTTTCAGCAGCAGAGGCGAGCCATATCCAAGGGAATCCTGCCTGACCGCCCGTATCGCCCCATGGGTGAAAATGGTCACTAGTGACGATGATGTCGAAGCCTACAACTTCAGCATGGACAGCGTACTGGAGCAAGCGTTCCGGATCGTACTGTTCTTGCGCCGCCCAATATCCAAGCCGAAGCTGAGCCGCCAATCACAAGCGCCCTTGAGGTAGGCTCTACTTACACGAACATCAGTTTAAAGGGCTTCCAATCCCCGAGATTGTATCCTATGCCCGCCTATGAAACTTGTCACCGATCTTGGGAAATCTGGGAACTCGCTGAGGCCTGTCAAATCTCACACTGTCCGTGACACTCCAACTTCTTGATCTCGTCCTCGGTATGTCGTCTATTTGTCGCTTCACCGATGATTTTCATGGATTTCCCAAGCCCGTAGATCTCAGCTGCGTCAAGGAAATTGATCCAACCAGAGTCGCGTTTAGCTGGTTGCGATGCTCCCGCGCATACGTGCTTCTTAGTTTGGAGCAACAATCAAAAGAGAAAAAGACAACCCCAGTAAACGAATTGCTGGAGAGATCAGAGATGCAGTACGTAAGCCTAGGTAGAGCAGGTGTCAAGGTATCCCGTATTTGTCTGGGCTGCATGTCCTTCGGCAAAGACGCCCCATGGAAGATCGAGATCGACGAAGCCCGCAAAATAGTCAAAAGGGCTATCGATCTTGGAATAAACTTCTTCGATACTGCGAACGTCTACTCTTTGGGACGCTCTGAGGAGATTACTGGCGAATGTTTGAAAGGCTACAGAGACAGTGTCGTGATCGCAACCAAGGTTCGTCTTCCCATGGGTGATAGGCCTAATGACTATGGTCTGTCACGTCGGCACATTATTGATCAAATCAAGCATTCCCTACGAAGGTTGCAGACGGATCACGTAGACCTCTACCAGATTCATCGATGGGACTACTCAACGCCCGTAGAAGAGACCATGAGAGCGCTGAATTATGTCGTTCACCGGGGCATGGCCCACTATATTGGTGCTTCGAGCATGTTCGCTTGGCAGTTCCTGAAAGCTCTGAACACGAGCGACCGATTAGGTTTGGAAAGATTCGTCAGTATGCAGAATCACTACAACTTGCTGTACCGCGAAGAAGAGCGTGAGATGATACCGCTCTGCAAGGAGGAAGGCATAGCAATCCTCCCCTGGAGCCCCCTTGCCCGTGGATTCCTTACAGGAAAGTACGAACGCGGAGAAATTCCGAAAACGCCGCGTTATCAGAGCGACAAGCCGCTCGCCGAGAGATACTTCAAACCTGAAGATTATGACGTCGTGGAGACCGTTCAAGCAGTTGCAAAGGAAAAAGGAGTTACACCAGCGCAGATCTCATTGGCGTGGTTGCTTCACAAAGGTGTTACATCACCGATTATCGGAGCCACTAGGGTTGAGCACATTGAAGAAGCCGTAGCATCGCTTGAGGTCAAGCTCGACGCAGAGGGTATGGAGCGGCTGGAGAAGGACTATCAACCTCATCCAGTTCTCGGGCACGAATGACTTCTCACAGCCTTGAGTAGCATTGCTAATTCATTTCGAAGTACTGGTGTAGGCGGCGCTGGAAGGTTTCGCTTCTGATTAGTACGCTGTTCTTCAACCACACATTTGGAAGGATGATGAGGTGTCTGCAGGAGAAATCAAGTGCTTGCTGGAAGGTATCGAAGATGAATGGCTTGGTTCTGAGTGCGGCTCGAACGCTTTCTCTGACATTCCAAACGCCAACCGGAAGAATGTAGCCCGGTCGCACCTCTCGAAGTACTATTGCAGATGCTTGTCGTTCCATGCGTTCCAAGGCTTCTGCGATAGCGAGCCTTGTTGAGTAATAGCATCCGCCGATTGAGGCATATTTGGTCCGGCCCTCATAGGGTTCATAATCACCCATCATAGCCGGGGTAATTCCGTTCTCGTTCCAAGTTGTGCCTGGGAACCATGCTTCGATGCATTCGTACTCCCAGTTCCTAGGTGACAAGATTGCCACATAGACATTGTCAAGGTAATTGTACATGTAGACTTGGAACTTATCGATTGGTGGATAGTGCCTAACCGACTCCAAGAGCTGTTTCGATAACGTGTCATCAACGGCCGTGATACTCCACCGAGTTGGCACAATCTTTCTTTGCTTCTGGACACCAAGCATACCTAAGCTCAGTATTCTTTGAATTCGGGACACCTGAATTCCATTCTCATATAACTCCACCATTCCATCAACAGCCAGCTCATCCGAGTCATAGTAGACGGCCTCAAGTTTCCGTTCACTGGTGCTTGGAGCAACATGCATGTTCTGAATCATTGCGGATGGACCAAAAGGCTGAGTGTCCTCGCTTAGGGTAACAGCCAGTCTGGGTTTCTTCCTGAACTTCGCGTCAACCTCAACCGAGCTCGATGAGAGAGCAAGGTCGTGCAGGTCGAGAAGATATTTGGGTGGCTCTGGCGCTTCATGAACGTCTAGAAGTGATTTCCCCCTAACCAAGCTGAAGCGGTAATCAATGATTTCTTGAATGCTCTTGCCAAGCCAGAGTTCAGGGGCATCCAAGATCAAAGTATCGCCTTTGGTTGGAGGAATCAACGGGCCCAAGTACACCTTCGGGTAACCAACGTGCCCCACGAAAGCACCGGGCGGACTGGAACCATCAATCTCTTCCGAGTTGAGTTTGGGCAGATGCTTGACAATTGATTCTGCCTTCGAAAGGATTGGGCAACTGGATTTGCCGCAGAGCATGCGGCTGCCGCGGCATTGCATACATACCGTTGAGGAAGACGTTTCAACGAATGTGAGCGATTCGATGCTCTTCGCTGGATCCAACCCAGTCCGCTTCCGGATCCACTCAAGATCTTGCAGCGAACCCAACCCACCACTCAGTCTTCCAAATGCGAGTCCATTTAATCAGCGAGAGAGACAAATGAAACTATTCGAACCGTATCCATCGACAAGACAAGTATGCAGCCGCTTAGCTTAAGAAAGCAGCTACGTAACAACACATGCATACACCGTAAAATGGGAGCGAATGTTCCTTGGTACAAGTCTCGTCCCAAGAAAAGGATGGAGTCTGGTTCTCTTTGGCTTTAAATGAGAAGCAGCAGCCAGTTGCTTGCGCTTTTTCAGACAGAAGTCAAAGCGACGCCGAACGAGCCGTGAAGCGTGCTATTCGAGAGAGAGCTGGGCAGGTGGCAAATGATTACCCCGCGGACTCCAGGAGATTCCTGGATCTACACGACGTATTCGAAGGAAGAGGAGAAGTCAAAATGGATTCGCTCGATTTGTCGAACGTTTCGGAGTTCAGAAGAAAAGTCTACTCAGTTCTTTCTCAGATTCCGCGCGGTCATGTAACAACTTATGGGGCCATTGCAAAGAAACTGGGGGCGCGACGTTATGCGCGTGCGGTGGGGACGGCGGTTGGGAATAATCCGCTTCCCTTGCTAATTCCATGCCACAGAGTAGTCCCATCATCACATAAGGTTGGAAACTATGGGATGCCGGGTAGACAACCTTCCGAAGGCGGCTACATGAAACGTAAGATCCTCGAGAGAGAAGGCGTCAAGTTTCTTGCGAACAAGGTAGCGAAAGAATCACTATGGACCCCAAAGTAAAGGTCACATGATTTGGAAAGCGACAAACACCGTGGATTGTTGATAGGAAGATACCAACCATTCCATTTAGGTCATCTGCATTGCATACAGCATATTTTGAATAGGATACCTGAAGTAATAATGGCGATTGGGAGCGCCCAATTCAGTCACACACTCCACAACCCCTTCACAGCAGGCGAACGCGTAACAATGATGCGCCTCGCAATGGATGAAGCAAAGATCGATCCCTCCAAATACTATCTCATTCCCGTCCGAGATCTGCGAATCCATGACCTATGGGTTCCACATCTTATTTCTCAGACGCCTCGCTTCGAGATCGTATTTTCAAATGAACCGGTTACCTCTCGGTTGTTCAGAGAGACAGGATTTCGAGTAGAATCTATTCCATTCCTCGACCGAGAAACCTATTCATCAACAGAAATCCGAGAGCGCATAAGTCTAGGAGCAGGCTGGGAGAAACTTGTTCCTTCCTCGGTAGCGGCGTACATCAAGAGCATCTTCGGCGATGAACGTCTGCGGGAGCTTGCGCTCAGCGATAAACCTAAGCACCATAGACACGGAGACGACATCCGGTTCTAGCTCGAAGACGCTTCGCAGCGCTCCTCTCGCGGCAGGCGACTTCAAAGAACCCGTGACTTCCAATCAAGATACCGAACTCGTCCTGCGTAATATCCGAATACGTTCTGACCAACCGAGCTGCCAGTCGGTTCTTATTGACGTATATCCGAACCTTTTTCCCTGGCTTGAGATTCAACTGGTGGAATAGTGATAGAGTCAGATTCGTCACAACATTCCCGAAACTATCGATATGAATGACCTCACAGATCGCAGTCCTCCGCTCAAAGGTTGGCTCAGCGTATGGTGATTTTACGTGGTCTGTTAGCTCCCGTCCAACTTCCGATGCCGAGAGACCCCGAGCTAAATGCGCTCCGACCGGAGCAAAGACGTCGCGGCCATGAAAGGTCGCGGACACCTCGTTCCGCATGATAGAATGATGAGTTATCTCGTAGACATGAAATCCGCCTTCGGCCTGAGCAGCCGAGATCAGTAGACCATTATCGGGACCGACGAAGATGCTTCTCGGAGTCTGAACAACAATCGGGCGTCTCCTGCTGCCAACCGCCGGATCAACCACGGCGACATGAACAGTCCCATTTGGAAAGTATGGCGCTGCGCTCGCCAGTAGAAAGGACCCCATTTTGATGTCGAATTTCTCGACGAGATGGCTGATGTCGACTATGCGAGCTTCAGGGCAGATGGATAGTATAACGGCTTTCATCTCAGCAACGAAAGGATCCTTCAATCCGAAGTCTGTCAGTAGACTAATCAAAGGCATCAGACTTCAACCGCCGCTGCTATTCACTCAGAACTCCGTGACTCCATCATAAGAGGATGGCTGCCTGTCCCGAAGAGGACATTCTAACAGGCGTCGTTACTCCCTCTGAATCAATCAAAGTCCTATTCTTTCAACGTTTAATTTCTCATATGCAGGCATTCTGAATTCATGATAGCAATCACAGTCACACTGGGCTCTAAGGGTTCAGTTCAATTAACCCAGCTTGATTCGCCGCGTCCCAAGCCAAACGAGGTTCTCCTACGAATCAAGAAATTGGGCATCGATGGGACGGATCGCGACATCAACGCTGGATTCTATGGAGCGCCGCCGGATGGCGAAGAATTCCTGGTTTGTGGACACGAAGCGCTCGGAATCATTGATTCGGTTGGATCCAACGTCAAAGGATTTGCTCAGGGTGACCTTGTAGTCCCAACGGTGCGAAGATCATGTCCCGAAAACTGCGTGAACTGTAGAAACGGTGAATCCGACATGTGCCTTACTGGTCACTACTATGAGCACGGGATCTACAAGCTCCATGGGTTCGCCTCCGAACTTGCTGTAACGGACGCTGACTACTTGGTTAAGATTCCATGTGAACTAGCTGACGTCGCAGTCCTACTCGAACCAACTAGCATAGTGGAGAAAGCGCTGAACCAGATCTACCAAATCCAAAGCCGCATGATTTGGGAGCCGAAGATTGCACTCATGTTAGGGGCAGGGCCAATCGGGCAGTTGGGAACTCTCATTCTCAGGCTGAGAGGATTGGAAGTCTTCACCGTTGCACAACGACCGGAAGACGATCCGAAAGCTCAACTAGTATCTGCGAGTGGGGCGAAATACGTAAACGCAAAAGAGACTTCGCTTGATTCTCTCGGCCGAAGCTTCGACATAATTGTAGAAGGGACCGGCAACGCCACTGTCGCCGTAGATGCCATGCATCACCTGGCAACAAACGGAGCGCTCTGCTTTCTAGGGGTCTACGATCCAGAGCAATTGACCATACACGCCGGAGACTTGTTCAGGGAGATGGTCCTACGAAACAAACTCATCTTCGGCTCAGTCAATGCTAACAAAAGCTACTTCGAGCTGGGCCTCAAAGATTTCCAGCTGATCAAACAGAAGTTCGGGGATATACTTACGCGCCTGTTCACATCGGTTCTGAAACCACAGGATTACGAGAAGGCCTTCGAACCTGATCCCAGTGAGATTAAGACGGTCATAGATTTCTCGTGAAGAAAAATCCTGTCTACGGTGTCTCCCATGTGTTTTTAACAACCCAGACAGGTTCGTCTGGGTTGAAGTACTCTTGTCCCTCTGCCTTGTGTTCCTCTAGGACTTTTTCGTCTACTTCTACCCCTAGACCTGGCCTTGTTGGAACGCTTGCTTGTCCGTTTTCGATTCTGGACTGATCTTTGACGAGTTGCCTCTTCCAGTTCGGGAAGCAGTCGTAGAATGATTCCTGAATTAGAAAATTGGGTATTGACGCGTCGAGTTGAATCGTTACCGCATTTTGAATGGGACCGAATGCGTTGTGAAAGGCTATTTCCACGCCGAATGCTTCAGCTATGGCAGCAGTCTTTCTAGCCTGAGTCACTCCCCCAATGTTGGTTATGTCGGGTTGAAGGAAATCTGTTAGATTATTCGAGAGCACGTACACAACTTGCTCTTTTGTGACGAGTCTTTCTCCAAGCGCCACTCTCACGTCTGTGGCCGTTCTGTACTTGCGTAGGCCATCCAAGTTGTCTGGATGAATTGGTTCCTCCATGAAGAGGGGGTTGAATTCACGAAGCTTCTTGGCTATCATGATGGCGGAGTTCGGATTGAATCTACCATGATGCTCAATCAATAGCGCTACCTTGCCTCCAGTTGAATCTCGAACAGCTTCCACCCTATCATACGCAATCTGCAATCCCTTCTCGTCAATCCAGTCATAGTAATCGCCGAATGGATCGAACTTCAAGGCCGTGTAACCCATCTTCGCGAATTGCTTTGCGCGTTCACCGAATTGTGCGGGCGTCAAGCAATCGTTGTACCAGCCGTTTGAGTATACACGCACCTTGGTTCGCATCGAGCCGCCTATGAGTTGGTGTATGGGTGCGCCGAAATGTTTTCCAATGATGTCCCAGCATGCGATGTCGAATGCACTGACTGCTGTTGTGGATTCGAAAGAGACTGGCATGTAGAAGTCGTGCTTATGCCATTCGTGCAGGTTCCATTCGACATCAAGTGGATCCTTGCCAGTATAGACGCGCGCGACTTCACGTAGCGATTGAATCACCGGCTGGACTCTCAATGTTGGAACGGCCTCGCCATATCCAACAAGTCCATTGGAGGTCGTCAACCTAACAAGAATGGAATTGGCAGCCCAAGTGGCACTACCAGAAGCTGCATGTTCGCCTAGCTGATAGATGTCAACATTTGTGATTTTCATAATCTTCTCAGAGGTAGGGTATGACAGTGTGCCTGAAATCTCTGCGAACTAATCGTTGCAGTTCTCTCCTCAGCTTTTCATCCAACTTTGTGTGAGCTGATGAAATAGCTTCTAGTGGACCGGTTGATTGGAGTATAGGACCTTGAAGGATGGCTGCTCCTTCGACTGCGTCACGTGAGCTGACAGGTTTCTGACTAAGAAGCTTCGAAGCTAGATCACTCAGCGCTCTTGGGTCGTCTATGATGTCGGCGATTTCCTTCATGTCGTTCAAACCGATTGACCGCAGTCCGAAAGGATATTCACTCCGACCAAGCGGGTGAGAGCTTGGTAGCTTCGAACCTAACCCAACGAACTTGTACGGGTTTACCATGTACTCCTTCACCTGCCACGCCTGAATGCCGTGAGAAATTAACACATCATAAAAGCCGAACCTATCCTTCCCGACCAAGACTCTCCAGTCTTGAGGGTCCTTATCGTACAATCTAGCTATTTCACGCCGTATCCTAGTCGAATCGAGCAAGATTGTACGCCAACGCGGAGGTAGCGCAAACGCTGAATTAAGCTTTCCACATGAGAATTCATGCCTGGTTAGTAGCGCATATTAACGCAACAAGAAGGATAGGTCTTGAACAACTTTGTTGGACATAAAGGAAATCACTGACAATATCTTCAAACTCGATAAGCGCATACGCTACGTTGCGATACTCAACCATCAGTACGACCTATTGGCGTCCCGAATGCGTGAAGGAGTCCTCTCTCTCACCCCCGATCAAACTGATCGTCACTTCATGACTGTTGCTGCACCGTTGATGGTTGATGCCGCCGACAAACTTCGACATTTCTGCGGAAACATAAGACGCATCTCCGTTCGATACGACAAAGTAGTTCTAGTCTTCTATCGGACAACTGTTCACCTTGTTATCCTGAGCCTAGAAAACCAAGTGGATCAAGCTCTCCTCGATACGGTCGGTGAATCAGTCAGAAAACTCGAACTGGAGAGCGCCGAAATAGAAAAAGAGAAAGAAACCTGATGTGAAATCAGAGAAGCCAAGCTATCGCCGGAAAACTCTGAAGACGAGTAAAACCAAGAGAATGCCCACGGCAAGTATCAAGAGCAACGTATACGCGAAGAATGCGAACACGAGCCTGGATAAGTAGAATACCAGTAAGAGCAGAAGTCCAACTAGCAAGATTGGAAGAGCATTTAGTCCGCGCCCTTTTCGCTCAATCCGTAATCCTAGAAGCAACAGCAGACCAACGATAACAAGGACGAATAGAAGTTCTGAGCTGGTGATTGCTCCCATGAAATGCGGAATGAGGGAATCTAAGCAATAAGGAAGAAGCTGAGTTGGGCTCCCGCACACTTCAAGAAGGGGCGCAGCCTGAACTGCACCGTTTTCAGAAAAGTTTCGTTTAGGTCTAGATTGGTGGAACCGATATTATTTGAGCTTGCTGTTCATCGTGCTGGTATTGCATTGTCACGTGAGTTGGTTTGAGTGCTCGCTTGAAAGTTTCTAGGGCGGCCCAGGGATTGCTGTCGCAACCGCATGTAGCGCAGTCAAACTCCGCGGTCCTATACGTTCTAGATGTATGGATAGTGAGGTGGCTTGTAGTTATGAGTGCATTAACGCTAACTCCGCCGCCCATTATGTCGTCGCCCACTCTGTAGACTAGCGGGTTCGCTGTTTTTGTTTTCGCAAGTTGCATGTTGGCGTTGCGAATTGCTTTCAGAGTTGTGTTAAGCAAGAGTTTGTCGTCGAGGAGGTCAGAGCGACATCCGTGGAGTGTAGCGACAACATGTCTGTAAGCGTAAGGTCTAGTGGACAATTTTTGTACTCAAGATCTCCGAAAAGAATTCCCGATTTTACTGTATCGTTAAATAATTCGGATATAAGCCTTGTCCTGATGCGATCGCGCAATGCGCGGAAAAATTTCTTCACCAGAATTCTCCGTAGCTTCACGAATTTAGGTTCGCATTCCCGCGCAAGTCCAGAATGTTACAATGAATCCCAACGAGCGATTTTCGAATGGAAGATTTTTTCACGAAGATCGTCCATCGCAGAAGTGCAACGAACCATTTGTGATCAGGATCGATGCTGAAGGATTTCCTCGTCACCCCAGATGGTTGAATAGTTCATTCCGAAGCTGCCAACGAGAATTCTCTATATGAGTTAGATGGAGTATGCACGGTTTTAGTCGAGAAATCTGAACAGCGATGGCCCGCTAGAGTCTCTTTACAGCATCCAAGAGTTTTCTGGAAACCACGCTGGGAAGGTTACCAATTTTGAACCGAGTCACCCATAGATCCATTTTCGGATAAAATACCTGGTTAGGCTCATCGATCGGACGCTTTTCCCCGCATGACCCGCAAACGCCCAAGAGTTCTCGTCCTTCCAGCTCAATCCTGTGCTCCATGATCTTCTGGCAATGTTGACAGAAATCGCTGAAAGCGAAGTTCATGACTATCGTTCCCATGCGCCTCAGACTCACGAAGGCGAGCAACCGAGCCGGTTCGCACTCATACTCGCGGACAGTTCTTCTTGTGCAAAGCGAAGATTTCTTGACTATTGGTCTCGAAACCGGACTTATCGCAGATTAACCTCTGACCTTCCTTTTCGAATCGAGACATCAATGGCAAACAGCTCGCCTCTAGGATCATCCTCTATCCTAATGCTCTACCGATTCCCTAAATTCATAGAGTTCACACAATCTAGGGCACAAATTGAATGTTGGAGAGCATCGTTTTGAGCATCGATCCTCGACGTCTAGATTCAATAGAACCTTTGGTATACGAACTATCAAACATCTTCCACAATCTCATGCTTAGCCATGAAGAAGGAGAACCGATTCTAGTAGCCGATCGTACTCGAAGTAATCACCCTCGACGAATCTTCCTTGTCCGATATTCAGTAAGTGAAGGTGGAAGTGGGGAGAGTAAACGTCCCATATTCAGAAACCAACTTACAGGCCACGACCACGAAATGAGACTTACATATCCCACCCAGCGCGAACATCTTGATAGGTTACAATCCGTAATGGAGTCACATATGTACGGAATGCCAGAGGCGCAGCCATTACGGGTGATAGCGGAAAACATGTCTACAAGAGTACGGACTTCTGTCAGGGCAATAGTTTCCGAATCTCTAGTTTCAAAGCTGGCAGAATTTTACGAGTTCGCTTGGTGAACCTGCGATCAGCATATGGGCGTGATCACCCTAAAGATTATCCAGCACATGTCATGGCTCATTGTCATGGTGAAAAGCACAAGAGCTATGGTGGTTGAATGAGTAGACTTGCGATTGCTTTGGGGATAGTGATTCTGGTGATTGCGGTTGCCGCTTCGCCTATGCCTCTTTCAGAGACCTTGGACAATTCGAGGCATGTCGTGATCTATCCTAACCTATTGTTCGCAGTCCCACTTGTTCTGCTTGGGGTGTTGCTGCTGCTTTATGGTTTAACGTCCAAAAAACAGGGTGATATGGTCAGTTAGCGACACGAATTACGTCGTAGCCGCTCCTTCTTACAATATTAATGGTTTCGTCCTGATTCAAGAGGGTCGTACCAGTAGCTAAACCAAACTGCGACTGTACAATAATCAGCTCATATACTACGTCGTCGTAGTTGGTTTGAAGGCGAGAACATGTCTCAAGGAACCTATGTTTGCCCTGCATGCAAAGCATTCTTCAAGACCAAAGAAGAGCTTGAAGCACACGCGAAATCTGCCCACTGAGGATCCACTACAAAAACGCACGCGTACCCCTCTTTTCTTGTAAAGAGCATATCCTGCCTATGTCACGAATATGGCATATTGACCGAAACCAAAAACGAATGCCTGCGCCACTCTGAGAAAGGCTAAGTTTCGCGATTCTATTTGTTCGCGCAGAACTAACATGTCTCCTCAGGGCGTTAGGACCGCCATTCTAAGCGTCCATGATAAGACTGGGATTGTGGAACTTGCTAGTGAACTCAGAAAACTAGGTGTGGAATTACTATCTACCGGCGGAACTGCAAAGCTGCTCGTAGAGAACGGAATTCCAGTTCGTCAAATTTCAGACTATACTGGATTTCCGGAAATCCTTGATGGGCGAGTGAAGACTCTTCACCCGAAGATTCATGCAGGCTTGTTGTTCAGGCGTGAGTACAATGAAGATGAGGCAACAATAAGGAAACTCGGGATTCAACCCATCGACATGGTCGTGGTGAACCTGTACCCGTTCGAGAAGGCCACCGCAGAATCAAACGACTTGAACAACGCCCTAGAGAACATAGACATCGGAGGGCCAACCATGATTCGTGCGGCAGCCAAGAATTATCAGAGCGTTGCTGTAGTAACAGACCCGGCCGACTACTCAAGAATTCTTTCTGAGTTGAAAGCGTCCGGCCAATTATCTGAAGGGACGAGGCTTGAGCTTATGCTGATAGCTTTCGAACGCACGGCCGCTTACGACGTCGCTATTTCCTCATTCTTTGCGAGGCTCGCACTGAAGCAAGGTGTGCGAACTGATTGGCCCGGACCAGGACGGCTTCTGATGAGCTTTGAGAAGCTCAAGGACTTACGGTATGGAGAGAATCCTCACCAGAAAGCCGCTGTTTACAGAGACACACAATCCCCGTTCTGCATAGCTTCAGCTAATCAGGTCGCGGGTGAGAAGGAACTAAGCTACACGAACATACTAGACGCCGACGCCGCCTACCGACTGATTATGGAATTGAGTGATGGAATTGCCACCGCAATCATCAAGCACACAAACCCGTGCGGAGTAGCAACGGGCGGTTCTTTGGCGGAGTCATGTCAAAAGGCATTGGCAACCGATCCGTTTTCCGCGTTCGGAGGGGTGTACGCTTTCACCAGGAGCGTTGATTCGGACACAGCGAATCTTTTAGCAGACAAGTTCGTTGAGGTGATTTTGGCACCGGGTTATGAGCCTGAGGCCTTGAAGTTGTTGTCCTCTAGAAAGAATCGACGAATCCTCGACGTTTCGAGTGTTTTGCGACCAGACGGTCAGGGAGAGAAAAATCACAGGCGAATATTTGGTGGAATCCTCTACCAAGACAGCGATCAACAGCTTCTTGACAGGAAGAACTTGAAGGTTGTGACCAAACGTGACCCATCAGCTGAAGAGGAGCAAGCTCTCATGTTCGCGTGGAAGCTCGTCAAACACGTCAGGTCCAATGCGATCGTTCTCTGCTCAAAAGACCAGCTTGTTGGGGTCGGAGCGGGGCAGATGAGTCGCGTTGACTCATGCAAGATTGCCCTGATGAAAGCTCAGGACGCTGAGTTGCGGGTAAAGGGAACGGTGATGGCATCCGACGCCTTTCTACCCTTCAGGGATTCCGTAGACCTGATGGGTAAGGCGGGCGTAACCGCCATCATTCAACCTGGAGGTTCAATTCGCGACTCGGAAGTCATCCAGGCAGCGGATGGGTTCAGAATGGCTATGATGTTTACTGGCATGCGACATTTCGCACACTAGACATCTGAGAGAGCTGAATTGATTTTCGTGCTGGCAAAGAAACTGTTAACATGACCACATCAAAGACGGAGCCTGCAGCAAATCAAAAGCAGAACGAATGCTGTGAAATTGACAAAGTTGTGTCCAGAATCACTTTTACAACGCGCAGCAAATTAACTGAACATGTCATTATCTATGCTTTCCAGTGGTAAAACCAAGACCGTCACTCCCACCAACGAACCCAGCCTCGTAATTCTCACCTTCCGCGACGACATTACAGCAGGCGACGGAAAGAAACACGAGATTCTTCAAGGCAAGGGCAAGATCAACGCCACGATAACAGCGAAACTATACGAGATGTTCGCTGAGCACGGGATTCCAAACCATCTCGTCAAGCAAACCGACGACGTTCAACTTCTAGTCAAGAAGCTTGAGATGATTCCAGTCGAAGTTGTCTGCAGGATCCGGGCCGCAGGTCACTTCATCGGCATCGGAAAGCACTTCCAAAACGGCGAAAGACTACCCTTTCCAATTGTTGAGTTCTACTTGAAAGATGACGTGCTCCACGACCCAATGCTAACTGATCAACACCTAATCCTTCTCAAACTCGCTGATTCGAACGAAATCGAAGAGATGAAAAAAGTGACGCTCAAAGCGGCCGCGACACTGGAGAAATTTTTCGACGAACGCGGTGCGACCTTGGTCGACTTCAAACTTGAGTTCGGCCGAGACGCAAAGGGCGCATTTCTAATTGGGGATGAACTCAGCCCAGACTCTTGGAGACTATGGGACAAGGCGACTGGAGAGATCCTCGACAAGGACAGGTTTCGTAAAGATCTTCCTCGAATCTTCGAACTTGGTTATCTTGAACCCTATAGGAGGATTGTTGGTGGAACCAGTGTACTCGGTTGAGGTAATCATATCCAATAAACCACAGGCGCGCGATCCGGAAGCGGAAACGATAGTCCGCGACCTCATTCACAAACGAGGATTTGACGCAGTCAAAGAAGTCCGGACCGGAAAGCTACTCGCCTTGAAGATTCAAGCTGCATCTGAAGATGAAGCTCAGCACAAAGCAGCCGTAATGTGTAATGATCTTAGATTGTACAATCCTGTGGCACATTCGTTGACCGTCAGAGTTAGAAAGTAACCATGAAGGTCGCTGTCGTCCAGTTCCCAGGGAGCACCTGTGACCGAGACACTCTATACGCTCTCAGAAACGTGATGAAGCTCGAGGCAGATCTTGTCTGGCACAATCACTTCACGGATGACTCGTACGATGCCGTGATTCTACCCGGAGGTTTCAGTTTCGGCGACCACCTTCGTGGCGGGATTATCGCAGCGCAGTCTTCAGCAATGGGTGCTGTTCGGAAAATGGCTGAAGACGGAAAGCCGGTCTTGGGAATATGCAATGGCTTTCAAGTTCTAATTGAAGCCGGCCTTCTGCCCGGTGCACTCTTGCCCAATTCATGTCTCAAATTCGTGTGCAAATGGATGAATCTGGAAGTCGAGAACAACGAATCGGCTTTCACATGCGCATTTGGCAAAGGTGCTAGGATCCGGATGCCGATAGCGCATCACGAGGGTCGATTTTTCGCTGAAGACGAACTGCTAGATCAACTGGCCTCAGAGGGTCGGGTCGTGATGACTTATTGCGACGAAAATCCAACTGGAACCTCGAGAGCGATAACCGCGATTTCCAACGAGAAGGGGAATGTCGTTGGCATGATGCCTCACCCAGAGAGAGCCAGCGACGTATCGCTAGGAGGGAACGACGGTTTGATGGTTTTCAAATCGATGATGAGGTGGGTGGAATGCTAGTAGGCGAAGTCGAGACAACGCTCACTCCCGATGAGGTTCAGTATGCTCGGCAACAGTTGGGACAGGAACCCAATGCACTCGAATGGGCGTTGATTGATGCTGAATGGAGCGAACACTGTAGCTACAAATCCTCCAAACCGATTCTGGCACAACTGCCAACTACGGGAGACCGCGTGCTTGTCGGACCTGGGTACGATTCGGGTGTAGTGGATGTTGGTGATGGTTATGTTCTGACTATGCATATTGAAAGCCACAATCACCCTAGCGCGATCGATCCGTACGGGGGTGCTGCAACAGGAATAGGCGGGGTCGTCCGCGACATACTCTGCATGGGAACTATGCCCATTGCTCTGCTCGACTCATTGAGATTCGGCGACCTAACCAAAAGTGATCACTCAAAGTGGATAATGAGAAATGTCGTCCGAGGCATAGCAGATTACGGTAACTGCATCGGCGTCCCAACAGTCGCAGGCGAGATCGAATTTGATGAGTCATTCGAAAGAAACTGTCTAGTCGACGTAGCGTGTCTTGGAGTTGGCAGAAAGGAGGAACTTCTGCTGGCTCAGGCAACTAACCCTAGCGACAGCGTGTATCTAATTGGTGGGACAACTGGAAGAGACGGAATTCATGGAGCAACCTTCGCGTCCCGAACCCTAGCCGCAGACGCTGACGCGGACAGGTCCGCTGTCCAAATACCAGACCCATTCACGAAGAAGATGATTATCGAAGCAACTCTTGAGGCAAGTGAAGCAAGGATACTGCGAGGTTGCAAAGACCTAGGTGGAGGCGGTTTAGCTACCGGCCTCTCTGAAATAGCTGACAAGGGTGAGACTGGATTGCAGATTCACTTGGATCAGATTCCGATACGCGAACCGGACATGAGCCCAATTGAAGTAATGATTTCAGAATCCCAAGAGCGAATGCTCCTCGTAGTTAAACAGGGACAAGAGCGCAAACTACATGACATCATGAAAAAGTACGGAATCTCAGAATCTCGCGTTGCAGAAGTAACCTCAACTGGATTGATCACGATCTTAAGGAATGGAATTACCATTGCGAGTCTCCCAACAAGCTTTCTCGCGAACGCGCCGATCATTCACAGAAATGCGCGTCCCTTACTCGCACATAAACCTGAGGTTGCTCCTCCGCTACCAACAGACCTCGCCAAAGTCCTTCTTCGTCTTCTAGCCTCGCCGACCATTGCTTGCAAAGAGTGGGTATTTCGTCAATATGACCACGAGGTTGGAATAAGAACAGTAGTCAAGCCTGGAAGTGCTGATGCCGCAGTCCTCAGGTTGCCCAACGGAAAATTCGCTGCAATCAAAGTAGACGGAAATTCAAGAATCAGCGATCTAGACCCATACGTGGGAGCAGCAAGTGTTCTTGCAGAATGTTGCCGTAACATAGTCGCTGTTGGCGCAGAACCAATCGCATTTCTCGACCATTGTCAATTCGGCGACCCGAACGACGAACAGATCTTCTGGGCTTTCTCATCGGCTGTTAAGGGTATGGCGGACCTCGCCAGAGTCATCTCACTTCCCTGCATTGGAGGCAAGGTCAGCTTCTACAACCAAGACGAAGAAACAGGGAAGGCGATAAAATCCTCCCCAGTTGTGACAGTGCTCGGCCTAATCGAGAAACTCGAGCACGTCACAAAAATGGGATTCAGACAAAACGGCGAAGCAATCATCATAGTTGGGAAGACTCGACGCGAGTGCGGCGGCTCCGAATACTACCGACTCGTGGGAGCAAGTGATGGTTCACCCCCAGCATTAGATTTCGAACTCGAAAAGAGAACTCAGAGAGGCGTGCTCTCCTGCATAAGGGGAGGCCTTGTCACATCTTGCCACGATTGCTCCACAGGAGGGCTCGGTGTTGCGCTCGCTGAGATGGCTATCGCGGGAGAAAAAGGAGCCACAGTAGATCTCAAGGCCATACCTGCCGACGGCATTAGAGATGATGAACTCCTATTTTCAGAGTCAAACTCTAGATTCATTTTAACAACCAGCAACCCCTCCGCTGTAATTGACACTCTATCTCGATACAATGTCCCAGCTGCTTTTGCCGGAACGGTCGGAGGCAACTCACTGACTCTAGCAACGAGAAACAACATACTGGATTGCAAGTTGGAGACGCTGGAAGCGGTCTACCTGAACTCGCTGCCGGAGATCCTAGAGCCATGGCAGATGTGAAGGAGAGCTGCGGCGTAGTCGGCGCTTTACGCTTTGAGGGCGATGCAACACGAAACATTTGGCTTGGTCTCCTGGCTTTACAGCACCGGGGGCAGGAAGCATGCGGCATCTACACCTTCGACGGAAACCGCTTCCGCCATAGGAAGCAATTGGGACTATTGGGGAACGCCGAGGATTTCGAAGGCCTCAAAGGTCGACTGGGCATAGGGCACGTAAGATACTCAACTGTCGGTCGACCCGCCGACGAAGGCACATACAGCGATTCACAAAAGGTGGAGGAGTTCGCTCAACCCTACTTCTCCGATCGACCAAAGGGCGGCATAGCCCTGTGTCACAACGGCAACCTAGTGAACTTCCCATCACTCTGCCACGACCTCCGTTCCAACGGAACCTTCCTCTCAGCTACCTGCGACGCCGAGGTCATGCTCAAGATTCTCGCAAACGAACTATCCGACGGAGGCGACTTGGAAAGAGCAGTGAGGAATTGCATAGCGAAGTTTGAAGGCGCTTACTCTGTTGTCGCTTTAACAGGAAAGGGCGAGTTAATCGCCTTTAGGGATCCGAACGGCTTCCGACCGCTCTGCTTCGGCGAGAACGACGGTCTTTTGATGTTCGGCTCCGAGACCGTTGCCCTTGACATCAATGGAATACACAACTGCTCAAGCGTGAAACCTGGGGAGCTCGTCATTGCAAGAGAAGGCGAGCCGCCTGTCAGAAAGCAATTGCTTGAGCAAAAGAATCATTCTCATTGTATGTTTGAGTACGTTTACTTTAGCCGTCCTGATTCCACAATTGACGAGAAGGACGTTTATTCGGTTAGAATAAGACTCGGCAGGAATCTCGCGAACACCTACAAGACACATGCAGACCTAATCGTCCCTGTCCCAGATACGGCTCGGCCTGCCGCTGAAGGAATCTCCAGAGAGACCGGCATACCCGTCTTGGAAGGGCTCATCAAGAACCGCTATGTGGGAAGAACATTCATCATGCCGCATCAGCAAGG